>OKWC01000057.1_pt1 | contig 19181 bp, 21 predicted proteins | sample 1606971 | NCBI WGS metagenome assembly OKWC01 (sample SAMN04414076, study PRJEB24778) | human gut metagenome | material: faecal | host: Homo sapiens
CCATAAACTGTTAAATTCATTTATTAAAAAATATTTTCTTCATCTGTATTTATTCTTTTTTAAAGTACTTGTTTTAATAATGACTGAACCTAAATCAAATTTGAAAATGTTTATGAAACGCTTTAATATTATGCCATTCAAAAATTGTTTCCATTGGAAAAACATTTTTATAAGAGACACGTTTTTCTTTTTCTTGGGGAATAACATATTTATAATCAGTAACAAGCAAATCTAAATTAGCTTGAATTATTCAATTTGTAAATCTCCAAATTTTCAAATGATTAGCTGTACAGTTAAATAGAATAGTCAAATCTCTGACCGACTTTCTTCTCTGCATCAGTTCTTACATTATCACTCTTATAAAGCTGGTTATAATCATCTATCTTTCTCAAAAGCTCGTCAATAGATGATGCCGTAATAGTAATTGTATCAGAATCCCCGCTCACATTTATATCATCTGAATCAACTCCTGATGAATTCTTTGCTGCATTATTTTCACGACTCTTTTCTAATCTTTCCTGCTTTGCTTCCTTATCAGCCTTTTTCTGCTCTTCTTTCTTCTTAGCCTTATTCTCTGCTGATTTCTTAGCAATACGCTCTTTCTGTGCTTCACTTGATTTCTCAAGAACTGCAAAATATGAGGCTGTTCCATTATCATTAACCTGCATACCATAGCCTTTTACACTTGCACCACTGCCTGCTATCTTACTTCCGAGTTGTGAAATGCCACTTGCTGCGTTTGCAATGATACCCTCGTATTGCTTACGGAACTTCTCGTCCTCAGCCATTCTCTCTATCTTCTCTTCATCAATAAGCACGACCATCTTATTTGCATTAGCATAACTTCCTGCCTGGCTCTTAGCCTGCTCTTTCATATCATTACTTACTAAGATAAAATCCATATTAGAATATTTCTTCTTAAGTGTCTCATAATATTTTGCCGCTTTTTCAGATAATTCAGGTGTACCTATTGTCTTTCCACTTACTTTAGTCTTCTTAACTGTATCTGATGCACTTGTTTCAGCAGTCGATGCACTGTCATTAACACTACTATTATTACTCATCTTTGCTGACTTATTAGCAGCTCCTTTATTATTCATATTTGAATATGCTGCTACTCCATTAGCTATTGTTGATACATTTGAATCTGTAAATATATTACTCATTTTTCATTCCTCCTTGAATGTGTAAATAAATAAATTAAATAATAAAGAAAGAAAGCATCATCCATTTGAATCATTAATAAATTCCTTTTCATTATATATTCAATTGTTTTGGCTGATTCTGAACTCAACCTTCTAATATATTTATCGTACAGATGGATAGAATAGTTAACCCTATTATAAATAAATTCAAATAGAAGATTGTGTAACAAAGTATATTAAAATCATTTTAGAATAAGCTAAATCAAATTATTTTAGAAGCTATTTTCTAATATACTTATATAAATATATTCACTTAATTTATGTATACACAGTTTATATGACTACTCTTAAACACTTTATCATTCTTTAATTATTCTCTTTACCTTTTTCTTTATTTCCTTTAAATATTTGTCATATCTATATTCACTTATATTTAGTTCTTTTCTAATCTCACTATCGCTCCATCTATTAAAAACGATATAGAAAAATTTTTCTGCTCTACAGTTTGATAATTCATTGTATATAGCTTCAGCCATAGCCATATTAATTGCATAATTGTCTACAAATTCTATGTAAATATTACACTCTAGAACTATATTGCAATTATTATCTTCCGTATAAGATGTCCTAAAATCATCATAACTTATAATACCACCTATCGGACATCTTTTCTTACGATTTAATGCTCTCCAATAATTACTTTCGCCCATTTTAAGTGTCATTATACATATTGCTTCAAAATTATATTTTTCCTTAATTTTTCATTTTTAAGATATTTTCTTACTGCCAACATATAATATTCACCTAATGCCGATCTCATCTCGTCCTTATCTTTCAACTTTCTGGAATTCAAATATTTATCCATTAAATAATAATTCTTATCTGCAAAATCTTGTTCAAAATTATCGAATGGCTTGTCTAAATATTTTGATTTCATAATTAAAACCTCCTATTTAAATTTTTTTAATTTATAATTTATGCAGTAATACTATATTTATGACATATTTTTATAATTCTTCATTTTGTCAATCTTTTTCATCCATATAATCATCCCAGTCATCTTCTGCATCGCCATAATCATCATATTCATCCATATTGTCATAATAGTAGTCCTCCGGATCATCATAATCATCCATTGAATCATATGGATTATAACTGCCTGAATGATAATTCTTATTTGCATTTTTCTTTGCTTTTAAATATTCATCGTACTTTTCTCTATTATCCGTTACCCACGTTACCATACCATTTACGCATTTTGCACTGAAAATTATAAAATCACCATCTTTAAAATAATAATTCTTTGCATAAACTATCTTTTTATACTTTTTATTCTGACTATTCAGATATTGATTTTCAACACTTGTATGCGTTCCTAATTTCGTATTATCTATATCTTTTTCATACATTCCTACAAATGGAACACCATTTTTCACCTTATTTTCATATTTTCTTTTTTCTTTATCCTTTTCTTCTACGTAATCATCAACTTCTGAATCTATCTGTTCAATAAATTCTTTCTCAATACGTCTCTGCTTTTTAGATAAGATATTCAAATTAACATTACTCATATAATATTTTGCCATATCAATCTCACCCCTGCCATATAAAATATGTGCATTACATATTTCCCGCAACTTCTCACTTTCTCGAAATTCGTCTAATTCTAAATCAAATAATATGTCATTTGCTTCTGAATAATTTCCCTTTTCCATCAGCTTCTCTGCCTTTGAGTATTTAATATTATTCGATACAACAGGATGTAAAATTGCTATAATTATTACTACAACAACTATTATAAGCTCTATTTTAAGTACCTTTCTCATATATTTTCTCCTTGACATAAATGCTACCCACTTTTGTTTCAAAACTAATAAACCAATTGATAAAAATCAATAAATGTATCTATTATTAATATTGATTATATCATATTTTTATCTTCTAAATATTTCAAAAAGCCCTCACATCCATCATATACATCTCTATAGGTCTCATCAAACCGGTTACTGTACCATGGATCAGTTATTGACTGGCCTCGCCTCTTAGGATTAAACGAATAATCTAATAGTAATTGAATCTTATTTTCCGTATCTTCTCCGGTAATACAAATCGTATTTCTTATATTCGCCGAATCTGCACAAAGCAAGTAATCATAGTATTGATAATCTTCCTTTCTTACCTGTCTTGCTCTCTTATTTGCAAAGTTGGTATATGGAGTGTTGCCAATATTATGTTTCTTAAGCTCTGCCTGTGCTGGCGGATAAATAGGATTACCTCTTCCATTCCAAATTTCTTCGGTGGATGTTGCCGCCGATGCTATTTCAAATTGTTCTTGTATGCCACGTTTTTCTACCATATCCTTGAGGACAAATTCTGATATTGGTGAACGACAGATATTGCCGTGGCAGATGAAAAGTACTTTAATCATGTATCTAAAACCTCTCTAAATGCTTGATTTTACTGTATTTTCGGCACTTACAACAATTCTGCAATATTTCTATGGTAGTATTTTTGTTCACATTTTCAGCATATTTTGGAATAACTTTGCATAACTTTTCCTTCGTTTGGGCTAAATACTGGGCTATTTTCAAACCTTTTAGCCCACAACCTTTTTCATCTCTTCTAAGGCATCCTCAAACTGTAAATGGGTATATGTATTAAGGGTAACTCCTATATCTGAATGTCCCATAATATATTGTAATGTCTTTGGGTTCATTCCAGACTTTGCCATATTAGAGCAGAAGGTGTGTCTGCAAACATGAGGTGTAATACAAGGCATTTGTACTTTGTAAATACTGTTATACTTATCACGAATATGTTGGAAATACTTTTCCCAATGTAAAGCAACCATAGGCATATCATTCTTATCTAAGAACAAAAAGCCGCTATAACCATCTATCATAGGCTCAATCTTTGGATGCTTTCTATTCTGAATAATCCTCCGAAAGCAATCTGCAACATCTTCTTTCATAGGAACATATCTCTCACCTTTTTCAGTCTTAGGTGTTAATATCTCATATTCCATGTTGCGTGTTCTTTGTAATTGATGGTCAATCTTGATTCTCTGCTTGTTAAATTCAATATCATTTACTGTCAATCCGACAAATTCAGAGACACGCAATCCAGTATTAAATAAGATATAAATTCCATCATAGTATTTACAGAAATGCTTATCCTCTTTAATAAACCTCAAAAATTCTCTCTGTTGTTTTCTTGTAATAGCTTCTCTTGTTACACTATCATTCACAACTACTGTTGCAAGCTGAAACTCAAACGGATTCTTTCTTATCAAATCATCATCAACTGCCATTTGAAAAGCAGGTCTTATAACACCTCTGATAGAATGAATACTGCTATATCCTCTACCATCATCCTGTAATTTAATCAGCCATGCTTTAGCATCTGATAATTTAATTGTATCAATTCGTTTTGCTCCAAATTCTTCTTTCTTAATCACATTGATAACAAAGTTATAATTCGCCTGTGTATTATGCTTTACACCTCGTTTTTGACTAATATATCTCTGTACCAACTCTAATACCGTCATGTCTCCACCATTAGCAGAAACTGCATCACATAATGCTTTCTCAATAACCTTCTCTTTTTCTCTAAGAGAAATATCTTTTCGTTTCCCCTTTGGGTATGGATCAGATTCTGTCAATCTCCAACTATATACCGACTTTCTCTTTCCAAATGAATCATTATATTTATAACGGTATCTTCCATCTTTATCCTGGCTCTCCCCAGTCACTAACTTACGACCTTTGTTGTCTCTTCTAATTTCTGACAATCCGTATCTCTCCTTTCATACAGAAGAGCCTCGGTATGATACTTTTTAATATACCATAACCAAGGCTCAAAATCTATTAAAAACCTATATAATCAGCACTAAATGGCTGTCAATTTCTCATCTCTTGTAGTATGCTTGCCCACATATACTTCCAAGCCAATCTCACTATTTTTCATGTAGTACTCGGCCTTATCATATAGAAGGTTCGGTGCTCTTCCCCATATGTACACTCCTGTTCCGGATGGGCTAAATTCTGCATAAGTTCCCAGCTTATCAACTATCTCTTGTGCAAAAGCATTTAACTTGCCATCCACAACGCAGTCATCAATGTCTACTGCTGCCATATCTTCCATAACTGATAAACCGATGCCGTCATAACCACCATTGCAATAAATTTCATATGCAGTTGTAAAATCTGTGAGATGTGCCTTATTCCCCGGGTCTGCTCTAGCTCCACAAGTTTGATATGGCACTTTCTTTTTCTTGCCGTCTTTTCCCGGTTCTAATTTATAAAGGCAGAATGTGGTTTCTTCCTTTAACTCCGGCGGCAATCCGTCATAGGACATAAACATCAACTCCTTTCACATTCCTATGGACACGTTTTTGTGATTTGGGCGAAAGATTTTTTACTTTCTTTCTACTGACAGGAAAAGTTACAACCTCTTCCCTACAATTCTCCCAATTACAGAAAGGTAAGATTTGAACGAGAGAATTTTTAACTTTTCTTCCCTTCTACTACCTAACAGAGAAATCTGAGACGATTTGACGATGAATTTTGAAAAAATTTTTCTCGTCATTACTTCTTCACTATCCTTTGGTCAGCAAGTTGGAATTTGAACGGAATTATTTTCAAAAACTTTTCCTTCTGACCTCTATGTAAGCAAAAGAGGTATTTTCCCCTTTTTAATAAAAGTTTTTTATCTTTCTGTCTGCTATGTAGCCGAAAAGGACATTTTTCCGATTTTCCGCGAAAATTTTAATGTCACTCCTCTTCCAATTTCTAAAGGACAGTTGATATGTTGTTTTTCCAGAAATCTCAAAAGTTTTTTTAAACTTTTCCCTTCCTACTTCCTAAAAGAGAAAAGTCATACGGTTTGTCCGAAAAATATTTTATCTTTCTGACAGGGATGTAGCCAAAATTGAATTTTTCCGATTTTTGAGCATAAAAATAAGGAGCAACCTTTCGGTTACTCCTTACAACAACTTTTTACTGTATATCTTTGATTACATACTTTCTTCCTGCTATAACAAACTGAGTTCCTTCCTTCTTACCTATCAAATTCTGTGGTTTTGTATTAATAATTTTTCCTACAGCAATCACTTTACCATCAATGATAGAAAGATTAGGCCCATATTTTTTACCAGTTAGATTATCAAAGGCTTTAAATCTACTACCCTCTTGGAGCATTTTTACATTAATCACTTCTGTCATTACTTCGGCACAAAGTTCTTCAGCCTGACCTTTATCAAGAAAATCTAAGACCTTTATAGCTCCCGCTTGATTTAACTTAGCTAAAAAAAGTCTTATTTCTGTTCTTCCAAGTTCTGGATGTGCTTTGAGTTCTTTTAATGCAGCCAACACTAATATTTTATTTCTAGCATACGAACGTTCGGTTATAGAAGTAAAAATATCCTGTTTGCTAAAGAAATACTCTGTATATTCGTACGGATTCTCATTATCAGCATCATATGTTAAATATGCACTCCAAAAAAGTCTTGAAATACCTTGTCTTACAAATGCTTTTCCGCGAGAAGCCTTAAAGAAATATCTATACCCTATTCTATCCAAAATTTTATTTGCGCTCGTTTTCTTTTCCTCACCTTGTTCTTCCCACTGTGCATCTTCCGCTTCTTCATCCTCTTCGTCAGGAGTATCTATTTTCCATCGAGTATTCATGTAATCCCAATGTTGAATATGTGCCAGATAAGCCCACAATCTTAAATCACTCGCTTGAACAGGATTAATACTCTGCGAAAATGCCTCGTATAATATTTTTGCATTTTGAAAATCCGTTTCAGGTCCACCAATGATTAACTGATAATCCGGCACTTCGATTTCAGTATCAAAGTAATAGTTGGGCATATCCTTGCTAATAAAATAACTCTCCGCCCACTGCTCTGTTCCTTGATATTTTTCAATATTTTCTGCAATATCTTTTTCAAGTGTATCTAATGCTTTTTGCTTTAAAAAGTATACTTTCATGCTTTCCTCCTTAATCTAATTCATTCAGATAGGACAATGCTGATGCAGAATTATTGCCTAGAAGAATCTCAGCCGCAGTAAATGGCTTATCTAATAATTTTTGGTACTTATTATCATTATTTTCAGCATAGCGTTTTAAATTTGCCACAATGGTTTTATACCATGATTTTCCTTCGAGACCGCTTTTTTCATCAGGATTCTTCTCGTCATTAGATATAATACCAATCGCTTCTACTACAACAGGAATTGACAATATCGCATTAAGCATTTTGTATTTATTCTTGTTATAACCACAGTTTTTGTAGTCTTCAAACTGCTCTGTTGGCAAAGTAATATTGATAAGATTACCAGTAAAATACGCAACTTAACTCTTTTAATGTATCACTTCCTTCAAAATGAACAATTGAAGAACCATTTTTAATAATATCATTCTGGTAAAATGCATCAAATGTTCTTTTTTGTCCAATACCGACAACCTCGCCAGCGTTAATGGTATACTTAATCGAGCAATACTCTTCAGCAAAATCCGAGTTAGTAAAATCTGTAATCTTTTCCATTGCAATGATACATGGGGTTAATTCAACTGTCTCATGAATACAAGTAGGCTCAATCTTCAGCGAGTCATTATTAGTTATTCTTACCAATCTTCGTAACCACGTTGATACACATTCAATTTCAACTGCGTATGTCAGTTTGCCTTTATCGATTAGTCTCTGAATTTCTTTATTAGCTATAGAAAACCTCGGATGAATATAATAACCATCACTCTCAGGCGTTACCGTCAAATCGCCCACAAAAACTGTATCAATATAATCTTCCACATATGGCCTTATTACTGGGTATGGGTAATTAATATTAATGTTTAGCATATCCTCTCACCTCCAAAGTCTTTCGTACTCGTTCAGCAATCTTCATACGCAATACAACTTTATCACCTTCACTAGCCGCGCCAAGTTCCACCATTCCATTTTTAATAGTAAGTGTCTTGCCGTTTTGAGTAGCCTTTGATATCTCCGCACGGGCCAAATTATTATCATCGCTCGAAATTTTTACAGCAATCATCAAATTCTCTACCGTTTCGTCAACCACAAAAGAAATCTGATATTCCCCGGCCTCTGTATCATAAGGAGTTTTTATATTCGAAATATATACCTCCGATACTTTATTTAAGCCAGTCCCACGATGATTATCAGGTTTTTTAGTCTTTGGCGGTATTGGATCTGGACCCGGTCCAGGCGTTTTGGGTTTGCGTTTCTTTGAACCACCATTCTTTTTCATACTAATATCAGCTTGTTTTCTTCTCTTTCCTGTTTTGACCGTCTTAAGTTCAAAATCCAAAGGTTTAAAATTTCCAAAGGCTTTTTCTTCTTTCTTTTCATCATCTTCATCTTCATTGCGAAGGAATTCGCTTAATCCAAAAGCGTCTATTGATTTATCACCCATATCCGGCATCTCAGCTTTAACCGCTTCTAGAATCAATGAGTGAATCTTATTAATAATACCTCTCGCTTTTTCTTTTTCCTCCTTATACTCATCCGCTGCCCAATCATCATGTGCTTGATTTTCACATTTTCTCAAAAAACTGCTAATATTATCCTTCGGCTCTTCTGAAATCGCATTGGCACCTGTTGCAATAAACACAGCGGTAAAATTAGTCTGTATTCTAAAGTTGGTATCCTCACGAATCTTCATACCTGCCTGACGCATTTCCAAAACCTTTCTTTCTGGACATTCATCCCCTACTAATAAATAAAGTTCATATTCCCCCATACTGTGACCATTGTATTCAAACTTTTTTCCTAGTATTGATTTACAATTCGGATTTGTAAGCATCGCCCAATACGAGGGAGCCGTAAACCTAAATGATGTATCATCACTCATGTGTTCTTTACAGTATTCTTCATAATAAGCAATCATATCTCCGAGATTGCTTTCATTGATTTCAACAATCTTATCTCCTTCAACTATCTCAACTTCCAATTTGCCGCGATAAATTGAATAGAAAAAGTACTCTATTACACTAATAGCAGACTGTTCAAGCCAATCCTCCTCTTTTTCAAATCCAAGTACAAACAAATCAGTACCAACAACATCTCGTCTAAAAACAGGTGCAATATCATCAACAGAAAATACCGCATCAAAGTTATCGCTGTTCGTATCAGCAAACAACCCAATATTTTGTTTTACGATATTTTTCTGCTTGTCTGTGTCATACTCGCTAAATGTTGTTAATATAGCCTTCCCCTGAAATGCTGTTTCTCCATCTCTCGTCTTAGTAGAATACAAAACCGTACGAAGCGCTGAGAAATTATAGGGGGCAAATTTACCAACGCCAAAGGCTCCACTTGAACCATTTGATTTATTTGTTGCACTTCTTTCTCTAACAAGTCCCGTCCAGTTACTCCCCTTTTCTTCATGTACCCCACGAAGTCCATATGTATTGTAATCACTAATCTTTAATACAGGAACTTTTCCTTCATGTGCCAAATATCTTTCTGAGGCATCACAGATTACTTTTAGTTTAGCCCCATCATCACCATCATGATAATATTCATAACACTTATGAATTACTTCGTTCAATCTTTGATAGTCCGGAATATCATCTCTATCTACATAAATCAACTCGAATCTTGCTCGTACTGGTACATCATCTGGTAGAGTATCATCTTTTGCATCAGTAATATTCTGATTTATTTCTTTTGCCAATCCTTTATAAGGTTGCCTCTTAAATATTCCAATACCGGCATCATTAACACCAACCTTATCTGCAGCTCCAAGTTCAGAAAAAATCCATCTATAATTGTTTTTCCATGCAAACATAATTTTCCTCCTTAGTCGAGAGTAAACTTGCTCCCCTTGTCACTATCCTGCTTACTAAATCTTTTTCTTGCCTCGTCAAGTTCAACCTGAATAGCCTTAAAGATTTTATCAACATCCTTCTGTAAGTATTCATACTGACTTGTATTACTACAATTACCTAATAGCTGAATCATATCAATAATCTTATTTGTTCTTGCTACAGCTAATCTTACAAATTTGTCTCGCTTTGTCTCATTTTCCAAGCCTTTTTTTGCCGCCATGCACACTACTCCTTTCATATGCAACCAATATTTGAAATATAATCACCGCATCTTTTAAATAAAAGATATCATATTGCTAGCATTTGTCAAAGCTACGCAATATTTTTGTTTTATTTTTATATTCCTTGTAAGAACATCTCCATTCGAATAAACATTACATTTGTTTAAATTAAAAAAATATTTTTCCAAATTCAAGAAGCATTTGCAAAAATGCTATATTGCATTTCACAAATGCTCAATCCTCATTTCTGTTTTGATATGCATTGTAATATTTTTTCTGCAATCCCTTTTGCAAGTAACGGTGGCACAGCGTTGCCGACTTGCTGAAACTGAGAATCTTTTGTTCCCACAAATTCAAAACTATCTGGAAATGACTGTAACCTTGCAGCCTCTCTTACTGTAACTGCTCTGTCTAACGTAGGATGAATCCACATCGATTTTCTCACATTCACTACGGTTCCAGATGGTGCATCCGGTTCTAATCTTAAATAGATTGTATTCTGCGTTCTCTCCGGCTTTGAATATGTCGATTTCATTTTCTTGGATAAACTATGAAAATTTTTTCCGGGTTGGATTTGTTTAAATCTCTCTAATGCTGTTTCCGTTGTTTGTGTTGTAATATGATTCTTTACAGAAACACTTCCTTCACGCATCTGCTTTGCATAATCACTCAGCACTTCTTCGCCTGTGTATGCTACTTCTTCAAATTCTTTATCATACCCAACTTCATAAGTTGCCAAATCCATGATTGCCTGTCCAACGGTTGGCACCACTAAATTATCAGGAGCCTTAGGTAACTCCAACTCCACATCTCCATACAAATCTCTTCTAATTCCTATAACTATATGCCGTCTGCGTTCCTGCGGAACACCAAACCACTCTGCATTTACAGTATCTCCTTCTTGAATATATTCGCCTCCTAAAATGGCATTCACATAGTCATTAACCGAATATGAATTAACTCTATATACTAAGCAACCTGTATCATCCACCGAATACTGTCCTATCAATCCATTAGAACTAATTTCCTCCATTGTTTCAATCATCTTTTGTAATGAAACAATATACCTAATTACTTCTTCCTGTTCTGACACCCGGAGCATTAATTCATTCAGCTTATCTTCATAATCACTTTCTTCTTTATTATTTGGTAAAGGCACCTCAGAAATTGAATCTTTTATTATTGTCAAACGCGCTGTGATTGTTTCATCAATTTCCTCTGTATTTAATGTATCATCAATGCGTCTTATTATCTCTGCTGAATGCTTTTCCAAATATGTAGGAAATCTTTTCTTATTACCTATATTTTTTCCCAACACACTAAGTAGCTGCAACAAGTCTTTCGGAATTGTAAATCTTGCAAAATCCACTTCATCAATTAAAGAAAAATCAATATTTTCATATTGGCAACTTGCTACATATAATGTATCTTCTCTCTTTGGTATTTCAAATCCTGCATTAATTAACGTTTCTATTTCTTCATTGTCCTTTGTAGATTCATAAAACCTATGTGTATCTGAACGTAACATACTTACATTTTCCATTACAAATGCTTTAGGTCTTATTTCTTTAATTGCTCTAAAGTATTCCTTAACCAACCCATTATTCATACTAATTAAGTGATTTTTTTGCCTATTTGCATTTGAAAATCCTTGACACGGTGGTCCACCAATAACAATATCAATGCCTCCAACCTTTTCACTAAGTTGTGCAAAATCATAACCCACCACATTGTCAATAAATGTAAAACCATCATTATTTCCAACTAAGTTCTTCTTATATGTTGCCTTTGCATTTGCATTTATTTCGGCGGCTGCAACCAATTCGAATTGTCCTGTCATCTTAAAACCCAGACTCAAGCCACCTGCCCCAGCAAACAAATCAATTGTCTTCAACATCATTATCTGCCTCTCTTTCTTCGCTTGTTATACAATTCTGCCTGTGCATCCATTCATCAACTTCGCTAATCTTAAATTTCCATTTCCTATCAAACTTATATGCAGGCATATTTTGCATTTTGACCATCTTTTTCACAGTGTCTCTGCTCGCATCCGAGATGGTTGCAAATCTCTTCCATTGAAACCCAACGTTCACTCTTATTCACAAGACATTTCTCCTTTCAAACAGCATTACTATTTTATCATATTTTTGCATTTTTCTCAATACTATTATTTATGTTTTAGCCAGTTTAATCACTAACAACTACTAATAATCACTATTTAATGCCACTCTTTTGTTTTTATGCACAGAAAAGCCACCCTTCGTAGTAGATTACTACTAACGAAAAGTGGCTGTTTATTTGCCTATATTCCCTCTCCGGTTCAACCCTTAGTAGTCTAAACCGTAGTATTTATGCGGTTTCCCTCCATATTTTGCTCTGTATTGCCCCACTTTGCAAAGCCCTGCATTATAGTAAAACTGGAGTGCCGTGGCAGATGAATAGTACTTTTATCATTGTTTTGTTTCTCCTTGTTTAGGTTGAAAATACTATGTTTGCAAGTGATTATAGAAATTTTGTGATGTTTTGATTTTGCTCTGAAATGTTTGAATGTAGCAAATCATCACAAACCCTTGCAAATTTTTACTACCTGCTAGTAGTAGGATTGGAAGTAAAATGAACGGATTACTACTAAGAATTTTGCTCTTGATTTTGAAGTTTCTCAATCATCTGTCGAAAAACATTCATAGGAAGTACACAATCTTCATCAAGATGCTTTTCTAACTTTATCCAATCTAAGTGCTCATCCATTACATAATTTTTAACATCGTCAGAAACATTTACTCCAATCACCTCTAACACAGCTATTCGTAATGCAATCTCCAAAATATAAAACGCATACAAATTTACCATGTTATCAGTCTCTGTATTAGGGTTATTTATATATGAACCCAAGCTTCCAGATTTATAAATATAATGTGTCAGCTCATTTCTTGTGTCTCCTAATGCCTCAATTGCTCTAGAGGATGAAATTCCAAGAAGTGCTGCTCCATGCTTATATTTTTTTGTATCTATTTTCCTAAGGATTATATTTATATTTCCAGAATTATTACTGCTACTACCATTACAATACTTGATTGCAAAGCCATCGCAAATGTGCATTAATAAAACTAATCTGTGCTCTAAATTGATACTAGAATATGATTCTGAAATCAGATAAAAGAAAGAGGAAAACATGGAGGCATTCATTGATTTGTCTTTTCTGTCTAAATATCTGATATTCCTGTATTTTTCAACAATCTCCTCATTGATTTGTCTTTGATTCCTACATAATAGGATTGCACTAGAAACCCATTTTGCATCAGTAGTACGACAATTAATAGTCACGAGGCTATCTATCGTTTTTTCAACACCATCAACAGTATAACTAATAGGTTTGTAAAATAACCATCTTCCCAAACCAGCAATTCCCATATCAATATAATATACTGCAGATTGTCATCTTCACTATTTCCATCTACAGCCAATTCACACTTTATATCCTTTATAATTATTGAAACATTCCTCATATTTTTTGAAGAAAAAGAAATCTCCTGATCACTCCAACTTCTAATGCTATTTTTAATTTCAAATACAACCTTTGAAATCACTAAATCATCTCCTCGCCAATTTGATGTGAAACATAACCAATAGAAAATTTAAATTCTCTCATATCCTCTGTTTCCAATATTTTAGTATTATCCAGTTTCCCAATTCTGACAAAATGATCTATCGGCATTTCATGTGCAATCACAAGTCTATATTCTCTTTGATAAGCCAAGTCCTTATTTTTGTATAAAAACCTTTCTTTCTCACTTTTGCTAAATGCTTGTATTCTATCCAAACGATTCTGCTCACAATATTCTACTTTGTCAAAAATATAATCACATTCATTTTCTTCACAATAGCAATTAATATGGCGTTCTAATTCCTTTCCATTAACAATCACACAAAACTTTCCAAACTTCTCAACAATACTATCATATTCTTCCTCTGTGAATGGGAATAAAAAATCTGCACGTTTTTCATCCGCATACACTAATTTCATATTTCTCAATGTCATTCCAACAAAAGAAACCATTGGCACTAAATCATCATCCCTAAATTGAAATCTAAAAGTTCCCTTTGGTGCAGTCATAACAATCTCATTTGTTTCTTTGTCACACATTATTATTGATTGCGCCTCAATAATTGACATTAATTCAAACTGATCTCCCTGCCCACGTTCTCCCGATTCAATTTCTTTTTCTCTGAAATATTTAGATGTATTTGCATACAATCTTCCTTCACAAATATCTGTTGCATATTTTTCTTCTGAACAAAATTTCAAATAAAATAATGGTCTGGTACCAGTTAATTTTTCTAATTCAGAAACCAAATGTTCTTTATCCTTATCTGATATTTCCATACTTATCAACCTTTCTTTATAATCACTAATATTATATCGTCTTTTTCACTTCTTTTCCATCAGAAAAACGACACCAACCTAAGCTAGATTCTTCTTATGGTACTGTTTTCGTATTTTTTCCTGATTTATCCAATGTTTTCTTTCGACCTTTCTTATGTGGTCTCAATGCATCAGAACCCGCTGCTCGAAAGCGATTTATCCAATTCGTAATCATACTGGGATTGATAATACCTTCTTACATATCTAAATTTTGATATAAGATTTCATTTGATAAATATAACTTTACCACATGAAGCTTATATTCGAAATGGTACAATTCAGATTTTCGTGAACGGATTAACCCCTTATCACCAAATTTTTTTATAATTTTGAACCCACATTTTTTACATTAGTTCAAACAAGAATCTTGTATTTTCAGCTATAAATTCAAAACCACCTGCTCCATTTAAATACGAATTTACTACTTTCTTTTTAAATTCAAAAGAATATTTAGGTCTAAAAATACTGACCTCCAATCGTTAGAATTTTAGGTCTAACTTTTTTAGAGTGTACATATTTCAACTTTCTTTCATCTATCTTACTTTTTCTGATAACCTTCTCTCCAAAAATGGTCTTATCGAGTTTAATAATATAGCTTTTATCTTCTTGTGCTGTTTCGGAGTAATCGAGTCCTTATTTCTCTTATTGAACATTGTCAGCATAAATTCATAATCCTCTTCACCATCATAACGATTATAAGCTGTATCAAAAGCACCTTGCTCATATAACCATCCGAGAAGCTTCCGAGAAAACAATTCTTGTGAAAGAGATAGATACCTATGTTCTTCTACAGCATGTAATAATTTAAACTGACTTTCTATCAACGCAATCTCTTCTTTCAAGTCAGTTCTATTAAATTTCTTTATGCAAGAACTTCCTATTGGAAATAATACTCTTCCATTACATACATTCCTTATCGTATAAAGATATTTGATATTTTCTTTCCCACAAATACACCCCTCTGAGTTGCTATCATCTTCTTCACAATCATATATTTCCCATTCAGTTACTGCCTCTTGCCAGTTATCACTTTCAGAATTATTAATAACTGTCATTATTAACTTTCTCACATATGTATTTTCTATAACATTCACCTCCACAATATTATTGAACACTATTAATCATTGCATTGATATCAGCTGCTCTAAACCGTTGTTCTTCCGTTGTCCATTCAACCGTCATATTGGCTTTCTTAAGGTTTTTGATATTTAGAGTAGCCCACGCCATTAATTGGATATAGACCTTCTTTCTGTTCTTCTTACCTAAACATTCTTTGTAATACCCAATTTTTTTTGAATATCCTCGCAATATTCTGCTTCCATTTTTCAGTATGGTCGATTTTTTCGACCACCTTTCTTTCATCAAATAATTCTCTTTTTGTTTTTTGACTCAGTTCTTCCCAATTATCTTTAGGAATTATATAGGTCGCATTCCCATAAAAAGCAGATTCCAGCACACAATAATTATCATACAGATATGCATAATATCCCTTAAATCCATTAACTCCTTCTACCATTGTCGTCGCATTATACATCTCCATATAATTTAATCTTGCGACATCATATGTGTCTGTTTTTTGATTCATAGATTTCAACTGCCTTTCAACATGCCTGCTCGGCATTTCTCCAGGTGGAAGCATTTCCCAATTGCATCTTTTTCTTTTAATTGTCTTTTCGATTCGAATTCCATCATCATAAACATAACATTTACCGTATATTTCAAGCATTAAATTAATTGCTACTTTCGTATACTTCTTTCTAACATCATCTGTCATATTTACAATAACAAACTGCTGCTTACTCTCATCCTCATATAACTGCAATTCTATTCCATACGCCTCAACATCTATTTTAGGATAACACTCCTTATATATATCAGCTGCAACCATAGATGCATTGGTATTGCCAAATGGATATACCCAATTTGTGGAAACATAGCGACGTTCTTTAGGTTTAGTTTTATCGGCGTATGAATATCCATAAGCATTCTTTCTACTCTGAGGTCCAAAAGTTCCCGATGGTAATACTATATCACCAACTTCTTTTAAGCCAACTATTTCTGCCTCATTATCCATTACATGAATACCTAACTGTATTTTATTTATATCATACGTATGAGGAATCTGAAGTGTAACAATTCTTTTACCATTAATGCAATATTGTGCCATATTATTTTCTCCTTCTTTAATTCAATCTTTCTATTACAATACTAATTTTTCAAAAAATAAAAAAGCCTTTTTTTAGACATGCTCGGGTCTGTGATTATTGACTTTATAAATCAATGGTACTTTGCCTTGTGATTAGCCAATGTCTTTCCAGCTTTACTCTTAGTGATCTTGCTGATTGACTTGCTGGCTAATTTCTTAGCTGCACTACCGACTTTACCGCCATGATGTACTGCCATATCACAATACCTCCTTTGCAAAATCTCCTTGCAGAAGAAGGTTTTCTTTGGTATTATTAGTTTGCGAGAAAAATAAGTCCAAAGACCTTCTTTGGCAAGGGAATCAGTCAGAGTTAATCTCTGGCTTTTTCTATGTAAAGAGCTCTGCTCTTACATACCACTATTATTTAATTTTTATCTACGCCAAGAGCTTTATATAAAGGATTCAGCTGGTCTTTCACAGCATTCGCAATCTTTTCGATATCTAAACGCCCTATCATACCGTTACTCTGTATTCCTTTGTAATAAACTTTATTGGCCTGCTTATACAAACGTTGAAGCTTATCATATCCATTCTTTCCAGATACTTTCGTGTTTTTACCCAACCTCAAGAATCCTAAAATTCCTTCTATGTCATATAAAAACCAATCTTCAATCGACCGCTTTGCTTGTACATGAATAATTTGGGAAGCTCCGTTGTCTGTAAGTTCTTTCTTTACTTCATCCCACTTTATCGGTGGCTTTGGAGCAAAATCAAACACATCCGTATCACTGCATAGTACGATTGTAAATTCGCAGTCATCATCATATTTAGGTTTAATTTCTTTTATAAATTTTCTGAGAGCAATACTTTTAAAGCCTCCCACACCTCTGACGTTTCTATATTCAATATTAGTATCGAACCTGCCCGCAGGGTGTAGTTTTCTGGCATTTGCGACAACTTGCTTGTAAAATTCAACATCTGTATCACCCTCTACGAAAAGTACAAGGCATTTACTCATCGGCATCACACTCCAAATAATCGCTTATATTGCTCTCTGAATCAGCAAGCATTGAGAACAGATAATCCCCCATACTCATATTAAATCCAGCTGCATCATTCTCCAACTGTTTCTGACCTGACTTCTTAAACGCAAAGAACTCTGCCACACCAGGTTTTCTATTCATACCAACATGAATCCATGAGGGATTCAAATAGCTAATAATATATGGTGAATGACTTGTAATAATTACCTTACAATCATCTAGCAACTGACTTATAATTTGTATATATGCTTGGAACAACCCAGGATGAACAGAGTTCTCTGGTTCTTCAATCGCTATCAAAGAGATATTGTTGACACTGGATACAATTATCTTTGTCAATATCATAAATACTCTCTTAGCGCCATCTGACATCATCGAAAAGTTAACTGGATTCGCCAAGTTTTTATCCTTTACAAATAAAACATAAATGAATTTGTAAATATGAATGGTGCATCTTCAGGGAACTGTTCACTCTCCGCCGCATTGATTTTAAAGCTCTTTACAATAACATCCTCAATGTTTGGAAACAACTGAAAATACACATCTTTCAGCAACTCAAACTTATCTGGATTCTGCTTCTTCAAATTAAAGATAATACGTGGAAGGTTGTCAGCATTAATCATCTCGTTTTCAAAACCTTTACGAATGATTGGGTCTGGCTGATAAAAGCTCTTTGCATCCAAATTGTTTTCCATGTACATTCTCATGCTATTCAGTTTCTTAATGAATTCCGCATAGTAAAGCTCATCATATGCTCTAAGCTTATTTACAACGAGCTCCGAATACTCCACTTTAATCTTTGATGAACATCTACCTGTCTCGGAACTCTTATACAATGCAGCTTCTTTTGTTCTGTTGATAAGCTGTGTATACTTCTGTCCTTTCTCATCCAGTTTGATTCTCAAATACTCCTGAACAATCTCAGGAACCTCATCTTCATCACACTTCCAAGAAAACTCATATCCATACTGTACACGATACTCCTGTCCAGCATCTTCGGTTAATACTTCTACCTCAAACTTATAATTTCTACCCTGCATACTCTGGTTAATCGGAATAAGATTAGAATTAGCCATCATCTCCATCTTATCGTCAATGGATGCTTTTATAAAAGCCAATCCAAAATCAATACCAGAAAGTACGTTGGATTTACCAAAATTATTAAGTGCTACTAAAGCTGTAATATTATCAAAAGTTATTTTTACATCAGATAGATTCTTAAAACCATCTATCAATACGGCCTGTATCTTCATAATGACACACTCCTTTTCTATTATCATATTCACAATATACCACCTTTCTAATTGAAACGCAAGTTTTTTTTGCGTTTTATTTTTATTATTCTATTCT
>OKWC01000060.1_pt1 | contig 18639 bp, 16 predicted proteins | sample 1606971 | NCBI WGS metagenome assembly OKWC01 (sample SAMN04414076, study PRJEB24778) | human gut metagenome | material: faecal | host: Homo sapiens
TTTCGCGGTACGGATCTCCACCTCCACCCCATCATAAAACAAGGCTTCACGTACAATTTCATGATTCATTTTATGCCGCCATTCGTCATCACTACATTGTGAAACACCAATGTAATAGCGCGTATGTTTCTGACTGCACGATGTCAGAATTCCCATAAGGCATAAAATCAAAAACAAACAAAGATGTTTTTCATGTTCCTCAAGGTATTTATAGATAACAAAGATAAAGGTAACCGACTAATAAACAAACATCTGCAAAGAGAAAGTAAAAAAAGAACATCGCGAAGAACCTGATTACATCTACTTTGTATTTACAGGTTCTTCGCGATACAGCCTCAGACAATATGATTTCCAATCCAATTTGAATGAGTATCCGCAACCATTAAAATTTAAATCAACTCATTCTTTAAACGAGCCGGCAACTCAGGCATAGCCCCGTTTTGCGTACATACGTATGCAGAAACCTCAACAGCCAGTTTATGCGCCTCGGCAACCGGCTTTCCCTTCAAAATAGCAGCTACAAAAGTCGCCGTGAACGAATCGCCCGCACCTACCGTATCGGCCACCTCCACCTTCGGAGTCTCTACAAATGAAATCTCACCCGGAGTAAAGACATAACTGCCATTGACACCACACGTTAAAATCAACATCTTCAGATTATATTTCGCCAACAGAATCCAGCATTTATCCTGCAAGTCTATGCCGGGATAACCGAACATACGGCTCACTGTGACCAACTCCTCGTCATTAATCTTTAAAATATTACATTTTTTCATCGAGTTGCAAAGAATCTCCTTCGTATAGAAACCTTGGCGCAAATTCACATCGAAAATTTTACATTGTCCTTCTCCTTCGGGCATCACATCCAGAAAACGGTTGATTGTTTCCCTTGAAACCACACTACGCTGTGCCAACGAGCCGAAGCATACGGAACGGGTATTCTTTGCCAACTCTTCCAAAGCAGGTGTAAAAGGTATATTATCCCAAGCCACCCCTTCTTTTATATCATACATAGGTACCCCATTAGGGTCCAGTTCCACCTGTACGGTTCCTGTGGGATAAGGCACTTTCTCTATCTGATACTTCAAGTTCTTGCCATCAAAATTCTCAAGTATCTCATTACCCAGCTTGTCATCGCCAATCGCACTGACCACCCGGCTGTCAAAACCGAATTGTGACACATGATAAGCGAAGTTTGCCGGAGCACCACCAATTTTCTTTCCTTCGGGCAGCACATCCCATAGTGCCTCACCCATTCCTACGATGATTTGATTCATGATATTATTTACTGTTTACAATTAAAATCATTTCTTTATTTTCAAGGTATACATCAACAAATAGATAACTCCGACAGTCATCACCGCCACAGCGCCACTCTGCCCCATGGCATCACCGGCAACTCCCATGGCCAACGGAAATACCGTACCGCCGAACAGCCCCATAATCATCAATCCGGAAACTTCATTTTTCTTTTCGGGCATGGCAAACAATGCCTGCGAGAATATAATAGAGAACACATTGGAGTTACCGAAACCAATCATGGCAATGCAAATATAAATAATTGTTTCCGAATGGAATATAAATAATCCCACCATTGCCAGCAACATGAACACGACACTGAGAGCAAAGAAAGACTTTGCAGAAGCCTTTTGCAAGATAAAGGCTCCGAGGAAGCAACCCACCGTACGGAAAATAAAATAAAGACTTGTTGCAAAACCGGCCTCAGCCAATGTCATATCCAAACGCTCCATCAAGATTTTAGGAGCCGTTGTATTCGTACCGACATCAATACCGACATGGCACATGATCCCAATGAAAGACAAGAGAATAAACGGTTTTCCCAACAAGGAAAAGCACGCTTTGAAGCCGGACGCTTTATCGGGTTTCTCTTCCTCAATAGGGGTCAGCCCCAACAACACGATGGCAAAAACGGCTATCACCATATAAACAGGAAATAATACCCGCCAGCCAAGCCCGAAAGTAGGAATAGCCTGCATCGCTCCCCACATGGCAATGTAAGGGGCAAGAAAGGAAGCAATAGCTTTTACAAACTGACCGAAAGTCAATGTACTTGCCAACTTTTCCCCCGCAATAATATTACTCAGCAACGGATTCAAAGAGGTTTGCATCAACGCATTACCGATACCCAGTAAAGAGAAAGAAATCAACATAAGCGTATAGCCGTCGCCGAATATAGGGAGCAGCAAAGAGGCAAAAGTGACAATCAGACTCAGAAGAACTGTCTTCTTACGCCCTATCTTATTCATCAGAATACCTGTAGGTACGGAGAAAATCAGGAACCAGAAGAAGACCAAGGAAGGAAATATATTGGCTTGAGAGTCTGTCAGATCCAGATCCGCTTTTACATAATTCGATGCAATCCCCACCAGGTCTACAAATCCCATGGCGAAGAAACACAGCATCACCGGAATTAATTTGGCATACAGATTTTTATTGCTATTCATGACTTTATACTTAGTTTACAAACCTAACTTATATATTGTGAAATTTGAAATTTTCATCTCTCCTCCTTTACTATAAAAACGCAAAGAGTTATAAGGTTCATTCGGGAATACCAGATTAGTCATGGCAACGCGGCCACCGTCAACAAACAACTCCACACTTCCATTATCCACAAAAACTTGAATTTTATGTGCCTTCGCGGTGTTTATCGGAGCCCAAGTACCCAAAGCAAAATCATTTTTATAATTCACCGTAACCTCTTTATAACGAGCATAACTTTCTTCGGTATCCAAATCATGCGGTTTTACCTTCTTGCCAAAGTCTACAATACCGCTTTCCGCACGGTCCATTACCACACGTCCCTCCGAAGCATCCAGATAAATCTTCACCTTCTCACCCAAACTGTTCAGCAATTCAAAACCAGCCTCTTTACCAGCCGACACCAGTTGCAATTCCAGTTCAAAAGCGCCGTCGTTATTTTCAAAAAGTGTTTCTAAACGCTTCTCGCCATTTACTGTAAAATCATCCAGCTTTTTAGAATCTTTCCGCAAGTGCTCCGTTTCCTTTACCGGTGCGGCACTCAGATAAAGCTGTTTGTCTTCTCCCGTATACAGACTCAGCTCACGCGGCAAAGCATTGGCACTGCGGAACTGTTGTATAGGAGTATAGTTAGCATACTGCCAGTTGCTCATCCAAGGTACGGCAATGACACGGTCGCCGGTATTCGAGAAACAAACAGTGGCATAATGATCTTTCCCCCAGTCGAGCCATTTCACCACCTCGGGTTTCGTATCACATACAAACTGATGCCCGTCAAAGTCGCCTGTAAAATACATCGTACCGCTGCCTCCATAGACAAATCCCGGATTGATATTGACAATCATCACCCATTTCATCCTGGTCCGGTCACCATCTACAGGAAGTTGGATGAAATCCGGACATTCGAACTGATTGGGCTGAGGACCAAATCCTTCTCCAAACTCACTCATATATTCCCATTGCTTCAAGTTGGCAGATGAATAAAAACGCATATTCTTATCCGCACTGACAATCATAATCCATTTCTGTTCGGGTTCATACCAAAAGACCTCGGGTCACGGAAATTCTGTAGTCCGTCAAACGGAGTAAGAACCGGATTCTGTTCATACTTCGTATAAGTACGCCCGTTGTCCGTACTGTATGCCATACTTTGTACCTGGCTCTGCCCACCGGGTATATTACGGTGCGAAGTATAAAAAGCGACAATTGTATTTTCACCGTAGCCTGCGCTGTTATGTTTATCCACAATGGCACTTCCCGAAAAGATATGCCCCAATGTATCACGGGCAATCGCCGGGTCAAGATGCTCCCAATGAACCAAATCCTTGCTCACGGAATGTCCCCAGTGCATATTTCCCCATACGGAGCCGTATGGATTATATTGAAAATAAAGGTGATATTCACCGTCTTTATAAACCAGTCCGTTGGCATCATTCATCCAGCCATAAAGCGGAGTGTGATGATAAACCGGACGGAACTTATCCCTGTTTGCCGTATCAAATGTATCCGAAACCCGGATGCTGTCCCAACACAGCGCATCTGCCGCCACCTTCTTTATAATGACAGTAGCTTCCTCACTTCCCTGAGGCAAGGCAAACGGAACATAATATTCAACGCTGTCTGTAGCCAGACGCACATCCATATCGGTATCTGCGGGGCTCCCAGTATCCAGCCTTACCAGTCCTTCCTTGCTGCTCTCCTGAATCGGAAGCAACAAATAGTTAGCGGGACGGGCAATATGTACGATTGTCACCGTATCTCCCTGATGTTCGAAAACCAGGTCATTTTTTTGTGACTGACAAGAAACAGCGCCTCCTGTAAAGGCTAAACCTAATGCAAGGTTAACAAGATTTGTTTTCATGAAGTATAGGATATTAAAAGTTTTGTTTGATTGTTTTTCGTTATCGGCAAAGTTAACGGAAACCTGCCTTACCGGCTGAAACATTTGTTTCATTCTTATGTATAAATGTTACTTTTCCACCATAAAGAAGAATTAAATCCCTCTTGAATCAGAATGTTATTTTCGCCGCAAATTCTACGGTGAACGGACGGATATAGCTGCCTGCCATCCATGCGCCGTTATATGCCGCCGCATTCTCCTTATCTACCAGCTCGGCTCCCGAAATACTTCCTTTCGCCCCGGTCTGGTTCAAGAAGTTTATCACAGTTCCGCTTAAGGACAAATGTTTGTTCACATTCCAGTTTATTCCACCGAATGTTTCCCAACGGCCGTTTGAAATAATAGGCATTTTTTTAATATTTTGCATACGTCTTGCTGAAGTAACGGAAACTGGCCCATACCTTCAAGTCTTTTGGTAATGTTGTAACTAGGGTCCAGTTCAATCAGCACCTTCGGAATTTCGGTAACGATATTGCCGGTGGCATTGATACCCGATGTTGTCCCGTCACTAAAGGTCACTCCCGTTTCATACTTCTTATACTTCGGGCTTTGGTAAGTGAACAGGAAGTGGAAATCAAATCCTTTGAAAGGTTTCACCACCGCATCCGTCGTCCACCCTATTGTTTCAATATCATAACTCAATGCGGCCGCCTTAATATCCTTATCATTATTCGGATTAATCAGATTCAAGGTAGAGTTGTTGTTAGTCTTGGCAATGTAACTGAACAGTGAGGTCAGACTAATCCAGTCATTATTGAAATAAATACCCGCACGCCCCAACGGAATTGTAATCTTATCTACATTCGGCATCTCGGCAGGAGCAAAGTTCGACATATTCGGCCGCTGGGTATTGTAGGTGAAATCGGCGGTAAAGCCAAACTGCTTTGTCATTTTATAAGTGGCGGCAGCCGTGAAAGCCATGTTCAGCCAATTGTAACTGAAATAACGGGGAGCTATCTTCGTACCATCGGCTGCAACTGCCCCGATATGATAACCGGCAAAGCGGCCTACCGGATTGCCTTCGGCATTATATACCGCCAGGTTCTTTCCTGCCAGACGCTGGTACTCGAAGCGTGCGCCATAATACACATTCCATTTATCGGTGATGTCCCAGTCGTGAGTAGCATAAAGAGCCAGTTTGTTTTCATGTCCTTTGTAATATTCGGAAGCATTCTGGTTCAGATTATAATAAGGAGTGTTTCCGTAATGATGAATATCCTTCGTATCAGCGCTGTACAACATTTGGGGATATTCTTCCACCGTATGGTCATACATGGTAGTGTTCGAAGCATAGTCCACATCATAATACCATTCGTTCACCCCCACACGCCAAGTCATATCATCATACTTCCGCGACAACTCGGTGGTAAAGAAGAACTCATCTATATTCCCCCGGTTGAAACAGGACATGCGGCTCTGTACATATCCCTCATAAGGATTCAATGTTCCATCCAGTCCTTTGGTGCTATAGCCGTCGGCTCCTACTTTCTGCTCCATAGACATCGGAGTCTGGTACAGATAGGAACCCAAAGCATGGTCATACTTCATATTGATTTTCCACTCCAACCCGTTATCCCACCGGTAACGGTTCAGAACCGTCAACTGATTTCCTTTACTGGCCGTAGCATCATACAGACTGATCTTTTTCATCTCGCCGGTACGCATGTCCATATAAACCATATCCGATACATTGGGCAGATAAGAAGAAGTCCCCAGTCCGAAACCGGGAATTTCCTTCACACTCCCATCGCCTACATAAATAAATGGTGCACCGGTGGTAGCATTGGACAACCAATGGCTGTTGCTGTAATGGTAGATGGCAGAGAGCTGTCCACGTCCTTCATTGTAGAACTTGGTCAAGGCAAACTTATAGATCTGAGTCCGGTCCTGATATTGCGCAAAACGCAGTTTGAACGAACCCGGATCAAAATTCTGATAGATGCTGCCGCTGTAAAACCAATCTTTTCCGATGCTTCCATTCAGATTGAAGTCAAATTGCTGTTTACCGAAATGATTGGTGCCGTAGTTCAGCACACCATTCATTTTCTTCTCTTTATCCAAGCCGAGTTCCGTAAACGAATTGACAGCATAACCTATATTACCGGTAGTAATCGCTGTTTCGGAAATCTTCAGCAATCCGGTATGTCCCAAGCTGCTGTCTCCGCGCCAATGCGTGTTTACATTATGAGGATTCGAATTATATACCACAGGCAGACCATTTTCGAGTACATTCACATCACCACCGGGCAGACCGATAGAGATTTCACGAGGACCATTGGCACTAGCCGCATTCAACATGACATTGCGATTGCCTTCCTCTTTCGAATCAGAGGACACTTTGGTAGAATCTTGTTGTGCATAACCATTCAAGCAAGCGGCGGCAAGTAAAATAATGACCGCGCCCATCCGGTTCTTTTTGCTGATTTTTGTTCATAGCATTAAATGTTTTTAGAAGTTTTTCTGAGGCAAAGGTAGGGGACAGCCGGCAACCTCTATAAAACATTTGTTACAGCTGCCGGCATTTTTGTTTCATTGCAACAAAAGTGACGGATTATGTAACATTTCTCGTGAACCATACGCCTTTTCACCTCTAAAAACAAATTCATGCCAATTTTCCTTCAGCCTTCAGTTTGGGCTGTTTTTCCCCATTCCATCGAAGAAAACACCTGAAGGATAATCCTTCAGCCTACTGTCAGCCCGCCTCCTCTTTTTCTATCCGAAGTATGCCGGTAATCAGCATAAAACACTTACCTTTACAGCACACCAACTGAAAAGAAAGACACCACAATGAAAGGAAAACCCCTCAAACCTTCAAGGGAAACATCTAATTTGCCCGTACAAGCTCTTTTCTCCTATGAATTAATAGGTTTTTCCAGTATGATTAAGTACTTTTGTCCTGAATACTAAGACAGACTCCGATGGCAGACTGTACAATCCACTATAGCAGACCGTACAGTCCACTACAGTAAACCGTACGGTCCATTGCCTGCGTCTATAGAAGTTAATAGAAAGAATCCCCTTAGCGTTCAGCAAGAAACGACTTAATCTCCCTATTAAAAAGCATTAAACATGGCAGCAAGTATGATTTCAAACCTCCCCCGACATACAGGGAGAGAAGGAACAGCCCACCCTGTATCCGCAAATTGTAGTATCGGGCACAAAAAACCTGAAAAGACCTGGCTAAAGACATCGCCCGGCGTTCTACCGTCCACGAAGGGACCGTCGTCGGTCTGTTATGTGACCTGGAAAGCATTATCGCCAATTACCTGGCAGACGGTTATAACGTAAAACTGGGAGAACTGGGCACATTCTCGGCCACACTGACTTGCCGCAAGGTAACGGACAAAAGCGAGATACGCGCCGCATCGGTACATTTTGACAACATAAAGTTCAAACCCACCCGGAAATTCCGTAAGGAGGTACGAAGCAAAGGAAAGCTGGAACGGGCGGAATATGGTTTCCGGACCTCCTCCACCCGATATTCAGCAGAAGAACGCTTTGTACGGCTGACAAATTATCTGAAAGAGCACTCCATTATCACTTGCAAGGAATATTGTGCCTTGACAGGGTTGCTGAAAACAAAAGCCGGCAGCGAACTACGCCAATGGAGCAGCGAAAAGAAAATAGAAAGAAACGGACGCGCCCCGCACGTGATATACAGGCGATGCCGGAAGGCTGAAAAGGTATCCTTTCACCTGCTTCCCCCTCTCCCGGAACCTTTATTCTTTCCGGGTGCGCTGGTGGCTATGAGATACGCCCCCAGCAGAATCAGCGGCACACTGAGCCACTGCCCTATGTTAAAAAGTCATATCCGCCTCTTCGGCAACCTGCGGATTCTTCATAAACTCCAGAGCAAAGCGAGTGCCAAAGAATATAAGCAAGCTTACTCCGGTTATTAATCCCACCCTCTTTTGTAAATGGTATGTATGGTACATCACCCAGGCAGTTACACCGGCAACCAGGCAATACAGCATTTCATAAATCTGAGTAGGATGGCAAGGCAAACCTTCATACAGCTGATGCCACTCCCGGGAACGGACAAATTCAAATCCCCAAGGCAACGTGGTGGGATATCCGAATATCTCGGAATTCATTAAATTACCAAAACGGATACAGAAGCAGACAATCGCCACAGCAGGTATCATGCGGTCAAACAACCACCACACACTTTTCCGGGTTACTTTTTCGAGTACCACATCAGAGCCAGAATGATGGCGAACACCCCTCCGTGACTTGCCAGCCCGCCTTTCCAAATCTTGAATATTTCAACAGGATGGGCGCCATAATAGTCCCATTCATAAAACAAACAGTGCCCCAGACGGGCGCCAATGACCGTACTGACTATGCAATAGACAAAAAGCTTGTCCACCCACTCTTCCGGATACTTCTCTTTTTTGAATAAACGGCTTACCATTTCATAAGCCAATATGAAACCAAGGCCCCACATCAGCCCATACCAACGCACTTCCCAACTACCTACTTTAAATAAGATAGGATCCACATCCCATACAATACTTGCTATCATTGTTCTATTTCTTTGTTTATGAACACAAAGGAAATAAAAAATCTCTTCTCCGGAATAAAACAGAGAAGAGATTTTCAGAATATCGTTCTTTTTGAGGAAACCTCTTTATACCAAATGGGCAATCAGTTCCTCACGGTCGCCGCACAGCAGATCAATTACAGGAACTTCGATCATGGTATAACATCCGGGCTGCTGTTTCATGGAGGCGCGTGCCACGCAAACCAGCACCTGCGCGGTAAGAGCCGGATTATTAATCTTCATGTCAAACTCGAACAACTGATTGTGAGTCTTGCCCGATACCCCTTTGCGAACCAGGTTAACGCCATGACCTACGTCGTTCAAATCGTCCACACATGGAACTTGTTTTACATGTGTCTCGTCATTTACAAAATAAGGATCCGACTTGATGGCGGCTTCCACAGTCTTGAAGTCCGCACCTTCCTCCAGTTCCACATACACCATACGGCGATGGATACCGGTTCCCACAGGAATAGTCATGGACAAAGCATCCTTCACTCCATCAATGGCACGGACTGCTACGGAATGCCCCATGCTGCGTCCCGGACCGAAATTGGTATAAGTAATACCCTTCGGAGCGATGGCTTCCAGCAGTGTACGGACTACAGAATCGCTTCCCGGATCCCATCCGGCAGAAATAATAGCGACAGCCTTACCGGCCTTTGCCGACTCATCCAATGAACGGCGGAGAGAAGTGATTTGCGTATGAATGTCGAAACTATCTACCGTATTGATACCCATTGCCAGAATCTCTTTCGCATATTCTTCCACGCTACGGGTCGGAGTAGCCAGCACAGCCACATCCACATCTTTCAATTCCTTTATATCTTTCACCACAGCGTATGCTTCCAACTCGGCAGGCTTGTTTTCCGCACCGCTACGACGGACGATACCTGCAATCTCAAAATCGGGAGCAGCTTCCAAAGCCTCCACTACATACTGACCAATGTTACCGTATCCAACCACGGCCGCTCTTATTTTTTTCATCTTTTATTGGGTTTAGTTTACTATTATCTGTTAATTCGCTGCAAAAATAAACATTTTGCCTCGTTTTTTTGTTCACTACGACCTAATAATTTAAAAATATTCTTGCCGAACTTATAATTTAAAAGATAGATGTCCTATTTTTGCAAAGAACTGTAAATTTTCAAATGAAACAACCATGATAGAATATATTAAAGGAGACATTGCGGAGATTACTCCGGCAACGGTGGTTTTAGATTGTAACGGGATGGGGTATGGCATCAATATCTCATTGAATACGTATTCGGCCATTCAGAATCAGAGCAATACGAAATTATATATTTATGAAGCGATCCGGGAAGACGCCTACGTACTCTACGGATTCTCGACCAAACAGGAACGGGAGTTGTTTTTGTTACTGATTTCCGTATCGGGCATCGGCGGCAACACGGCACGTATGATTCTGTCGGCCTTATCCCCTTCCGAGCTGTGCGGAGTAATCAGTTCCGGTAATGACAAATTATTGAAAACGGTAAAAGGCATCGGCCTGAAAACTGCCCAACGCATCATAGTGGACTTAAAGGACAAGATCGCCACTTCGGGCGTGGAGACGGTGAACAGTGAAATGTTTGCCAATCCGGGCAATACGGAAATTCATGACGAGGCTGTCGCCGCACTCACCATGCTGGGATTCGCACAAGCCGCATCACAAAAGGTAGTGGCTGCCATACTGAAAGAGGAGCCTGCCGCCCCGGTAGAAAAAGTGATCAAGCTGGCCTTGAAGCGATTGTAAGGGCCGTACATGAAACAAGGAACACGGACAATGCGGACTTTGGGGAGGTTCTCTTCAGGATCCGCATTGTTTGTGTTCCCATCCACATCACTTCTCTTCCTCCTGTTCCTGCATTTTGCGGGTTACAAACTCTATTTTCAAGTTCGCTTCTTTCTTATCTTTACGGATTTGTTCCATGCCGGACAGGATGCGCGCCAACTCCGTCAATTCTGCAATCGCCTTACGGTCATTGGGTTGCATAGCCGTTTTATAAGTACGATCTCCGATAAACTGAAGTTGGATATTCTTATCTTTGTTCGCTACAATAAAGCGATAACGCCGCCGTCTTCCCCCATCTTGTAATCGGCCTTCTCGATTGCACGGCCCAAGTCAGTGGTTTCATAGCTGTCTTTCGAGGCGGGAGTTTCGGCAAAGGTATCCCCCACACTCACTTTCACCGCCGTGTGATGCAACGTGCCGCCAGCACAATAAATAGAGGTAAGGGACATTTCCCCCTGCTCGTTCACTTGCCCGCGCAAGAATGAACGGCCTATATTCTTTTCTACTGTCTGGGTGGGATAAAAATAGTTACCCACCTCCTGATATGCAGTATCTTTCTCAAGAACAAAATTACCCTTGACGGAATCCAGCTGAGCTTGTTTCACCACCATCATGCTATCCAGGTAAATCAGACTTTTCCGCTGTTCTTTCAAATCCACCTGCTGCATCAGCTTGACTCCCTGTTTTCTGGCTTCAAACGCTTTCGGATAAAGGATGCGGATACTGTCTATCTGCAATTTGGCCTCATTAAAGTTCTCTTTTTCTAAAGCCGCTTCGGCCTTACGCAAATTTTCTTGCGCTTTCTTCTCGCCGCCATCATCACAACCGGCCAGCAACAAGGCAAATAATGCTACTAATCCTATCTTTTTCATGTACTTGATCGTTTTATATGCAGGCAAAAATACAATTTAATTGCGTGATTTCTCCTTATCCTGCGCAAAAAATCGTAAATTTGCCCCTCTTTAAGATGAATATGGAACTAAAAGAACACTTTAATAATAAGATATTCAAGTTAATCTCCGAAACGGCAGACGAACTGGGATTGGAATGTTACGTTGTAGGAGGTTATGTACGAGATATATTCCTGAAGCGTCCCTCGAAGGATATAGATGTAGTCGTAGTAGGGAGCGGAATTGAAATGGCACAAGGCCTTCGGCAGGAAGGCTGGGACGTGGGGCACACGTTTCTGTTTTTAAAAACTTCGATACGGCACAAGTTAAATACCATGACACGGAAGTGGAATTTGTCGGTGCCCGTAAAGAGTCGTACAGCCATGACAGCCGCAAGCCTGTAGTAGAGGACGGCACCTTGGAGGATGACCAAACCGGCGCGATTTCACGATCAATGCATGGCAGTGTGCCTGAACAAAGCACGTTTCGGTGAACTGGTAGATCCTTTTAACGGGCTGGACGATTTGAAAGAGAGAACTATCCGTACACCGCTGGACCCGGACATCACTTTCAGTGACGATCCGCTCCGCATGATGCGTTGTGTCCGGTTTGCCACACAACTGAACTTCTATATTGACGACACCACTTTCGAAGCACTGTCACGCAACAAGGAACGCATTCATATTATCTCCAAAGAGCGCATCGCCGACGAGTTGAACAAGATCCTGCTCGCCCCCATACCGTCCAAAGGCTTTATAGAACTGGACCGCTGCGGACTGCTGCCTTTGATTTTCCCCGAACTGGTGGCGCTGCAAGGAGTGGAAACCCGGAACGGGCGTGCCCATAAAGACAACTTCTATCATACCCTGGAAGTTGTGGACAATATTTCCAAACATACCGACAACCTATGGCTGCGTTGGGCTACGCTGTTGCATGATATAGGCAAGCCACGTACCAAACGCTGGGAGCCACGTATAGGATGGACTTTCCATAATCATAACTTTATCGGTGAGAAAATGGTTCCGGATCTCTTCCGCAAGATGAAACTGCCCATGAATGAGAAGATGAAATATGTCCAAAGTTGGTCAGCCTGCACATGCGCCCCATTGTTATCGCAGATGATGTAGTAACCGATTCCGCCGTGCGACGTCTGCTTTTTGAAGCCGGAGATGATATTGACGACTTGATGATGCTGTGCGAAGCGGACATCACTTCAAAAAATGAAGCACGAAAACAAAAATTCCTGGATAACTTCAAACTGGTACGCCAGAAGCTGAAAGACCTGGAAGAAAAAGACCGGATACGCAATTTCCAACCTCCGGTAGACGGAGAAGAAATTATGCGGATATTCGACCTGCAGCCCTGCCGTGAAATAGGCAGTCTGAAAAGTTCTATCAAGGATGCCATACTGGATGGAATCATCCCTAATGAACATGATGCCGCTTTAGAACACATGTTGAAGAAAGCAAAAAGCATGGGATTAACTCCCAAAAACTTATAAGAAATTGACCATACACTATACCAAAGGAGAAGAGTGGGCCAATACCCTGTCACATGGCGTTGGTATCCTAATAGGTATCGCCGGCGGCGGTTATCTGTTGCTTACTGCCATGAAAAGTGGCAATCCGTGGGCAACAGGCGGCATGTGGCTCTACCTATTCGGTATGCTGTCTTCCTATATCAGCTCCACCTGGTATCATGCCAGCAAACCATCTCCTCACCGCGAAGTGTTGCGCAAATTCGATCATGCTTCGATTTATCTGCATATCGCAGGCAGCTATTCCCCCATCATGCTGATAGCCTTGCGGGAAGCAGATTATTGGGGATGGGGAATTTTTAGTTTCGTATGGCTATGCGCCCTCGCCGGGATCATTCTATGTTTTTGTAACCTGAAAGAACATAGCAACCTAGAAACAATTTGCTATATAGCCATGGGATGCAGCATTTTTGTAGGTTTCAAGCCGCTCTGCCAACATGTGCCTCCCGCTTTTATTTATTGGTTAATCGGCGAAGGAGTGTCTTACATCACCGGAGCTGTCTTTTATTCCTTCCCCAAATTGCCCTATATGCACTCTGTTTTCCATCTGTTCGTATTAGGAGGAACGGTCTGTCACATGATGGCATTGTGGTACATTTTATAACCTTCCCATCTTCAATAAGTTATCCGTTTTGGGAAACTTTTATTCATTTTTTAAACAGAAAGTTTCCCAAAAATGTTATACCTTTGCAGCTGTCCGACAAGGTGAAGTTAACCACTTCCAAGAGGGAATGCCGTGAAAATCAGCAACAGTACCCGCTGCTGTAATTCTCGTAGAGCTGAAACAATATGCCACTACAAAACCATTTGCGGGAAGGCGTTTTAAGGGAGAGATAAGTCAGAAAACCTGCCTGGAAGGACAGCCAAGTTTTTTAAATTAACAATTAATTTTTCAAACAATGAATTACGCTGAGATTTGTATTATTAAGCGTGATGGAAAGCGGGGAAAGACTTTTCCATCAGTAAAATTAAAAATGCAATCGGCAAGGCATTCCATGCCTCCGGAATTGACAATGAAGACAAACTGATTGCTGAAATTACCATGCGGGTTATCAGCAATTTCGTATCTCCAACCATCAGTGTTGGAAGAGATTCAGGACCTGGTAGAAAAGGAACTGATGAAAGTACGTCCCGAAGTGGCCAAGAAATATATTATTTATCGCGAATGGCGGAATACGGAACGCGACCGTAAAACGCAAATGAAGCACATCATGGACGGCATTGTAGCCATCGACAAAAATGATGTCAACCTGAGTAATGCCAACATGTCCAGCCATACTCCCGCCGGACAGATGATGACTTTTGCCTCGGAAGTTACTAAAGACTATACCTATAAATACCTGTTGCCTAAAAAATATGCCGAAGCACATCAGTTGGGCGACATACATATACATGATTTGGATTACTATCCCACCAAGACTACCACTTGTATCCAATATGACCTGGATGACTTGTTCGAACGCGGCTTCCGCACTAAAAACGGAAGTATCCGTACTCCACAGTCCATTCAAAGTTATGCCACTCTGGCCACCATCATATTCCAGACAAACCAGAACGAGCAACACGGCGGACAAGCTATTCCCGCCTTCGACTTCTTTATGGCGGAAGGGGTACGGAAGACATTTCGCAAACATCTGAAAACTTTAACCGAGTTTTATATAGAAGTAGAGGGAAAAGAACCCGGAACAGAGGCTCTCAAGAAAATTGAAGAGAAAGCATACGCCATGACGCGCAAAGATACACATCAGGCCATGGAAGGATTCATCCACAACCTGAACACCATGCATTCGCGAGGGGGAAATCAAGTCGTGTTCAGTTCCATCAATTATGGAACAGACACTTCTCCCGAAGGCCGCATGGTCATAGAGGAACTGCTGAAAGCTACCATCGAAGGCCTGGGTACCCGTGGCGAAGTACCGGTCTTCCCCATACAGATATTCAAGGTTAAAGACGGAGTATCTTATTCCGAAGAGGACTATAAGAAAGCATGGAAAACTTCGAAGCGGCACTGGAAGGCAAAATGGAATTCCAAGCTCCCAATTTCGACTTGTTTCTGAAAGCCTGCCGTACCACCGCAAAAGCCTTGTTCCCTAATTTTATGTTTTTGGATACTCCTTATAACAAAAATGAGAAATGGGATATCAAGGACCCTAAACGTTACCGCTATGAACTGGCAACTATGGGATGCCGTACCCGCGTATACGAAAATATAGCAGGTGAAAAAAGTTCATTAGGACGTGGCAACCTGTCATTCACCACCATGAATATGCCCCGGCTGGCCATCGAAGCACGCATCAAGGCAGAAAGTCTGGAAGAGTCAGGCAAGAAAGAGGCCATAGAAAGAAAAGCAAAAGAAATATTCATGGAAAGTGTACATGCTTTGTCCGAACTGATTGCCGAACAATTGTATGCACGCTACCAGTATCAACGTACAGCCCTGGCACGCCAGTTCCCGTTCATGATGGGGAATGATGTGTGGAAAGGCGGAGGAAAACTTTCGCCCAACGACCAGGTGGGGGATGTATTGCGTCAAGGCACATTAGGGATAGGCTTTATCGGCGGACACAATGCCATGATGGCTCTTTATGGAGAAGGTCACGCACATAGCCAGAAAGCATGGGATACATTATTCGAAGCCGTTACGGAAATGAATAAAGTGGCAGACGAATACAAACAGAAATATCAGTTGAATTTCTCCGTACTTGCCACTCCTGCCGAAGGACTTTCCGGACGCTTCACCCGTATGGACCGCCGCAAATACGGCATCATTCCCGGCGTGACGGACAATGACTATTATGTAAACTCTTTCCACGTAGATGTAAAAGAGCCCATCACCATCACCGAGAAGATAAAACGGGAAGCTCCTTTCCACGCCATTACCCGCGGAGGGCATATCACTTACGTGGAACTGGACGGAGAAGCTCAGAAAAATGTAAAAGCCATAGCCAAGATTGTAAAAGTAATGCATGACGAAGGCATTGGATACGGTTCCATCAACCATCCTGTTGATACTTGTCAGGCTTGCGGTTACAAAGGAGTCATTTACGACAAGTGCCCTGTTTGCCAGAGCGAGAATATAATGCGAATGCGTCGCATTACCGGGTATTTGACAGGCGACCTCAGCACTTGGAATTCAGCCAAGCGTGCTGAAGAACGTGACCGGGTAAAGCATGGATAATCAGCATGAACTTGTTATTTACCTATCCTGAAACAATAGTCGACGGTGAAGGCATCCGCTATTCCATCTATCTGGCCGGATGCCGTCACCATTGTCGCGGTTGCCAGAATCCCGAATCCTGGAATCCATCGGCAGGCACTCCGCTCACACCGGAAAAAATAGAAAAAATGATCTGCGAAATAAATGCCAATCCATTATTGGACGGAATCACCTTTTCCGGTGGAGATCCACTTTATCATCCCCAAGAATTCCTGGCTCTGGTCAAACAGATCAAAGAAGCTACCGGACAAAACATCTGGTGTTATACTGGATATACATTTGAACAGATACAAAACGATGAAATGTTAAAACCGATACTGGATTATGTGGATGTTATAGTAGACGGACGATTTGAGCCGGATTTGTACTCTCCTTACTTGGAATTTCGGGGCAGCAGTAATCAACGCATCATCCGTGTGCGATAACGCTAAAAGAAATAAAAAAGGGGTGTTTTCTTGATATATATCATGAATTCACCCTTTTTTATGTTTTTCAGCATATATTTACTTGCTAATTTCAAGAAAAGCCGTACCTTTGCAATGTGGTTGTGAAACCAAATATTAAGTTAATAAAGAAAAGAACAAAATTAGGTATTAAGTATTAAGGTAAAGATTTTAATTTAAGGTATTAGATTTAGGTAAAGAAAGAAAGATTGATTTAGAAAGGTATTAGTAGTAAGATTTAAGGTAATTAGAAAAAGAAAGTTTTTAGGAGATTAGTTTTATAGGTATTAAAAGAGTTGTTTTTTTAGGTACAAGAGAGAGAGGATAACACAACTGAGACGAGAAAGATGAAAAGAACCCCATAATGGAGGGGGGTTCTTCAGGATGTGAGCGGGTTTGATTAAAAACTTTCGCTCTTTTTTTATGTCTTTTTTTCACCACGGGAGAGAAACAATATAAAAAACGCAGATTTCCGCAAAGACGATTGATTCAATCTTTGCGGAAATCCGTGCCTATCGGCATTGTTATAAAAATGCCGTGTCCTTTTCTGTCATGCAGACCTAGAACAAGAATCGCATGATATCATTAAAGTTCGCCCAAATGAGCAAGGCAAACAGTAAAAACATACCTACCATCTGTGCATATTCCATAAACTTGTCACTCGGCTTACGGCGGGCAATGATTTCATAAAGCAGGAATAATACATGTCCGCCATCCAATGCCGGAATAGGCAGAATATTCATAAACGCAAGAATGATTGACAGAAAAGCAGTCATTTCCCAAAAACGATGCCAATCCCATACTTTCGGAAAAATACTTCCTATCGTTCCAAACCACCTACGCTCTTGGCTCCTTCCTTAGTGAACACATATTTCATATCGTTCACATATCCCTTCAACGTATTTACCCCCAATTGCACCCCGGCAGGAAAAGATTCAAAGAAACCAAATTCACGGGTTGTTTCTTTATAATCAGCCAATGAAGAGAATGTTGCACCCACTCTAAACAAAGAGTCTGTACGCACCGTCACGGTGTCACGCAGTCCGTTACGCGAATATACCATTTGTAGAGAAGCATCTTTATCTCCTGTAGCTTCCGCATCAGCCTGCATATTATCCAGTTTTTCCACCAATGCATTCCATGAGTTCAACCTCTCGCCATTGACCGCGACCAGACTATCTCCCTTCTGTATACCGGCCTTATCCAAGCCACCGCCCGGTATCACCGAGTCAACGACATTAGGAACTAACGCCGTAACAAACATCGGATCATCCTTTGCTATATCCAACAAGCTGATCTCAGGCATATATACTTCGGCTTCCTTTCCGTCGCGCAATACAGTCACTGTACGTGCCTCAGCAATATCACGAAGCATATCCACCCCGAAACGCTCCAATGGTTTTTCATCTGCACGAAGAAGAATATCACCGTCACGGAAACCTATTTCCCGGGCACGCTCATTAAATTTCATACCATGAGTCATGTCTTGCAGCGATACAAAAGAATCTCCCCAATGGAATAAAATCATGGAATAGATGAAGATAGCCAGCAAGAAATTCATCAAGACACCACCCACCATGATAAGCAGACGCTGCCAAGCCGGTTTTGAACGAAATTCCCATGGCTTAGCAGGCTGTTTCATCTGCTCGGTATCCATAGACTCGTCTATCATACCCGAAATTTTCACATATCCCCCCAAAGGCACCAGCCAATACCATATTCCGTATCACTGTTCTTCGGTTTGAATTTGAACAAAGAAAACCACGGATCAAAAAATATGTAGAACTTCTCTACTCTTACTTTAAAAAGACG
>OKWC01000062.1_pt1 | contig 18604 bp, 14 predicted proteins | sample 1606971 | NCBI WGS metagenome assembly OKWC01 (sample SAMN04414076, study PRJEB24778) | human gut metagenome | material: faecal | host: Homo sapiens
GTTTCGGTTATAATCTAGAATAAGTTTGTTAAAGTTTGTTAAGATAGAAAGCGTTGGTATGGAATAGAATGGAAAAATTATATGAGACTCAGGAAGAAACCGAGAAAGTTATATTGATTGGTGTTTCTACGAGTGATGGAGATGATACGGAAGAATCTTTAATGGAATTAAAGGAGCTTGTGAAAACAGCAGGGGCAGCAACTGTAGCAACTGTTATCCAGAACAGAGAGGCAATACATGCAGGAACATATATTGGAAAAGGCAAGATTGAAGAAGTGAAGGTCCTTATTGATGAATTAGGCGCAACAGGAGTTGTATGTGATGATGAATTAAGTCCTGCACAGTTAATGAATCTAAGAGATGCATTAGATACGAAAGTAATGGACAGAACTCTTATAATACTTGATATATTTGCAAGTCGAGCTAAGACAGGTGAGGGTAAAGTCCAGGTTGAACTTGCCCAGTTAAAATACAGACAGGCAAGGTTAGTCGGACTTAGAAGCTCGCTTTCAAGATTAGGCGGTGGAATTGGTACAAGAGGACCTGGCGAAAAGAAATTAGAGATGGACAGACGTCTTATTAAGGACAGAATAGCAGTATTAAGGCATGAAGTCGAAGAGATGAAAGTCCACAGAGAACTTGCAAGAAACCAGAGAAGTAAGAATCCAACGACAGTTATCTCCATAGTCGGATATACTAATGCCGGTAAGTCAACCCTTTTAAATGAACTGACAGGGGCAGGTGTCTTAGAGGAAAATAAGTTATTTGCAACCTTAGACCCTACGACTAGAAGGTACAAGCTTGAAAGTGGACAGGAAATTATGCTGACAGATACGGTGGGTTTTATCAGAAAACTTCCACATCACCTAATCGATGCCTTCAGAAGTACACTTGAAGAGGCTAAGTATGCAGATATACTTATTCATGTGGTAGATGCTTCAAACCCTCAGATGGATGCACAGATGCATATTGTATATGAAACTTTAGATTCACTTGGAGTTACGGATAAATCTATAATTACAATATTTAATAAGCAGGATAAGGTCGCAGAGCAAATAAAGAGTAATGGAGAGGCAGAGATGCCTGTATTTAAGGATTTCAGGGCAGATTATACCTTGAATGCCTCGATAAAGAATCATACAGGACTTGATAAACTGCTAGAATATATAGAAGAAATTCTTAGAAATAAGAAGATTTATATAGCTAAGACATTTGGATATAAGGAAGCAGGACAGATTCAGAAAATCAGAAAATATGGTGAACTTCTGAAAGAAGAATATAGAGATGACGGTATCTATGTAGAGGCATATGTGCCTGTTGAACTTATGCCGATGTAGATAATTGCAGAATATTTAACTAAAGAAATTTAGATGATTTTAAAATATTAATAATTAACTAAATATGGTTAATTAACGAAATATAGAATACTAAAAAGCAGTAAATGAAAATGGTACTATATTAGAAATAAGAAATGGAGCAAGAAATGGATAAAGGATATAATAGAGCAGATGAAATGTTTAAAGACATTGCAAGACGAATATTAGAAGAGGGCTGTATGGACATTAATCCAAGACCAAGATATGCGGACGGAACTCCTGCACATACTCTATCAATTAATCATGTAATGCAAAGTTATGATTTATCAAAAGGTGAATTACCACTTATAACATTGAGACCGATTGCTATAAAAAGTTCCATAGGTGAACTGTTATGGATATATCAGGACCAGTCGAACAGCCTTGATGTATTAAGAGATAAATATAATGTTACGTGGTGGGACGAATGGGATATTGGTGACAGAACCATAGGCGCCTGTTATGGAGAAACAGTAAGAAGACATAATCTTATGAACAACTTATTAAACGACATACAGAATAATCCGGATGGAAGAAGACATATTATAAATATGTGGCAGGAGGACGATTTCAAAGATAAACATGGATTGAAACCTTGTGCATATCAGACAGTATGGAATGTAAGACATGGTAAAGATGGCAAAGATTATTTAGATATGTGCCTTTTCCAGCGTTCAAGTGATTACGCAACAGCAGGAATAATTAATCAGATGCAGTATGTTATATTCCAGATGTTAGTAGCCAGACATTGCGGATATGAAGCTGGCAGATTTACATGGTTTGTGGCGAATATCCAGATATATGACAGACATATTGAGCCAATCAAAGAGATGCTTAACAGGGAATCGGTAGAATGTTCACCAAGAATAGAGATAAACCCTGATAAAAAGAATTTCTATGATATAACTATTGATGATGTGAAGATAACAGGATATCCTAGAGAGATTATAAAGAAACAGAATCCACAGCTTAAATTTGACATTGGAATATAAAAATATAGAATGAAGTAGAAAAGAGGAATAGAGACTAATATGAATTTAATAGTAGCAGTAGACAAGAACTGGGCAATTGGCAATAAGGGAAAATTATTATTAAGTATTCCTGATGATATGAAGTTTTTCAGAGAGACAACAACAGGAAATGTGGTTGTAATGGGTAAGACAACCTTAAAGAGCTTTCCAAATGAGAGACCACTCAAAAACAGAGTAAATATCGTACTTACAAGAGATAATAATTTCACAGCACAAGATGCAATTATAGTACATAGCATTGATGAGACATTAGAAGCATTAAAACAGTATAATGCTGAAAATGTATATGTGATTGGTGGTGCAAGTGTGTATGAACAATTATTACCATATTGTGATACTGCATACGTTACATATATAGATTATGCTTATGAAGCAGACAGATATTTTCCTAATCTTGATAAGATGTCTGATTGGAAACTTACAGAGGAAAGCGAAGAGCAGACATATTTCGATGTAGAATATTATTTCAGAAAATACGAAAGAGTGTAGAAATAAGAAAATTATTTACCTGAAGTTGCATATATTAGAATAAAGTTGTTTGACAGGAATCAAAATTATGCGCGCAATGCAAAACGATATGATTGACAGAGGTCAGTTACAGGTAAATGTTACTACAATTAATAACATTCCAATAGAAAATGTTAACATTTCTATTTATGAGGAAGGGCAGCCTACCAATAAGATAGAAGAAATAACAACTGATGCATCCGGACAGAGTGAAAAAATTGATTTGGCTACTCCACCGGTGGAATTGAGCTTATATGTGGATAACATTATTCAGCCGTATGCGGAATATTCATTGTTAATGGAAGCTGATGGTTATGAGCCGGTTAACATTTCGGGTGTTGAGATATTATCAGGAAGAATGTCGATACAGGATATAAAATTAAGACCTTTATTAGAGGGAGAAAATGGTGAAGATTTCGTTATCCCCGCACATACACTTTATGGTGAATATCCACCTAAGATTGCAGAAGCAGAAGTAAAACCTGTAAATCCTCCGGGTGAGATAGTTCTAAGCAGGGTTGTAATTCCTGAATATATAATAGTACATGATGGTGCACCATCAGATAGTACAGCAAGTGATTATTATGTTCTTTATAAGGATTACATTAAAAATGTTGCATCAAGCGAAATTTATGCAACATGGCCGGAGGAGACAATTAAAGCAAACGTACTGGCGATAATGTCATTTACACTTAACAGGGTATATACGGAATGGTACAGAAACAAAGGCTACGATTTTACTATAACTTCATCTACTGCATTTGACCACAAATGGATAAATAACCGAAATATTTTCGATACAATTTCTCTGGTGGTTGATGAAATATTTGACCAGTATTTATCAAGACCTAATGTAAAACAGCCTATACTTACACAATATTGTGATGGTAACAGAGTAAGTTGTCCGGGCTGGATGACACAATGGGGAAGCAAGAGCTTGGTGAAAGCGGATATTCCGCAATTCAGATACTCAGGAATTTCTATGGAAGCTCAATATACATTAATACGGCAGAACAGATATCAGGTGTTCCGATTTCGTATCCGGGATATGAATTAGATATAGGTGCATCGGGCAGTAAGGTTCAGCAGATACAGGAGGAATTAGACCGGATAGCACAGGTATATTCAAATATTCCCAGAATACAGGCTGATGGCATATATGGAGAGGCTACCAAGGCAGCAGTAAAGGAGTTTCAGAGAACATTTGATTTGCCACAGACAGGAATTATCGATTTTAGAACATGGTATAAATCTCCCAGATATATGTGGGCATAACGAGAATTGCAGAATTAAATCAGTAAATATAGGGAAAATAATAGAAAGGATTGACGTATGGTTTTCCGTACTTCATAATATAAGTACAGAAAACTGTACGTTTTTATATTTCATCATTTGAAAGGAGAGGTATTATGTTAGCAGTTAATTATACAAATTTTATGTGATAAATAGAAAATAACGTATCTACTTGCAATATATTAATTTAATTGATAAAATGATACCTTGAGTTGTAATATATTAAATATTTTACATTTGCAGATAAGAAAGAGAATGATTGTATGGAAAATAGCAATAATGGTACAAAGTATGTAAGTATCATACTGTTTTCATTAGTAGTTATCGCTTTTGTAATCTTTTATACGATGGTGGGAAAAGCTACCAATAATATAGATGATTTAGAGAGTGAGAAGCAGCAGAATGAAGAACAGCAATCATCTTATGCAGAGCAGGCATCAGGACTTGAAGAATCGAAAAGTTCTTTAGAGAATCTTGTATCGTCTTTGAATTCAGAGTTATCAGTAATAAATAAAAAGATTAGTGATATTGAGAAACAGATAGAAGATAAGAATAAAGAAATTGAAGATACTAAGGCAGAATTAGATGAAGCTAAAGTAATGGAACAGAAACAGTATGATGATATGAAATTGAGAATAAGATTCATGTATGAGATGGGTAATCAGTCATATTTTGAGATTTTATTTTCGGGGGATTCAATTGCAGACAGCATTAATAAAGCAGAATATGTTAAAGAAATAGTCTCTTACGATAGAAAAATGATGGAGAAATATAAAGAGACGAAGAAACTAATAGCGGACAAGGAACAGGCATATACAAAAGAACAACAGGATTTAGTAGAACTTAAGAATCAGGTTAAGGAACAGCAGGACCTTATCGCACAGAAGATTAATGATACGAATAAATCGATACAGGCATATTCAGATGATATAGCTAAGGCTGAGGCAGCTGCATTAGAATATGAGAAGAAAGTTGAAGCAAACAGACAGGCTATAGATGATGAGTCACGAAGAATCGAAGAGTCAAAGATACTTGAACAGGTAAGTCGTGAAAGAGCCAGCAAAGAACAGGCCAGCAGGGAACAGGCAAGCAGAGAAGAATCAATTAAGAATGCCCAGGGAAATATTGATGAGTCAGAGACTACTTCTAAACCGGATAATGATACACCGATTTACACCCCAGAGGGAAATGATTTAGATATGCTTGCAGCACTTATTGAGTGTGAGGCAGGAGACCAGTCATATTATGGTATGTTATGTGTGGGTGCAGTAGTTATGAACAGGATAAACAGTTCAAGTTTCCCTGATACATTATATGAAGTATTATATCAGCCATATCAGTTTACACCGGTTACGGTAAGTGGAAGATTTGCACTTGTACTTGCAAGAGGTGCGAATGAGACCTGCTATAAAGCAGCAAGAGAAGTCCTAGAACAGGGTAATATAGTCGGTTCATGGTTATTCTTCAGAATGAATGATGGTTCAAGGCAGGGAGAAGTAATAGGAGACCATGTTTTCTATTAATAATATACAATGTGAAAGAAAAAAATAGGAAAGGAACAAAATGCAGACAACTTTCACATATTATGTTTGCACATCAGATTAGTCTGATGTAAGGTAAGAAAATGAAAGGATCAAATTTGGTATGGGTATTTATAGCATTTGCTTGTTATCTTATAGGTATGGTGTTGATAGGTGCCGCTTTTATGAAGAAGAACAAAAACTCTGAAGATTATTTCTTAGGAGGAAGAAAGATAGGAGGCTGGGTAGCAGCGTTATCAGCACAGGCATCAGATATGAGCGGCTGGTTATTAATGGGACTTCCGGGTAATATATATGCATTTGGAACGAACCAGATATGGATAGCTGTCGGATTATTCATTGGTACAGTTGCTAACTGGTTATTTGTATCATCAAGACTCAGAAGATATACGATAAGAGCAAATAATGCACTTACATTTCCAGCGTATTTAGAGAACAGATTCCATGATGATAAGAAGAGAATGTTAGTGGTTTCTTCAGTTGTGGTTGTAGTATTCTTTCTTGTGTATACAGCTTCAGCATTGGCAGCAGGCGGTAAACTTTTCAATTCAGTATTCGGACTTGATTATCATATTGCGTTGGCAATCGGTGTTGCAGTTATTCTCGTATACACATTTATGGGTGGTTTCTTAGCAGTATGTACTACAGATTTTGTACAAGGTATGTTAATGCTTGTAGGACTTCTAACAGTTCCAATTGTTGCGTTATTCATTGTTAAACCTGGAGCATTATCGGATACTCTGGCTGATACTCTAAAGGGAACAGGCGTAAGCGTATCAAGTTTCCTTAATCCATTGAAAAATGGAGACAAGAATCTAAGTTTCGTGGAAATAATCTCACAGCTTGCATGGGGACTTGGATATTTTGGTATGCCACATATCTTAGTAAGATTTATGGCAGTAAAAGATGAGAAAGAATTAAAGAAATCAAAAGTAATAGCAATTGTATGGGTAGCATTATCACTTGCATTTGCATGCTTTATCGGTGTTATCGGAAGAGCTTACTTATTTCCGGCAATACTTGGTGAAAAAGGATCAGTTTCAGTAGAAAATGTATTTATTGAAATGATTAAACAGGTATTTACATCGGATGTTGCGATTCCATTTATCGGAGGATTATTCTTATGCGGAATATTAGCAGCTATAATGTCAACAGCAGATTCACAGTTATTAGTAACTGCATCTTCGGTTTCAGAAGATATTTACAAGGGGGTAATTAATCCAAAGGCAGATTCTAAGAAAGTATTACTTATAAGCAGAATCACAGTTATAGTAGTAGCAGCATTGGCATTTGTTATTGCATGGAATCCTGATAGCAGTATTATGGGACTTGTATCAGATGCATGGGCAGGCTTAGGTTCGGCATTCGGACCAATAATTTTACTTTCACTTTATTGGAAACGTACAAATATGCAGGGCGCTATAGCGGGAATGATTTCCGGTGGTCTTACAGTTATCATATGGGATTATATTCCTCTTATAAATGGACAGACATTATATAAATATACAGGATTATATTCACTTGTACTTGGTTTCGCCATAAGTCTTGTACTTATTATAGTGGTAAGCTTATTAACAAAAGCACCATCAGAGGAAATGTTACAGGAATTTGATGATGTAGCTAATAAAAGAGTGGCAGAGAATTAATTATAATGAAATATTAGAAATAAAAATGAAATATTAGAATAAATCAGAGGTATTAAGTGTAAGGATGATGCATCTGATTGTAAGCAGAGTATGTGATTGAAGAGTTAATGTATAAAGATGAAAATTTATACGTTGACTCTTTTTACTTGAGGAAAAACTTAAATCTCCATAAATGAATTGCGAAATTTGGCAGAAAAAGTAGTTGAAAATATAGTTATATTAATTGTATAATCTTTACAATTTGAGAAAAAATCAGACACCACCTACACAAGAAAGGACGGGTTACATTCATGAAAGCTTTTCTAATACTTGAAGACGGTACAGTTTTTACCGGCATTTCTATTGGTTCTACTAAGGAAATTATCAGTGAGATAGTTTTTAACACATCTATGACTGGTTATTTAGAGGTTCTTACAGATCCATCATACGCAGGACAGGCAGTAGTTATGACATATCCATTAATAGGTAATTATGGAATCTGCCATGCAGATATGGAATCATTAAAACCATGGCCTGACGGATATATTGTTCGTGAATTATCAAGATTACCAAGTAACTTCAGAAGTGAAGATTCTATCCAGCATTTTCTTGAAGAAAATGATATTCCGGGAATTGCAGGAATTGATACAAGAGCACTTACAAAGATACTTAGAGAAAAAGGTACAATGAACGGAATGATTACTACAAACGAGAATTATAATCTCGATGAATACTTCCTAAACTTAAAGAATATACACCAACAGGTGTTGTTAAAAAAGTTACATGTGCTGGAAAATCAGAGCTTAAAGGCGATGGATATAAAGTTGCATTAATGGACTTCGGTGCAAAGAACAACATTGCACGTTCACTTAACGAAAGAGGTTGTGATGTGACAATTTATCCTGCATTTACAACAGCAGAAGAAATAATTGCTTCTAATCCTGATGGAATTATGTTATCAAACGGACCGGGAGATCCAAAGGAATGTGTAAGCATTATAGAAGAACTTAAGAAATTATATAATTCAGATATTCCTATATTTGCAATTTGTCTTGGACATCAGCTTATGGCACTTGCAACAGGTGCAGATACACATAAGATGAAATATGGACACAGAGGAGGAAACCATCCTGTTAAAGATTTAAAATCAGGCAAGGTATATATCTCTTCACAGAATCATGGTTATGTTGTTGACAGCGAGACAATTAATCCTGAAATTGCGGAAGTAGGATTTATAAATGTTAACGATAAAACTGTAGAAGGTTTAAGATATAAGAATAAGAACATTTTCACAGTTCAGTTCCATCCGGAAGCTTGTCCCGGACCACAGGATTCAAACTTATTGTTTGATGAATTTATAGAGATGATGGGAGGAAAAAGAATGCCTAAGAATCCGAATATTAAAAAAGTATTAGTTATTGGTTCAGGTCCTATAGTAATAGGTCAGGCGGCAGAATTTGACTATGCAGGTACACAGGCATGCCGTTCTCTTAAAGAAGAGGGTATCGAAGTTGTACTTCTTAACTCTAACCCTGCTACAATAATGACAGATAAAGATATTGCAGATAAAGTATATATCGAACCATTAACAGTTAAAGTTGTTGAGAAACTTATTGAGATAGAAAAACCAGACAGTATTCTTCCTACACTTGGTGGACAGGCGGCACTTAACCTTGCAATGGAACTTGCTGAAGCAGGGTTCTTAGATACACATAATTGTAAACTCATTGGTACAACTCCTGAGACAATCAAGAAAGCAGAAGACCGTCTTGAATTCAAAGAGACAATGGAGAAAATCAATGAGCCTTGCGCACCATCATTAGTAGTAGAGAATGTAGAAGATGGTGTGGCATTTACGAATAAGATTGGTTATCCGGTAGTTTTACGTCCAGCATATACATTAGGAGGAAGCGGCGGTGGTATCGCTCATAACTATCAGGAATTAGTAGATATTCTTTCTAACGGTTTACGACTTAGCCGAGTAGGACAGGTTCTTGTAGAGAGATGTATCGCAGGCTGGAAAGAAATCGAATACGAAGTAATGCGAGACAGTGCAGGTAACTGTATTACAGTATGTAATATGGAAAATATTGACCCTGTCGGAGTTCATACAGGTGACAGTATCGTTGTAGCTCCATCACAGACATTAGGTGATAAAGAGTACCAGATGCTTCGTTCATCAGCACTTAACATCATAAGTGAATTAAATATAACAGGTGGTTGTAACGTTCAGTACGCATTACACCCAACAAGTTTGAATATTGTGTAATTGAGGTAAACCCTAGAGTAAGCCGTTCATCAGCATTAGCATCTAAGGCAACAGGTTATCCAATTGCGAAAGTTGCTGCAAAGATTGCTCTTGGTTATACGCTTGATGAAATTAAGAATGCAATTACAGGTAAAACATATGCAAGTTTTGAGCCAACACTTGACTATTGTGTAGTTAAGATTCCAAGACTTCCATTTGATAAATTCATTACAGCTAAACGTACTCTTACAACACAGATGAAAGCAACAGGTGAAGTAATGAGTATCTGTACTAACTTCGAGGGAGCACTTATGAAAGCTATCCGTTCACTCGAACAGCACGTAGAAAGTCTTCTTGACTATGACTTTACAGGCTTAAGTGATGATGAATTAAGAGACCAGTTAAATGTTGTAGACGACAGAAGAATCTGGGTAATAGCAGAAGCATTAAGAAGAGGTTTCGATTACGATACAATCCATGATGCAATTAAGATTGATATGTGGTTTATAGATAAAATTGCAATCATCGTTGAGATGGAGAAAGCACTTAAGACAGAAGAACTTACAGAAGATTTATTAAGAGAAGCTAAGAGAATTGAATTCCCTGATAAATTAATTGCTAAACTTACAGGCAAGACTGAAAAAGAGATACACGATTTAAGAATGAAATATAATATCGTAGCAGCATTTAAGATGGTTGATACTTGTGCAGCCGAATTTGAGGCAACTACACCATATTATTATTCATGCTTTGGCAGTGAGAATGAAGTAATAGAGACTAAACCTGATAAGAAGATATTAGTTCTTGGTTCAGGCCCTATAAGAATCGGACAGGGTATCGAATTCGACTTCTGTTCAGTTCATAGTACATGGGCATTTAAAGAAGAGGGTTACGAGACAATTATCGTAAATAATAACCCTGAGACAGTTAGTACAGACTTTGATATCGCAGATAAGCTTTATTTTGAGCCACTTACACCGGAAGATGTAAGAAATATCGTTGATTTAGAGAAACCTGATGGTGCAGTAGTACAGTTCGGTGGACAGACCGCTATTAAGTTAACTGAGAGTCTTATGGAAATGGGCGTACCTATTCTTGGTACAAAAGCTGAGGACGTAGATGCAGCAGAAGATAGAGAGTTATTGACCAGATTCTTCAGCAGTGTAAGATTCCAAGAGCAGCAGGTGGTACAGTTTATACAGCAGAAGAAGCTAAAGAAGTAGCTAACAGATTAGGATATCCTGTACTTGTCAGACCATCATACGTTCTTGGTGGACAGGGTATGCAGATTGCCACATGCGATGAGGAAATCGAAGAATTTATGGCAATCATTAATAGAATCGCCCAGGATCATCCAATTCTTGTAGATAAATACCTTATGGGTAAAGAGATAGAAGTAGATGCAGTATGTGACGGACAGGATATTTTAATTCCTGGTATAATGGAACATATTGAAAGGGCCGGAGTACATTCAGGTGATAGTATTTCTGTATATCCTGCGCAGTCATTATCAGATGAGATTATTGACAGAATCGAAGAATATACAAAGAGACTTGCAAGAGCACTTCATGTTCATGGTATGATTAACATTCAGTTTATCGTATATCATGATGAAGTATATGTAATCGAAGTTAACCCTCGTTCGAGTAGAACAGTTCCATATATAAGCAAGGTTACAGGTATTCCGATTGTTAAACTTGCTACGAAAGCAATAATTGGTAAGACAATTAAAGAACTTGGATATGAACCTGGTTTACAGAAGAAAGCAGATTATATCGCAATTAAGATGCCTGTATTCTCATTCGAGAAAATCAGAGGTGCTGAAATAAGCCTTGGACCAGAGATGAAATCAACAGGTGAGTGCCTTGGTATAGCTAAGACATTTGATGAGGCATTATATAAAGCATTCTTAGGTGCAGGTGTTAATCTTCCAAAACATAAGAAAGTTATTATTACTGTAAATGATGCAGATAAACATGATGCTATTTCAATTGGACAGAGATTCGAGAAATTAGGTTACGAAGTATATGCAACACGCAGTACAGCCAAGGTACTTCAGCAGAATGGTGTAAATGCCATAAAAGTTAATAAATTATCACAGGAATCACCAACAGTAATCGATTTATTATTAGAGCATAAAATCGATATCGTTGTAGATACACCAACACAGGGTCGTGATAAGACAAGAGATGGTTTCTTAATCAGACGTATATCTATTGAAACAGGTGTTAACTGCTTTACATCACTTGATACAGTTAATGCATTATTAACAAGTTTAGAGAGCAACGTTAAAGATAACTTAACATTAATTGATATAGCAACAGTTAATACAAGATAGTTAAAAATAGGATTTTATATGAAATAATCATAGCAAAAACACACTAAATAAAGCGGTACATATTGCATATGCAATATGTATTGCTTTATTTTTAGTTAAATGATAAAATGATAAAAGTGCGAAAATGCAACAAATACGGCGTAATCAGACGGATTTAGGAAGCTAAGTAGTAATGTGGATACATCGACAGAGGGCATCTATGAAATAACATATTCGGTTAATGATTTAATCAGATGTAATGCAACTAAGACAATAAATGTTGTCGTGAAAGGTAGCGAATAAAATGGTAGAACTAAAAGAAAATAAACTCGATATTGATACATATTTGGCCTTAAGAGAATCGGTAAACTGGAAAGTGCTAAGTTATGAACAAGCGAAAAGGGCATTAGAACACAGCCTGTTTACAGTTGTGGCATTGGATGGCAACAGACCGATTGGAATGGGAAGAATAGTTGGTGATGGTGTAGTAATAGATTATATACAGGATTTAGTAGTAAGACCTGACTGTCAGAAGAGTGGCGTTGGAAGAATGATAATTGAACGACTTATACAGTATGTGAAAGAAACTAAATTAGAAAATACAGAGATAATGTTATGTCTTATGTGTGCAAAAGGCAGAGAAAAATTCTATGAGAAATTCAATTTTATCGCCCGTCCGACAGATAGTTTAGGACCTGGAATGATACAATATATTTCTGATAAACATAACTAAGAATGGAGGTTTGTCAGTTTGAGTAAAATCATACATATATATTTAATAAGACATGCCAGACAGAATAGTCCGCTTTGTAACGTGAATGTTCCACTTGCAGATGAAGGAATAGTTCAAAGTGAATTAGTCGGAGAAAGATTAAAGGCATACAATATTGATAAAGTATATTCAAGTAATCTTATAAGAGCTAAGATGACGGCAGCTATAATCAGAGAGAAATTAGGACTTCCGTCAGATGATAATGGCAAATATGAAAGAATTGGACTTAGAGAAACTGATTTTGGAGAGCTTACAGCATTGCCAGATGAAGTTATTAAGGTTAAGTATAAGGATTATTTTAGTCGACGTGAATATGCTGTTTCAGATTTAAGGATACCTGGTGGTGAAAACGGCGAAGAAGTATATGAGAGAATGAATAAAGAGATTGAAGAGATAATAAATGAAGCAATTTCTGGTAATTATGGTAATGTGGCAGTAGTAACCCATGGTGGTGCTATCAGATGTTATCTTGCAGGGTTATTAGGCATGCCATTTGGAAAGCGTTTCACGATAGCTAAGACTATGGAGAACTGCTCGATAACACAGATTAATTATAATACCGAACTTAAGAATTATAGCGTGGAACGTATTAATGACTATGCACATTTAGATGGACATAGGGAATTACTAAGAGAAACATTTAAATAAATTTATCAAAAAATGGAGAGGGCGGAAGAATTGTGCCGATGCGCCAATTCTTCCACCAAGCTAAATGTGTCGCAGGCGGCACATTTAGCGTTTATCGCCGGGCAAAATCTGATATTTTGCCCGCGGTTTCTCCGGTATAATATGCCTGCGGAAATGGAGAAGTGTGAAAAGAATATGTCAGCAGAAGTAACGAAAAAATATGATGCGAACAGCATTTCCATATTAGAGGGTCTTGAAGCTGTAAGAAAAAGACCGGGAATGTATATCGGAAGTGTTTCAACAAAGGGATTAAATCATTTAATATACGAGATAGTAGATAACTCAGTAGATGAGCATTTAGCAGGATATTGTAACGAGATAACAGTTACACTTGAGAAAGACGGAACAGCCATAATTAAGGATAATGGACGAGGTATTCCTGTCGGTATTAATGAGAAAGCGGGAATTCCTGCGGTTGAAGTAGTATTTACAATACTTCATGCCGGAGGTAAATTCGGTGATGGAGGATATAAGATATCGGGAGGACTTCATGGTGTAGGTGCTTCTGTTGTAAATGCATTATCAGAATGGTTAGAGGTTAACATAAGAGTTGATGGAAAGGTATATAACCAGAGATATGAGAGAGGTAAAGTAATGTATCCTCTTAAAGAAGTCGGAACCTGCAGAAAGAACGATACAGGAACAACGGTACAGTTCAAACCTGATGCAGAGATATTTGAAAAGACATATTTCAAGGCAGATGCCATAAAGAGCCGACTGCATGAAACAGCCTATCTCAATCCTAATCTTAAGATTGTATTTATAAATAAGAGATTTTCAGAGGAAGAGACAGTAGAGTTTCATGAGCCTGATGGAATTAAGGAATATGTTAAGGACCTAAATAATGGCAAAGATGCACTTACAGATGTTATATATTTCAAGAGAGAAAGAGACGGAATAGAGATAGAGACTGCGTTCCAGTTCGTAGACGAATTCCAGGAAAATATCTTAGGTTTCTGTAATAATATCTATACACAGGAGGGTGGTACACATCTTACAGGTTTCAAGACGAAATTCACAACTGTAATAAACCAGTATGCAAGAGAGTTAGGAATACTTAAGGACAAGGATAATAATTTCACAGGTTCAGATGTAAGAAATGGAATGACCGCAGTAATAGCAATTAAGCATCCTGACCCAAGATTCGAGGGACAGACTAAGACGAAGTTAGATAATCCTGATGCAGGAAAAGTAGCGGGCGAACTAACAGGAGAAGAATTAGTATTATATTTCGATAAGAACTTAGAGACACTTAAGCAGGTAATAGCATGTGCCGAGAAATCAGCGAAAATCAGAAAAGCTGAAGAAAAGGCTAAAACTAACCTGTTAGTTAAACAGAAGTTCTCGATAGACAGTAATGGTAAATTAGCTACCTGCGAGAGCAGAAAGCCTGAAGAATGTGAGGTATTCATAGTAGAGGGTGATTCTGCCGGAGGTTCAGCGAAAATGGCAAGAAACCGTAAGACACAGGCGATTATGCCTATACGTGGTAAGATATTAAATGTTGAAAAGCCAGTATGGATAAGGTACTTGCAAATGCTGAGATTAAACCATGATTAATGCATTTGGCTGTGGATTCTCCGAAGGCTATGGAAATGATTTCGATATAAGTAAATTAAGATATAATAAGATAATCATTATGACCGATGCCGATGTCGATGGCGCTCATATTGATACATTATTGCTTACATTTTTCTATAGATTTATGCCGGAATTAATAACACATGGACATGTATACATTGCTATGCCGCCATTATATAAAGTAGTTCCTAAAAAGGGCGAGGGCGAATATCTGTATGATGATAAAGCACTTGAGAAATACAGAAAGACACATACAGGTTTCACATTACAGAGATATAAAGGTCTTGGTGAAATGGATGCTGACCAGTTATGGGAGACTACTCTTAATCCTGAGACAAGAATTCTTAAACAGGTAGAGATAGAAGATGGCTTTATGGCATCAGAGGTTACGAGTATGCTTATGGGAAATGATGTACCACCAAGAAGAAAATTCATTCACGACCATGCTCATGATGCAGAAATAGACGTATAGAAGAATGGAGGTAAATTGACAGATGGCAGAACAGATTTTGAAAACAGAATATTCAGACCTTATGCAGAAATCATATATAGATTATGCTATGAGCGTTATATGTCAGAGAGCATTACCAGACATTCGTGACGGTCTTAAGCCGGTTCAGAGGCGTGTATTATATGCAATGGACCAGTTAGGTCTTAATTATGACAAACCACATAGAAAATCAGCGCGTATTGTCGGTGATACCATGGGTAAATACCATCCACATGGTGATAGTTCGATATATGAAGCGTTAGTTGTATTAGAGCAGGACTTCAAAAAAGGAATGGCACTTGTAGACGGACATGGTAACTTCGGCTCAATAGAGGGAGATGGTGCCGCTGCAATGCGTTATACGGAAGCTAAGCTTAAGAAGTTTACACAAGATGTATATCTTAAAGATTTAGATAAAGATGTAGTTGATTTTGTACCAAACTTCGATGAGACAGAGAAAGAGCCTGAGGTACTTCCTGTCAGGGTTCCTAATGTTCTTATAAACGGCGCAGAGGGTATTGCAGTAGGTATGACAACAAGTATTCCTACACATAATTTGGCAGAAGTAGTAGATGCTGTTGTGGCATATTTAGATAACAATAATATTACTACAGAAGAATTAATGCAGTACGTTCAGGGACCTGATTTTCCAACAGGCGGATTGGTTGTTAATAAGAGCGAGCTTCCTGCAATATATGAAACAGGAACAGGTAAGATTAAGCTTCGTGGTAAAGTGGAATTCGAAAAGGCTGAGAAGAAATCAGACAGGGATAAATTAGTCATAAGTGAGATTCCATACACGATGATTGGTGCAAATATCGGTAAATTCATTTCTGATGTATGCGACCTTATTGAAACGAAAAAGACACAGGATATAGTAGATATATCTAATGAATCAACTAAAGAGGGTATAAGAATTGTCCTCGAATTAAAGAAGAATGCAGACGTAGAGAAATTAACGAATCTCTTATATAAAAAAACAAGATTAGAAGATACTTTCGGTGTAAATATGTTAGCTATCGTAGATGGCAGACCAGAAGTGTTAGGACTTAAAGGAATTATAGAGAACAGCGTTAAATTCCAATATGAGATTCAGACCAGAAAATATACTACACTTTTAGCTAAAGAACTAGAGCAGAAAGAGATTAAAGAGGGACTCATAAGAGCCTGCGACATCATTGACCTTATAATTGAGATTCTAAGAGGAAGTAACAGCATTAAAGATGCTAAGAATTGTCTGGTTAATGGTGATACAAGCAAGATCAAATTCAAGAATAAAGAGTCAGCAGTCTATGCAGGTAATCTTAATTTCACAGAGAAACAGGCACAGGCAATACTTGATTTACGTCTCTATAAGCTGATTGGTTTAGAAATCTTAGCATTACAGAAAGACTATGAAAATATAGTAAACAGAATAGCTGATTACGAAGAGATACTTAATAACCGTAAGGCAATGAGTAAGGTAATCAGAAAAGAACTTCTAGAAATCAAGAAAGAATATGCAGTACCAAGAAAGACTGTAGTAGAGGACGGTAAGGAAGCTGTAGTCGAAGAAGTTAAGCTTGTAGAGCAGGAAGTCGTATTCCTTATGGACAGATTCGGATATGCTAAAACGATTGACACAACAGCATATGACAGAAATAAGGAAGCCGCCGACAAAGAGAATAAATATGTATTCAGATGTATGAATACGGATAAAATCTGTATTTTCACAGATAACGGTAATCTTCATCAGGTAAAAGTAATAGATATACCATTTGTCAGATTCAGAGATAAGGGAACACCGATTGATAATCTGGGTAATTATGACAGCAAAGATGAGAATATTATATTTATTACGGATACTTCGAAAATGGCGGAACGAAAGTTGTTATTTACTACTAAGACGGGTATGATGAAACTCGTTGACAGCAGCGAATTCAATGTTACTAAGAAAACAGTAATGGCAACTAAGTTAGGTGCAGGAGATTTACTTGTAAATGTCGCTATAACTGATGCAGTTACGGCAGCAGTCATTAAAGATGGAATCTCACAGGCAGGTTATGAAAATGCATATAATCCTGTTGCGTTATCCGGTGGTTCAGATGATATGGGAGAATTTAACGGATTAGATAATGATTTAGGCGGCGGCTTCAATGATGACTTTAATAATGGTTTTGGAGATGACTTCAGTGGTGGATTCGGAGATGACTTCACAGGAGGTTATGGAGACAATTTCACACAGATGAGTTTCATGGATAATCTTGATAATCAGAACTCATCAGATACAGCTTCATCAAAAGAAAATTTATCAGAAACGGATGTAAATGGCAATTCTAATCCTGATAGCAATACAGGTGAAAATGGCAGCACAGGCAATGAGCCTCGGAAGAAATACTGACTAACGAAATGGTAGTGCTTCAGACTGAAAAAGGAATGTTCCTGAGATTCTCATTAAAGGAGATACCTGAGAAGAAGAAAGGTGCTATCGGTGTCAAGGGAATAAAACTTAATGCAGGTGACAGCGTGTCAAATGTATATGTGCTAGATGCAGGCGACAATATGATTGTGAATTATAATGATAAAGAAGTGGCTTTAAGAAAGTTAAAGACTCTAAAACGTGGGGCAAAAGGAACAAGGAAGTAAAAGATATACACACGATGAAGTGTTTGCAAAACTAAGGGGGACAGTTAAAGATTAATGCTAAATAATTCAACTTATATATTTGACATTGTTTTCGATGATGTGATTGATGTCACATCATATATCAAGAATGAGTTATCTAACTCTAAAGTTGCAAATGATTTGAATTAATAATTGAAATGATATTAAATGGGTGGTTCTGATAACTACCCATTTATAATTTAAAAGATGTTTGTTAAGCTGTAAATATAAGGTTATTAATAGAAGTTGTGATAACCAATATATTAGAAACTGTAAAGAATGGAAAAAATGTTGAAAAAAGTAAGTTAATAAATTATACTGTAAATGTAAAAAGAGATAGAGGGCAAACATACAGAAATGTATGGACGCAAAGCCAGGAGTCGTACGGGTAGTATTGAGGAATGAAAGTTGTTAGAATAATACCTAAGATAGTCAGGTTGCATAACGTATTCGTTATGCTTTTTTTTATTTTAAAATAAAAAGCATAAAAGGTGTAAAGGAGGGCAGAAGATAT
>OKWC01000063.1_pt1 | contig 18525 bp, 33 predicted proteins | sample 1606971 | NCBI WGS metagenome assembly OKWC01 (sample SAMN04414076, study PRJEB24778) | human gut metagenome | material: faecal | host: Homo sapiens
ATGGAAAGAGCCGTAGAAGAGGCACAACAGTTGGTAAGACAGCTAAGACTAAGAAAGCTATCGTTCAGTTAACAGAAGACAGCAAAGATATCGAGATCTTTGAAGGTTTATAAGATTAACGAATCTTAATAAACAAAATATACGCAGTAAAGCGTGATAACAAACATCTGAAAGGAGATAACACAATGGGAATTAAGACATTTAAGCCATATACACCTTCAAGAAGAAATATGACAACTCTTGATAATGCTGAAATAACAAAAGCAACTCCTGAGAAATCGTTAGTAGTTTCTTTAAAGAAGAATTCAGGTCGTAATAACCAGGGTAAAATCACTGTTAGACATCGTGGCGGTGGTTCAAGAAGAAAATATAGAATTATAGATTTTAAGAGAAAGAAAGATGGTATTCCAGCAAACGTTGTTGCTATTGAATACGATCCAAACAGAACAGCAAACATCGCATTAATCAGCTACGCAGATGGTGAAAAAGCATACATCCTTGCTCCTAATGGATTAAAGGTTGGAATGACAGTAATGAGCGGTGCTGAAGCTGAAGTTAAAGTAGGTAACTGCTTACCACTTTCAGAAATCCCAGTTGGTACAGAAGTACACAACATTGAATTATATCCAGGTAAGGGCGGACAGTTAGTTCGTGCAGCTGGTAATGCAGCACAGCTTATGGCTAAGGAAGGCAAATATGCAACACTTAGATTACCATCAGGCGAGATGAGAATGGTACCAATCATTTGTAGAGCTACAATCGGTACAGTTGGTAACATCGAACATGACCTTGTTAAAATCGGTAAAGCAGGTCGTAAGAGAAACATGGGTATCAGACCTACAGTTCGTGGTTCTGTTATGAACCCTAATGACCATCCACATGGTGGTGGTGAAGGTAAGACAGGAATCGGTCGTCCGGGTCCATGTACACCTTGGGGTAAACCAGCTCTTGGCTTAAAGACAAGAAAGAAGAACAAATCTTCTAACAAGATGATTGTAAGAAGAAGAGACGGCAAAAACATGAAATAAAGGAGGTTCCACCTATGGCTCGATCATTAAAAAAAGGACCATTTGCAGATGAAAGTTTACTTAAGAAAGTAGACGCTATGAACGCATCAGGTGACAAATCAGTAATCAAGACTTGGTCACGTCGTTCTACAATATTCCCACAGATGGTTGGACATACAATAGCAGTTCACGACGGTAGAAAACACGTTCCAGTATATGTTACAGAAGATATGGTTGGACATAAACTTGGAGAATTCGTTGCTACTAGAACTTATAGAGGACATGGAAAAGACGAGAAGAAGAGTAAAGCTCGTTAATTGAAAGATTTTGAAAGGAGGTCAAATCCATGGCAAAAGGACATAGATCCCAGATAAAGAGAGCAAGAAATGCAAATAAAGATACTAGACCATCAGCTAAGTTATCTTATGCTAGAGTCTCAGTTCAGAAAGCATGTTTCGTATTAGATGCTATCAGAGGTAAGGATGTTCAGTCAGCACTTGGTATTTTAACATACAATCCTAGATATGCGTCTTCAGTAATAGAAAAATTATTAAAATCAGCAATTGCAAATGCTGAAAATAATAACGGTATGAGCGCAGACAATCTTTACATTGAAGAGTGTTACGCAAACAAAGGACCAACAATGAAGAGAATCAGACCTAGAGCACAGGGTAGAGCTTACAGAATCGAAAAGAGAATGAGCCACATCACAATCGTGCTTAACGAAAGAGCATAATAACCCTGGGTACTGAAAAACGCGATAAATAATCTGAATATGCGTTTTCATCGAATTGGAAAGGAGATATAGCATGGGACAGAAAGTTAATCCTCATGGCCTTAGAGTCGGAGTAATTAAAGACTGGGACTCAAAGTGGTATGCAGAAGCTGATTTCGCAGATAACTTAGTAGAAGATCACAAAATCAGAACATACCTTAAAGAGAAGTTATATAGTGCAGGTGTTTCAAAGATTGAAATCGAAAGAGCATCTGATAGATTAAAAGTAATCATTCATACAGCAAAACCTGGTATCGTAATCGGTAAGGGTGGTGCTGAAATTGAAAAACTTAAAGCAGAAGTACAGAAATTCACAACTAAGAAATTAGTAGTTGACATTAAAGAGGTTAAGAGACCAGATAAAGATGCACAGCTTGTTGCTGAAAACATTGCACTTCAGTTAGAGAACCGTGTATCATTCAGAAGAGCTATGAAATCTACAATGTCAAGAACTATGAAGAGTGGTGCTAAAGGAATTAAGACTAGCTGTTCAGGTCGTCTTGGCGGTGCTGATATGGCTCGTACAGAGTTCTACAGTGAAGGAACTATTCCACTTCAGACATTACGTGCTGATATAGATTATGGATTCGCTGAAGCAGACACAACTTATGGTAAAGTTGGCGTTAAAGTATGGATTTACAAAGGCGAAGTTCTTCCAGTAAAAGAAGTTAAGGAAGGGAGCGATAAATAATGTTAATGCCTAAAAGAGTTAAGCGTCGTAAACAGTTCCGTGGTTCAATGAGAGGTAAAGCCTTAAGAGGAAACACAATCTCAAATGGTGAATACGGTATCGTCGCTTTAGAGCCAGCATGGATTAAATCAAACCAGATAGAAGCTGCCCGTATTGCAATGACACGTTACATTAAGCGTGGTGGTAAAGTTTGGATTAAGATATTCCCTGATAAACCAGTTACAGCAAAACCAGCTGAAACACGTATGGGTTCCGGAAAAGGAACATTAGAGTACTGGGTAGCAGTAGTTAAACCAGGACGTGTAATGTTCGAAATCGCAGGAGTACCAGAAGAAACAGCGAGAGAAGCATTAAGACTTGCTATGCATAAATTGCCAGTTAAGTGTAAAATCGTTTCGAAAGCAGATTTAGAAGGCGGTGATAACAGTGAAAATTAGTAAATATGTAGAAGATTTAAATACAAAATCAGCTACAGAATTAAATGATGAATTAGTAGCTGCTAAAAAGGAACTTTTTAATTTAAGATTTCAAAACGCAACAAACCAGTTAGAGAACACAAGCAGAATTAAAGAAGTTAGAAGAAATATTGCTAGAATTCAGACAATAATAGCTCAGAAAGCTAACTAATTTAATAAAATGATGCGTAATTCCATGAATCTATGAAAGGAGGACTTTGTTGTGGAAGAAAGAAACTTGAGAAAAACAAGAGTTGGAAAAGTTATTAGTGACAAAATGGATAAAACAATCGTTGTTGCTGTAGAAGATCACGTAAAACATCCTTTATATAAGAAAATCGTTAAGAGAACTTATAAATTAAAGGCGCATGATGAGAATAACGAATGTGGTATTGGAGATAAAGTAAAAGTAATGGAAACAAGACCATTATCTAAGGATAAGAGATGGAGACTTGTTGAAATCATCGAGAAAGCAAGATAGTAGAAAGGAGTATTATTATGATCCAACAGGAAAGTAGACTTAAAGTTGCTGACAACACAGGCGCTAAAGAATTACTTTGTATCAGAGTAATGGGCGGTTCTACTAGAAGATATGCTAATATCGGCGATGTAATCGTTGCTACTGTTAAAGATGCAACACCAGGCGGTGTTGTTAAAAAAGGTGACGTTGTTAAAGCCGTAGTAGTTCGTTCAGTTAAAGGCGCACGTCGTAAAGACGGTTCATATATAAAATTTGACGAAAATGCTGCTGTAATCATCAAAGATGATAAAAACCCAAGAGGAACACGTATATTTGGACCAGTAGCCAGAGAGCTAAGAGATAAACAGTTTATGAAAATTGTTTCTTTAGCACCTGAAGTATTATAGGAGGTGTAGGCATGGCAACAAGTAAAAATTAAAAAAAGGCGATTTAGTTAGAGTAATCGCTGGTAAAGACAAAGACAAAGAAGGAAAAGTTCTTTCAGTTAATAAAAAAGATAATACAGTACTCGTTGAAGGTATCAATATGGTTACAAAGCATACAAAACCTAGTGCACAGAACCAGAACGGCGGAATAGTTAACCAGGAAGGTCCTATCGATATTTCAAACGTTATGTACGTTGTTAAAGGTAAAGTTACAAGAATCGGCTTTACTGAAAAAGATGGTAAAAAAGTTCGTATTGCAAAAGCAACTGGCGAAGTTATCGATTAATTGAGAGAGGAGGACTAAGACGTTGAGTAGACTTAAAGATACTTACAATAACGAAATCGTTGATGCGATGACAAAGAAATTTGGATACAAAAATATTATGCAGGTTCCAAAACTTGATAAAGTTGTTATAAATATGGGCGTTGGCGAAGCTAAAGACAATGCTAAACTCTTAGATGCAGCTATTAAAGATCTTGAGACAATTACAGGTCAGAAAGCAGTAGTTACAAGAGCAAAGAATTCAGTAGCTAACTTCAAAATCAGAGAAGGACAGGCAATAGGCTGTAAAGTTACTCTTAGAGGAGAAAGAATGTATGAATTTGTTGACCGTTTAATAAATCTTGCATTACCTCGTGTACGTGACTTTAGAGGTGTAAATCCTAATGCATTTGATGGTCGTGGAAATTATGCTCTTGGTATCAAAGAACAGTTAATCTTCCCTGAAATCGAATATGATAAGGTAGATAAAGTAAGAGGTATGGATGTTATATTTGTTACAACAGCCAATACTGATGAAGAAGCACGCGAATTATTGACATTATTCAATATGCCATTTCAAAAATAGTTAGGAGGTAATACCATGGCTAAGACTGCTATGAAAGTAAAACAACAGCGTAAAGCAAAATTCTCTACTCAGGAATATTCACGTTGTAGAATTTGTGGTCGTCCACATGCTTATTTAAGAAAATACGGCATCTGCAGAGTATGTTTCCGTGAATTAGCATACAAAGGACAGATACCTGGTGTTAAAAAGGCAAGTTGGTAGGACGAATTAGAAAGGAGGCAACATAACATGACAACAAACGATCCAATCGCAGATATGCTTACAAGAATCCGTAACGCAAATACTGCTAAACATGATACAGTAGATATCCCTGCATCAAAAATGAAGTTAGCAATTGCTGAAATCCTTTTTAATGAAGGTTATATCAAAAAATATGAAGTAGTTGAAGATGGAAACTTTAAATCAATCCGTGTAACATTAAAATACGGTAAAGATAAAAATGAAAAAATCATCACAGGGCTCAAGAGAATCTCTAAACCAGGTCTTCGTGTATACGCAGGCAAAGATGAGCTTCCAAGAGTACTTAATGGTTTAGGTGTAGCTATTATTTCAACAAATAATGGTGTAATCACAGATAAAGAAGCTAGAAAGCTCAACGTAGGTGGAGAAGTTTTAGCATTTGTATGGTAATAAACAAACGCTTTATAGCGTTTGTTTAAACAATAAAATATATTAATCCCAAATAGGAGGTGCACGGCATGTCACGTATAGGAAGAATGCCTATCGCCATTCCAGCAGGTGTAACTGTTGATGTGGCAGAAAATAATAAAGTGACTGTAAAAGGACCTAAGGGAACACTTGAAAGAGTGTTACCTGAAGAGATGACAATCAAAGTTGAAGGTTCAGAAGTAGTAGTTACAAGACCTAATGACTTAAAGAAGATGAAATCACTTCATGGTCTTACAAGAACACTTATAGCTAATATGGTTAAAGGTGTTACAGATGGTTATGAAAAAGTTCTTGAAATCAACGGTGTTGGTTACAGAGCTCAGAAACAAGGAAAGAAATTAGTGTTATCACTTGGTTACTCTCATCCAGTTGAGATGGAAGATCCAGAAGGTCTTGAGACAGTTGTCGAAGGAACAAACAAGATAACAGTTAAAGGTATCGATAAAGAAAAAGTTGGCCAGTTCGCTGCTGAAATCAGAGATAAGAGAAGACCAGAGCCTTATAAAGGTAAAGGTATCAAGTATGCTGATGAAGTTATTAGACGTAAAGTTGGTAAGACTGGTAAGAAATAATTGAAGGAGTGACAGGCATGGTTAGTAAAAAATCAAGAACAGAAGTTCGTTTAAGTAAACATAGAAGATTACGTAATCGTTTCGCTGGTACTGCAGAAAGACCACGTTTAGCTGTGTTTAGAAGTAATAATCATATGTATGCTCAAATTATTGACGATACAGTCGGAAATACATTAGTATCAGCTTCTACTCTTCAGAAAGATGTAAAGGCTGAACTTGAAAAGACTAATAACGTTGATGCAGCAGCATATTTAGGCACAGTTATTGCAAAGAAAGCTATTGAAAAAGGTATTACAACAGTTGTCTTTGACAGAGGTGGCTTTATATATCAGGGAAAAATCAAAGCATTAGCAGAAGCTGCTAGAGAAGCAGGCTTAGAATTCTAATTAAATATTTATAGATTCCATATAAGGAGGAAAACACATGAAACGTACAATCGTTGATGCTAGTCAATTAGAATTGGAAGAAAAAGTAGTATCAATTAAGCGTGTTACTAAGGTTGTTAAAGGTGGACGTAACATGAGATTTGCAGCTTTAGTAGTTGTTGGCGACGGCAAAGGACACGTTGGTGCTGGACTTGGAAAAGCTGCTGAAATTCCTGAAGCTATTCGTAAAGGAAAAGAAGACGCTATTAAGAAACTTGTTACAGTAGCAATTGATGAAAACTTAAGTATTCCTCATGATACAATCGGAAAATTCGGAAGTGCTTCAGTATTATTGAAGAGAGCTCCAGAAGGTACTGGTGTTATCGCAGGTGGTCCTGCGCGTAACGTACTTGAACTTGCAGGTATTAAGAATATCCGTACTAAGTCATTAGGCTCAAACAATAAGCAGAATGTTGTTCTTGCAACAATTGCTGGTTTGGCTGAATTAAAGACTCCAGAAGAGGTAGCTAGACTTCGCGGTAAATCTGTAGAAGAAATCTTAGGCTAATAGGAGGAAGTTAAAATGGCAGATAAGTTAAAAATCACACTTGTAAAATCTACAATCGGTGCAATACCAAAGCATAAGAAAACTGTTGAAGCTTTAGGTTTAAGAAAAGTTAATAAAACAGTTGAGATGCCAGATAATGCAGCTGTTAGAGGTATGGTTGATCAGGTTAGACATTTAGTTAAAGTAGAAGAAATTTAGTTTTAGATAAGGAGGTGCGACAATGGAATTATCAAATTTAAGACCTGCTGAAGGTTCAAAACAAAGCGATAATTTTAGAAGAGGTCGTGGTCACGGATCTGGAAATGGCAAAACAGCCGGAAAGGGTCATAAAGGACAGAAAGCTCGTTCAGGAAGCCCTAGACCAGGTTTTGAAGGTGGTCAGATGCCTTTATACAGAAGAATCCCTAAAAGAGGATTTACAAATAGAAATTCTAAAGATATCGTTGGCATTAACGTAAGTGCACTTGAAGTATTTGAAGATGGCGCAGTAGTAACTGTTGAAACATTATTAGAAACTGGAATCATTAAGAATCCAAGAGATGGTGTTAAAATTCTTGGATACGGAAAAATTACTAAGAAACTTACAGTCAAAGTTAATGCATTTAGTGAAGGTGCAAAGCAGAAGATTGAAGCTCTTGGTGGAACCTGTGAGGTGATTTAATGCTAAAAACAGTTAGAGATGCATTTAAAGTCAAAGAGATAAGAGAGAGACTTTTTTATACATTTTTAATGCTTATAGTTGTCAGGATAGGCTGTCAGTTGCCTTTACCTGGCACTACAGCAAAATCTATATCCCAGGTAATGGGACAGTTTAGGAATGGTGCATTCGGCTTTTTTGATGCCATGACAGGTGGTTCTTTTGAGCAGATGTCAATATTTGCACTTAATATTACACCATACATCACTTCTTCAATTATTATCCAGCTTTTAACAATTGCAATTCCTAAATTAGAGGAGATGCAAAGAGATGGTGAAGAAGGACGTAAGAAAATAGTAAGTATTACTCGTTATCTTACAGTTGGACTTGCACTTGTACAGGCACTTGCAACATCTATCAGTTTTGGTAACAAAGGATTATTCGGTGATATTAATACAATGTCAAAAGGTGAGTATGCTATAGCTATCGTCATAGCAGTTGCAGCTTTAACTGGCGGTTCGGCATTCCTTATGTGGGTAGGCGAAAATATTACTGAAAAAGGTGTTGGTAATGGTATATCAATCATTTTATTAATAAATATCGTTGCCAGAATACCAAACGACTTTTCAAGCTTATTCGAGCAGTTTGTTAAGAATGCCAGCTCAGTTGGTGGTTCACTCTTAGCGGCAGTAATAATCGTTGGTGTAGTAGTAGTGATTGTAGGATTTGTAGTATTTCTACAGGATGGAGAGAGAAGAATCTCTGTTCAATATTCTAAGAAGATGCAGGGTAGAAAATTAGTTGGAGGAGCTTCAACTCATATTCCACTTAAAGTTAACACAGCAGGTGTTATTCCAATCATCTTTGCACAGTCATTATTCTCATTCCCAATAGTTATTTGCCAGTTAGTTTCAGGAAAGACTCCTAAATGGACATATTTCCTTGAATCAAGCAGATGGTGGAATTTCTCTAAACCAATATATTCAATTGGTTATTTAGTATATGTTGTATTAGTAATTGCATTTGCTTACTTCTATACATCAATAACATTCAATCCTATTGAAGTTGCTGATAATATGAAGAAACAAGGTGGTTTTATTCCTGGTATCAGACCTGGTAAACCAACACAGGATTACTTAAATAATATATTAAACTACATTGTATTTATAGGTGCTGTAGGCTTACTTATTGTAGCTACAATTCCAATTGCATTTGCAGGAATAGCTGGTGCTAAAGTATCATTTGGCGGTACATCACTTATTATCATCGTAGGTGTTGTTCTTGAGACACTCAAGAGCATTGAATCTAAGATGGTAGTTCGTAATTACAAAGGATTTTGTTAGACTAATAAATAGGCAATGGAACGCAGCATAAGTTGCGTTCCATTGTCAAAATTGCTTTATAAAGAAACCTATAATAAATCAATAGAAATCAAAAAGTAAGAAAGAAAATAATATAAAGGAAACAGCCCATTCTTTCATACTTAAGGGCGTTTCGCATAATTTGCGGAGACAGGTAAATATATGAAAATAATTATGTTAGGTGCTCCTGGAGCAGGAAAAGGAACACAGGCTAAAATGATAGCTGACAAATATTCAATTCCACATATTTCCACAGGTGATATCTTCAGAGCAAATATTAAAAACGGAACAGAACTTGGCAAAAAAGCTAAAACTTATATGGACCAAGGCCTTTTAGTACCTGATGAATTAGTAGTTGACTTAGTAGTTGACAGAGTAGGTCAGGAAGATTGTTCTAATGGTTACGTATTAGATGGTTTTCCAAGAACTATACCACAGGCAGAAAGTCTTGATGCCGCTTTAGAGAAACTTGGCTCTAAGGTTGACTATGCAATCAATGTAGAAGTTCCAGATGAGAATATTGTAAGAAGAATGTCAGGAAGAAGAGCTGCGTAGCTTGTGGAGCAACATATCATATCGTTCATATCCCAACTAAAGTAGAGGGAATTTGTGACAGATGTGGCAGCGAACTTATTTTAAGAGACGATGATAAGCCTGAAACAGTCAAGAAGAGATTGGCAGTATATCATGAACAGACACAGCCATTAATTGATTACTATAACGATAAGAAAGTTTTAGTAGAAGTTGATGGAACAAAGGATATGAATGATGTATTTACTGACATTGTTAAGATTTTAGGAGCTTAATAAAATGGCAGTATCAATAAAATCTCAAAAAGAAATTGAGTTAATGAGAGAATCATGCAGGTTGTTATCAATTGTACACGATGAGATGGGTAAAGCTATAAAACCAGGAATCTCTACTTATGAGATAAACAAAATCGGTGAGGATATGATTAAAAGCTTTGGATGTATTCCAAACTTTAAGAATTATAACGGCTTTCCGGCAGCAATCTGTGTATCAGTTAATGAAGAAGTAGTTCACGGTATTCCAAGCAAGAAGAAGATACTTAAAGAAGGCGATATTGTGAGTCTTGATGCGGGACTTATCTATAAAGGATATCATTCAGATGCAGCAAGAACACATATGGTAGGAGAGGTCAGCAATGAGGCTAAACGTCTTATCAAAGTGACTAAACAGAGCTTTTTCGAAGGTATCAAATTTGCAAAAGAAGGATGCCATCTGCATGAAATATCAGCAGCTATCGGTGAATATGCGGAAAGCTTCGGATATGGAGTTGTCAGAGATTTGGTAGGACATGGAATTGGAACGCATTTGCATGAAGATCCACAGATACCTAATTTTAAACAACGTAACAGAGGAATAAGACTCCAGGCAGGAATGACACTGGCAATTGAGCCTATGATAAGTGCAGGAACTTATGAAGTTGAATGGTTAGATGATGACTGGACTGTGGTAACTAAAGACAGATCGCTCGCAGCACATTATGAAAACACCATATTGATTACAAAGGGTGAACCGGAAATTTTAACCTTGCGAAATTCATAGATAAAATTAAGTGACAAAACGTGGTTAATGCGTTAAAATCAGAAAGGCTGGTTATTTGATGGCGACATGTAAAATAGGAGAATTTGCAAAATCAAAAGCAGGACATGATAAAGAAGAAATATTTATCATAATTAATAAAGAAGAGGAATATGTTTATTTAGTTGATGGTAAGTCAAGAATATTAGATAAGCCTAAGAAGAAGAAAATAAAACATATCCAGGTCATCAATCAGATTGATGAAGAACTGCAGCGAAAATTAGAAACAAATCTTATCCTACGTGATGAAGATATAAAGAGAGCTATCAAAAGCTATAAGCAGAAAATAGGAGGTCGTTAGAAATGTCTAAAGCTGATGTAATTGAAATCGAAGGAACTGTATTAGAAAAAATTACCAAATGCAATGTTTCAGGTTGAACTTGAAAATGGTCATAAGGTACTAGCTCATATTAGTGGAAAGTTAAGAATGAATTTTTATTCGTATACTTCCAGGTGACAAGGTAACTATTGAATTATCTCCATATGATTTGTCAAAGGGCAGAATAGTCTGGAGAGATAAATAAAAATATAGTTAAAAAAATTGCTTGATTATTGCCAAAACATATGTTATAGTAATAGTCGGACTTTTTTTTGAAAGGAGGATTTACTGTGAAAGTAAGATCATCAGTTAAACCAATTTGTGAAAAATGCAAAGTAATTAAAAGAAAAGGAAGCATCAGAGTAATCTGTGAAAATCCAAAGCACAAACAGAGACAAGGCTAATTAAGGCTTGACAGTTTGTGATGCATATCAAATTGATATGTAATTTTGTTATGCGGCTGCAGTAGTGAAACACTAGGCTTAGTTGTATCATTACTTAAAATATAAAATTTAAACAAGAAATAAGAAATAAACCTGCGTACAACATTTCAGACGTTATTTATAACGGGCTACGTATGGTGAGATACTTATTAAGATTTTAATGATGGAGGTGTAATACACATGGCTCGTATTTCAGGTGTTGACTTACCAAGAGAAAAACGTGTAGAAATCGGATTAACTTATATCTACGGTATTGGTAGAGTAAGTTCTAATCGTATTCTTGCAGAGGCTAATGTTGATCCTAACACTCGTGTTAGAGATTTAACTGACGATGAAGTTAAGAGAATTAGTGAAGTTATTGACGCTAGTCAGACTGTTGAAGGTGATTTAAGAAGAGAAATCGCTATGAACATCAAGAGATTACAGGAAATCGGATGTTATAGAGGAAAACGTCACAGACAGGGACTTCCAGTTCGTGGTCAGAAGACAAAGACAAATGCAAGAACAAGAAAAGGTCCAAAGCGTACTGTTGCAAATAAGAAGAAATAATCATTCTTAAATATGTACGAATATAGAACAGTTGTAATGAGAAGAAAAGCTTCTTATTGAAAGTATTGTTCGATGAAACAATAGCAACAAGGAATTATATTGTATTCCGATAAAAATTATAGAAAGAACCCATAAGGGAGGTTAGTTTAAAATGGCTAAAGTTACAAAAAAAGTGACAAAAAAGCGTGTAAAGAAAAAACGTTGAACGCGGACAAGCGCACATTCAATCATCTTTTAATAATACAATCGTAACATTAACAGATAATGAAGGAAATGCTCTTTCATGGGCAAGTGCAGGTGGTCTAGGATTTAGAGGTTCAAAGAAATCTACTCCTTATGCAGCTCAGATGGCAGCGGAAACTGCTACAAAGGCAGCTTTGGTACATGGCTTAAAATCAGTAGATGTTATGGTTAAGGGTCCGGGATCAGGACGTGAAGCAGCAATTCGTGCTCTTCAGGCATGTGGTCTTGAAGTTACTAGTATTAAGGACGTTACTCCAGTTCCTCATAATGGATGCCGCCCACCAAAACGTAGAAGAGTCTAATAGGAGGTGCAAATAGATGGCAGTAAATAGAGTTCCTGTTCTTAAGAGATGTAGATCACTTGGATTAGATCCAGTATATTTAGGAATAGATAAAAAATCAAAAAGACAGTTAAATAGAGCAAACAAGAAGATGAGTGAGTATGGTCTTCAGTTAAGAGAGAAACAGAAAGCAAAATTCATCTATGGTGTATTAGAGAAACCATTTAGAAATTACTATGCGAAAGCACAGAAGATGAACGGCATGACAGGTGAAAATCTTATGATTTTACTTGAGCTTAGACTTGATAATGTGTTATTCCGTATGGGATATGCTAGAACTAGAAAAGAAGCAAGACAGATTGTTGACCATAAACATGTATTAGTTAATGGTAAACAGGTTAATATTCCTTCATATTTAGTAAAAGCTGGCGATACAATCGAAATTAAAGAGAAACATAAAGCTTCTCAGAGATATAAAGATATCCTTGAGGTAACTGACGGAAGATTAGTTCCAGAATGGTTAGAAGCAGATCATGAGAATCTTAGCGGTGTTGTTAAAGAAATACCTACAAGAGAAATCATAGATGTACCAGTTGACGAAATGCTTATCGTCGAATTATATTCGAAATAGGCTTAGGCAATTCCTAAAACAGAAAAAGGAGGGGCTTTTTAGTGTTCGATTTTCAAATACCTAACGTTGAGATAGCAGAAATCTCAGAAGATAATAAATATGGTAAATTTGTTGTAGAACCTCTTGAAAGAGGTTACGGCACAACTCTTGGTAATTCATTAAGAAGAATTATGCTTTCTTCATTACCAGGAGCAGCTGTTAGTCAGGTTAAATTTGACGGTGTTTTGCATGAATTCAGTTCAATCCCTGGTGTTAAGGAAGATGTTACAGAGATTATCATGAACATCAAGAGTCTTGCTATCAAGAGCAATAGCGAAAGCGATGCTCCTGTAGTTGGATATATTGAAAAAAAAATTGGTGATGGCGTTGTAACAGCAGCAGATATTCAGGTGGATTCTGATATCGAGATTCTTAACAAAGATTTAGTTATAGCTACATTAAGTGGTGGAAAAGATAGCAGATTCTATGCAGAATTAACTATTACTAAAGGCAGAGGATATGTAAGTGCTGATAAGAATAAAAATGACGAATTACCAATTGGTGTAATTGCAATCGATTCTATCTACACACCAGTAGAAAGAGTAAATATGCAGATTCAGAATACACGTGTTGGACAGATTACTGATTTTGACAAACTTACATTAGATGTATATACAAACGGAACACTTGCTCCAGACGAAGCAGTTAGTTTGGCAGCTAAGGTTTTAAGTGAACACTTAAATTACTTTATTAACCTTTCAGACAAAGCTAAGAATGTTGACATTATGGCTGAGCCTGTTGTTAATGAGAAAGTTAAAGTGTTAGAAATGAACATTGATGAATTAGAGTTATCAGTTCGTTCATACAATTGTTTGAAGAGAGCTGGTATTAACACAGTTCAGGAATTAACTAACAAGACAGCAGATGATATGATGAAAGTTAGAAATCTTGGACGTAAGTCACTTGATGAGGTGTATGCTAAATTGAAAGAATTAGGTTTACATTTAAAAGATAGTGACAACTAGAGAATGTTCCTAAGTAAAGGAGGTAAGATTAGAAATGGCAGGATATAGAAAACTTGGAAGAACTTCAGCACAGAGAAAAGCTATGCTTAGAAGTCTTGCAACAGCTTTAATCGAAAATGGAAAGATTGAAACAACTGAAACAAGAGCTAAAGAAGTTCGTAAAGTAGTTGAAAGTTTAATCGCCATGGCAGTTAAAGAAAAAGATAACTACGAAGAAGTTACAGTTAAAGCTAAAGTATATGTTAAAGATAAAGATGGCAAGAGAGTAAAGGAAGTTGTTGATGGAAAGAAAGTTGACAAAGTAGATTTTGTTGACAAGACAATCAAAAAAGACAATCCTTCAAGACTCCATGCTAGAAGAAAAATGCAGAAAGTTCTTTACGCAGTTAAAGAAGTTCCTACAGATGCAGCTGGAAAGAAGAAGAATACAAAAACTGTTGATTTAACACAGAAGTTATTTGATGAAATTGCACCAAAATATGCTGATAGAAATGGTGGATACACAAGAATCATCAAAATCGGACAGCGTAAAGGTGATGCAGCAATGCAGGTTGTACTTGAATTAGTATAATAAATGATATATATGTAGAGGAAGGAAAGAACACTTTTCTTCCTCTATTTTAAATTTACAATACTTTTTATATTTATAATAAAGATTTTACTCTAGAGGTGTCTATGAGCATAATTAAAGCTAGAAATGTTAAATACAAAGTTAGAATTAAAAATGAAAACAATGAAGTTATCGAAGAAAAGAAGATTCTTGATGACCTTAATATAGAAGTTGAGCCGGGTGACTTTATAGCGATATTAGGGCATAACGGTTCGGGAAAGTCTACATTTGCAAAGCATCTGAATGCACTATTATTACCAGATGAGGGTAACATTTATATAGACGGAGATGATACGAAAAGCGTTGAAGAATTATGGAAGATTCGTGAAAAAATGTGGAATGGTATTCCAAAATCCTGACAATCAGATAGTAGGTGTGACTGTTGAAGAAGATGTTGGCTTCGGCCCTGAGAATCTGGGTGTTAAAACCGAGAAAATCTGGGACAGAATAAAAGATTCACTTACAAAAGTCGATATGTATAAATACAGAAAGAAATCGCCAAATCATTTATCAGGAGGGCAAAAACAGCGAGTTGCAATAGCTTCATCATTAGCAATGAAGCCTAAATGTATCGTACTAGATGAGCCGACTGCTATGTTAGATCCACAAGGCAGAAAAGAAGTTATGGATATAATAAAAAGTCTGAATGAAAATGAGAATATAACTGTAATTCTTATAACCCATCATATGAACGAAGCGATTATGGCTAAAAAAAGTTGTGGTAATAGATGATGGTAAAATTGCATTGCAGGGAACACCTAGAGAAGTCTTTAGCAATGTAGAACAGATTAAGAAATTGAAATTAGATATGCCACAGATTATGGAATTGTCATACGAATTATATAAATGCGGTAAATTCGGCAGGTACGATATTCTTACGATTGATGAATTTGTAAAAGAGATAGAAAAAATAAGTAATAACCAAAATGATAAAGATATAGCAGATAAAGAAGATGCAAAAGATAAAGAAGATGCAAAAGATACAGAAGATACAAAAGATACAGAAGATACAGAAGATACCAGAAATAAAGCATAGAACCAATTCTAAGTCTTAAGAATGTATGCCTAAAATACGAAGAAAATACTTCTATGGAGGTTAAGGCATTAGATGACATTTCCTTAGACATATATAATGATGAATTTATAGGAATCATAGGTCATACGGGTTCAGGTAAATCAAGTCTTGTACAGGTTATGAATGGACTAATCAAGGCAAATGGTGGAGAGGTAACATATAAAGGTGAAAATATTCAGGACAAGTCTTTTGACAAAAAGAGGTTGCATCTTGATGTCGGATTAGTGTTTCAGTATCCTGAGAGCCAGCTTTTTGAAGAAACTGTGCTTAAAGACGTTATGTTTGGTCCGCTTAACAAAGGAATGAGTGAAGAAGAAGCTAAAAAGGCTGCTAAAGAAGCGCTTGAAATGCTTGGTATAGGCGAAAATTACTATAATGATTCGCCATTTGAATTGTCAGGTGGTGAGAAAAGAAGAATCGCCATCGCAGGCGTACTTGCAATGAATCCTGAAATAATTATTCTGGATGAACCAACAGCTGGATTAGATCCGATGTCTAGAAATAATCTCTTAAATTCGTTGAAACGCTTACAGACAGACAAGGCAAAGACGATAATAATTGTATCTCACAATATGGAGGATATGGCAAATTACGTTGAACGTCTTATAGTTATGAATGACGGCAGAGTTGTATTTGATGATATTAAGAAAAATGTTTTCAAATATGTTGGGCAGCTTGAGCAAATCGGTCTCGATGTTCCGGAAGTTACAAAAGCTATGAATGTGCTTAAAGAAAGAAACTATAATGTAAGTGGAAATGCATTGACGGTAAAAGAGGCATTAGATGAAATGAAAGGAATAATATAATGCTTAGAGATATTACAATTGGACAATATTATCAGACGGACTCTAAGATTCATAAGTTAGATCCGAGGACTAAATTATTTGCAACATTTGCATTTATATTAATGCTTTTTATATGTGGAAATCCTTTAACTTACGGTATTTGTGCCTTGATTCTTGTAGGTGTGATTATTATATCAAAGATTCCGTTTGGCTTTATATTCAGAGGACTTCGAAGTATATTTGTAATTTTATTCATTAGTGTATTTTTTAATGTGTTTTTTACACCGGGAAGAGTCATTTTCGAATTAGGTTTCATAAAGATGACGTATGAGGGCCTGGTCAAAGCGGCATTAATGGGTATGCGTTTTGTATTACTGATTATTGGCTCATCACTTTTGACACTTACTACTACACCGAATAATCTGACAGATGGTTTAGAGAAGTCGTTAGGTTTTATGAATGTCATCAGAATTCCAGTACATGAAATAGCTATGATGATGTCGATTGCACTACGATTTATTCCTGTTCTGATGAACGTGAGAATGCTTATCAACAAGGCTATGAGAATACAACGGATGACCGTGTCGGAATTTTTATTGCCGGTGCACTGAACCGTATATATCAGTTGGCTGATGCTTGCCGGAAAGGACGGTTGGAGAAAACTTCTGAACTTACAGATAAACTTTGGAAGGCTGTGGTGCATTATGGTAACTTGGAAATTTCTCGTCCGAATGATAAACCACGTTTTTCATGCTTCTTGTTTTGCGATACCTACGGCTGCCGTGAATATTTATTTTGCTTGTACAGAAGATATGGACCGGGCAGAACGGGGTGAGGGAAATAGGTACTTGAAGAATGCATGTGATATGCTGAAAGTCTTGGGACTTCAGGCTTATACTCAGCCTTTGAGAAGAGATGAGACTGATAAGAACGTGGTGTCAGTGGAGCGTTTCCGTAATCATGTGTGGTGGGTAGGCGGCAATGCGCTGGCTTATCGTTCCTTGCTTCCGGTAGCTGTGATGTATAGCTCTGTTCCGATGCTGGATGTTCTGGCTGAAGTTTGTCAGCGGGGCATTAGCATGACTTCCCAGATTACCTATGATGATTCTTTCTGGACGGAGGGATTCACGGCTGACGGAGCAGGATGGGGACATGGCATGCAATGTTTGATATGGGGTTATCCCATTGATGGAACTTCCAGTGCCTTGAATATGCTGGGTATGCTTAATGGCACTCCTTGGGCAAAGCAGCTCAGCCGTGAAAATGCAGATGCCTTGATGAATTTTTTCCGTGGAGGCAGCTGGTATTATCGGGATGGCTCTCTATGTCCACTCTTTATAAATCCGTTTAACGACTTATCTTCTTTAACAACTGTGCATACCCAGCACCCAAAACGTGAATTACCACAGCTCTGTGTCTGACCACCTGCATGAATACCAGCAAAAGGACATTCTCCACTATCTGCATCAGCATAAAGCGATACCAACTCGCTATTATCTGATCCCCAAGGTGTTCTTCCGCCATCACACCTAAGTAAAACATCCCACACATCATCTGTGGTAAGTTCTACAATAGGGTTATAAACATATGCATCCTGTATGGTTTCATGTCGATTTAGAAGTCTATTTGCAAGTTCTTCTGCCTTCAATTCTTCTCTTTCGTGCTATTACTTTCTGCTTTTCTAACTCCAAGAAGAACAACTACTTCTTTTCCTTCCTCATCAATAACTCTTTGAATATATTCACCACTAGGATTTATTTTTAATCTATCTGTACACCATCTGAATGTTCCATTCATTCTAGGTGTAGGGAATCCTCTTCCAATTACATTTGCCCAAAACGAATTGTTTGGTGGAGGTGTAACCATAGCCGACTTTATTGGTAGCCCATCTCTATCTGCTGCCTGATCCCAACAAATCATTCATTTTACTTAAATATATTTTATAAGTGGATTTTCAATTAGAGTATCCGAAGATACAATATAAACATTTTTATGTCTATCATCTGGATCTAATCCCAATAACATCTTATAAACAAGTTCTACCACAGTTGTGGAATCCTTACCCCCGCTATATCCTATAACCCATGGTCTGTCATCAGACTTGTAGACATACTTAATTTCTTCAA
>OKWC01000064.1_pt1 | contig 18433 bp, 14 predicted proteins | sample 1606971 | NCBI WGS metagenome assembly OKWC01 (sample SAMN04414076, study PRJEB24778) | human gut metagenome | material: faecal | host: Homo sapiens
TGAGGTTCTGGAACCGGATGACCGCCAGCCGGGATGGCGTAACCGTTCTTATCTGGCTAAGTATGATTTGAAGACCGGTTTGTTGCAGCCACTGACTTTCGGTTATCACAATGTCTGGGCTGCCGATATTTCCAATGACGGCCGGTATCTTTTGATGATGACCAGTCAGAGCCGTCTGACCAAGCGTCCTACTACTTTATTCTCACTATATCGGTTGGATATGCAGACTTTACAGGCGGAACTGCTGATAGATAAAGATGGTTTTATCAGTGGAGCCCGTTTTTCACCTGACGGAACGCAGGTATTGGTATCCGGCTCGCCTGAATCGCTGGGTGGAATAGGGAAAAATGTAAAGGAGGGGCAGACTCCGAGTATGACGGACGGTCAGCTTTATTTGCTGAATATAGCTGATAAGAGAGTCACTCCGCTGACGAAAGATTTTAATCCCAGCGTACAGCGTGCCGTGTGGAATAAGGTCGACGGGCAAGTCTATTTCACGGCCGAGAACCGTGACTGTTACAGTTTGTACCGGATGAATCCCGCTGATGGGAAAATTCAGCAACTGGAGGTTTCAGAAGATTTGGTCAACTCATTCTCATTGGCGCAAAATGCTCCGGTTATGGCCTATTATGGACAGAGCGCCTCAAATTCCGACCGTTTATACACCATGAATACCAAAAAGATGAAATCATCTTTGTTGGAAGACTTAAGTAAAGACATATTGAAAGATGTGGAGCTGGGCGAATGCAAGGCCTGGAGTTTTACCAATTCTCGTGGTGATACCATTTATGGTCGTTATTACCTGCCGCCTCATTTTGACGCCAACCGGAAATATCCTATGATTGTGAATTATTATGGTGGGTGCAGTCCGGTCAGCCGTAATTTCGAAAGCCGTTATCCGCATCATGCATACGCGGCATTGGGCTATGTGGTGTATGTGATAGACCTAGCGGTGCTACCGGTTTCGGACAGGAATTTTCTGCCCGCCACGTCAATACAGCTGGGGAAGGGGTGGCACAGGATATCATAGAAGGTACAAAGCAGTTTTGTAAAGAACATGCTTTTGTCAATGACAAGAAAATAGGCTGTATAGGTGCATCCTATGGCGGCTTCATGACACAATACTTGCAAACACAGACCGATATTTTTGCAGCGGCCATCTCTCATGCCGGTATCAGTGATCATACCAGTTATTGGGGGGAAGGATATTGGGGATATTCGTACAGTGAAGTTTCCATGGCGAATAGTTATCCGTGGAGCAATCCTGATCTTTTTGTAAAACAAAGCCCGTTGTTCAATGCGGACAAGATACATACGCCTTTGCTGTTCTTGCACGGTGATGCGGATGTGAATGTACCGGTGGGAGAGAGTATTCAGATGTTTACAGCACTGAAGTTACTGGGGCGCGAAACGGCTTTTGTGGCTGTAACGGGACAAGATCATCATATTGTAGATTATGGCAAGAGGATTCAGTGGCAGAATACGATCTTTGCCTGGTTTGCCAAATGGTTGCAGGATGATGCGACTTGGTGGAACGCTATTTATAAGCCGAAAAACTTATAACTTTTATATAGGTGTAAGAGACTTTGGAATGTTAGTATGTATAAGCTTATACGTTGGTATGTGTAGGCTTATACGTACTAACGTCTGACCTTACACATACTAACGTGGGCTGAGTCTGTTTTCACTATCCGTTTTCCCTATACTGTTTCGGTGACATTCCTGTATATCTTTTAAAGTATTTCCCAAAGAATGAGATGTCTGGGAAATTAAGTGAATAGGCTATTTCCTGAATGGTAAGGTCTGTGGATTTTAGTTTGGCTTCCGCATCTGTTATCACTAGTTTGGCGATGATATCTGTAACAGTTTTTCCCGTAATCTTATTGACAGTAGTGCTGAGGTGCTGAGGGGATATATGAAGCAGGTCGGCATAAAAAGCTACACTCCGTTCTTTCGTATAATGTTTGATGATATATTGGACCAGGCGTTTCACAATTTCTTCTCCACGGTTGAAAGTACGTGTAGTTACATTGGTGTTCTGATGAATGCTGCCTACACCTGCAATATAGTGAGCAGCATGGTGCTGATTAACTCTTTATTGGGCTTGGCTCCCATACGTTTTCATTTTTATCAGCAACCGGAAATAGTCTTGAAACAACTCGGTTATTTCGGGACGCAGAGGGATAATGGGCGTGTCAATCAGGGCTGAAAGATAGTTCATGGTGGAATTGAAGAGATTTATTCCGTTCAGCAACTCTTTGTTGAATCCTATCAAGTACAGACGACAGTCGGGACTTTGCCGGTGAACATGTACAAAGGTTTCTGGCAGAATAGTGACAATGTCGTTCTTTTGTATCTTGTGTTCAGACAGATGGATCGTTATGTCACATTCACCTCGCAGGCACAGAAGGAACAAGCATCCTTCCATTCGTTGCGGGTAGTGGTAAATACGGCCTAATGATCCTGTCATGTCAATTTCTGCAACGAAATCCTTATTCGATTTAAATAAGTTAATGTCATCTATATACTTCATAAAAATAAAGAAGGTTTTGATTATGCACCACAAATATAGGGCAGTTAGAGCAGATAACAAAGAAAATGCTTAAAAATAGACTAATATATCTTACTGTTAGCACTTGTACGCTTTTAATAATTATAAGAACTTTGCAGCGAAACTAATAGTGAAGATAAACAGTATGAAAGGTAAAAATTTGTCTATTATGGCAATGATTGCGGCAGTGTTCTGTTCTTGCGGACAGCAACCTGCACAAGAACGCGGTCCTCGTCCCGTGAAATTGGCGGAAGTGACCTCGTTAAGCAGGATCGAAAAATCGTATTCAGGTGTTGTGTCGCCTGATCAGTTCAGTGACTTGGCATTTAAAATGTCCGGTCCGCTGGTAGCAATGAATGTACTCGAAGGACAACGGGTGAAGAAAGGACAGGTAGTGGCCGAAATTGATCCGACAGATTACAAACTGGATTATGACGCTAAGAGGGCTTCATTCCAAAAGGCGTCATCACAGATGCAACGCGCAGAGAAACTGTTGGCCAAGAATGCTATTTCCATGCAAGAGTTCGAAACGACCCAAGCTTCGTATACCAATGCCAAATCGGCATTTGAAAATGCGCAAAACACATTGAATGACACCAAGCTACGCGCTCCATTTGATGGCTTTATCCAAAAAAAATATGTTGAAAACTATCAGCGTGTACAGCCAGGACAAGGAGTGGTGTGTTTGATTAATCCGGCTAAATTGCAAGTGGAGTTCACTATCCCCGAAACGAATATTTCTTATGTAACTTCTCCTTCTACTATTTACGTAGAATTTGATGCCTATAAAGGAAAATTATTTCAGGCAAAAGTAAAGGAGTATGTAGAGGCTTCTCCCGATGGGGCAGGAGTTCCTGTATTCCTTTACATTGATGATCCGGAATTTGATTTGAAAAATATAAGGTATCGGTGGGCTTTTCTTGCCGTGTTATTGTCAATATTGAGAATGATGTGGTAAAAGAAGGAATTACAGTGCCTTTGTCCGCTGTAGTGTTTGATAATAACTTGAATAGCAAGATCGTATTTATATATAATCCGTCTACACAGAAAGTAGAACTGCGTAAAGTCAGTGATGAGGGAATTATTGTAGGACGTAACGACCTGATAGTATCCGGAAATATTGAACCGGGCGAACAGGTTGTGTCTGCCGGAGCGTCTTATCTGGTAGATGGCCAGCAAGTAAAAATATTAACAGAATAAAAAAGGAGAGAGCATATCATGAATATTCCAAAATATTCTTTGGAGAACCGGAAGGTTATCTATTTCTTTTTGGCTATTTTGTTGATAGGCGGAGTAATCTCCTTCTTCAAGCTGCCTAAGAAAGAAGATGCGCCTTTCGTGATAAAGACTGCGGTATTGGTTACCCAGTATCCGGGAGCGAATCCACATGAAGTGGAGAAACTGATTACGGAACCGATTGAACGTGAAATTCAGTCCATGACAGATGTATATCAGATTAAATCGGAATCTTATTTCGGACTGTCTAAGATTTCTATTGAACTTCAGCCTACGATTGATCCGGATTATATGCCTGTAAAATGGGACGAATTACGTCGTAAAGTGGCGAATATACAACCCAAGTTGCCCAGTGGGGCGTCTACCATTACTGTAAATGATGACTTTGGTGATGTGTATGGTATTTATTATGCTTTGACAGCTGATGAGGGCTTCTCGTATACCGATTTGCGTGACTGGGCACAGCGTATCCGTACTCAGCTGACCCCGATTGAGGGAGTACAGAAAGTAATGTTATACGGAGAGCAGACCGAAGTGATCAATGTCAAGATATCTACCTCCAAACTTTCGGCATTGGGTATTGATCCCACTTCGATTATGGGCATCTTGCAGAAGCAGAATATACAGGTGAATACAGGAGATATAGCGACAGAAATTTATCAGTTGCGCTTGCGTACGGAAGGGACTTATACCAGTCTGGAAGATATAGAAAACCAGTTGATTATCAGCAAGGACGGACGGGAAGTCCGTTTGGGGGATATTGCAACAGTGGAGCGTGGATACTATGATCCGCCTTCAACCTTGATGCGGGTCAATGGTAAACGTGCTATCGGTATAGGTGTGGCCAGTGGAGCAAAGGATAATGTGGTGGCTGTGGGTAAAGCAGTGGACGAAAGGTTGGCGGAAATAGAGCAATTGTTGCCTATCGGCATTGAACTGACCTCGCTTTATCCTGAGGACAAGATTGCTGATGAGGCGAATAATGGCTTTATCCTGAATTTGATAGAATCATTGGTTATTGTTATCCTGATTATCTTTGTGGTGATGGGATCGCGTGCCGGTATGCTGATAGGTAGTTCGTTACTTTTCTCGGTAGGTGGTACTTTGCTTATTATGTTGATGTGGGGGGTAGGATTGAACCGTACTTCTTTGGCGGCATTTATTATCGCCATGGGGGATGCTGGTGGATAATGCCATTGTGGTGACAGATAATGCGCAGATAGGTATCAAGCGCGGAAAATCACGTTACCTGTCATTGATAGAGGGAGCCATCAAGCCGCAATGGGCATTGCTGGGTGCTACCTTTATTGCTATCTGCTCTTTCCTGCCTTTGTATCTAGCGCCGGCATCCGTGGCCGAGATTGTGAAACCGCTATTTGTTGTATTGGCTGTATCACTGGGATTGAGTTGGATTCTGGCTTTGTGTCAGACTACGACTTTTGGTAATTTTATTTTGAAAGAAGCTGTTCCCGGCGGTGCGATGAAAGACCCGTATGATACTAAACTCTATCATAGATTCGAGAAGTTTCTGACCTTGCTGATTAAACGCCGTTTTGTGACATTGACCACGGTTTTTGTAACTTTGGTGCTTTCTTTGGTTATTATGGCTGTTATGCCTCAGAGTTTTTTCCCGAAGATGAATAAGCCTTATTTCCGTGCTGATCTGGTATTCCCTGAGGGATTTAGTATTCATGCGGTAGATCAGGATGTGATGAAGGTGGAGGATTACTTGAAGAATCATGAGAAAGTTAAATCATATTCGGTGACATTGGGTGGTACTCCGTTGCGTTACTATTTGGCAAGTTCTTCTTTTGGACCGAAGTCTAACTATGCCAATGTGATGGTGGAAACTAAAGACCCCGAAGATGCAGCCGAAGTGGAACAGCAGTTTTATGAGCACATGACTCAGAACTTTCCCAATATCATTACCCGTTCGGCACTTTTTGCTTTGTCTCCGGTGCCTGAAGCTGCTATTGAGATCGGTTTTATCGGTGAAAACCCCGATACATTGACCGCATTGGTTGAAAGGGCGAAAAAAATAGCCCGCCAGTGTGATATGGTGACGGATATCCGTTCCAACTGGGGAGATAAGGTGCCCGTGTGGAAACCGATGTTCTCTCAACAGAAAGGTTTACGCTTGGGGATTACCCGTCAGCAGGTTGCCAACTCATTCCGTACGGCTACCAATGGTTTGCCTTTGGGAGAATATCGTGAGGGGGATGTTTCCTTGCCTATCCTGCTGAAAGATGAGGATGTGGAAAAAATGAACTTGAATGATGTGAAAAGTGTGCCTGTATTCAGTACGAAAGGAAATTCCGTGAAAGTGGAACAGGTAATCGATAATTTCGCTTTGGGTTATGATTATAATGTAGTCCGTCGCTTTAACCGCGAGCGTTGTATGATGATGCAATGTGAACCTAAACGTGGAGCCAATACGATGGCTGCGTTTAAACAGGTGCTTACTGCCGTACAAGAGCAGATGCAGTTGCCCGAAGGGTATAAAATGAAATATTTCGGTGAGCAGGAAACACAGGATGTAAGTAATGCTGCATTGGCGAAGAATATTCCGCTGACTTTCCTGTTGATTTATGTGGTTCTGCTGTTTCTTTTCCCCAGCAACTACCGCAAGCCGGTATTGATTATGCTTATGTTGCCGCTGGTGTTTATCGGTGTGGTATGGGGATTGCTCTTGTTTGGCAAGTCATTGGACTTCTTTGCCATCCTCGGTCTGTTGGGGTTGATTGGTATGAATATCAAGAATGCCATTGTGCTGGTCGATGAAATCGGACTTCAGTTGAAGGATGGAAAGGGGGCTGTGCCTGCCGTGGTCGAGGCTACCAAGACACGTATCGTTCCGGTGACCATGGCTTCCGGAACTACTATTCTGGGTATGCTTCCATTGTTGGGCGATGCCATGTTTGCAGGTATGGCGGCTACCATTATGGGTGGTTTGTTCGTATCGACGGTACTGACCATTTTTGTTCTTCCGGTAACTTATTGTATTTTCTTTAAAATCAGAGCAGACAGATAATGAAAACTAAGATGATCTATATTATAGGTATGGCTTGTATGACCGGTACACTTTCGGCTCAGACTGTTGTGGATTATTCTACCTTTGAACAAAAGGTACTGGATTATAGCCAAACCTTAAAACAGAGTGTGGCACAACGTACAGCTATGCAGAAGGCTATGAAAGCGGCAAAAACCGCTTTCTTCCCGGCTGTTGATGCAACGGGAAGCTATCAGTATCGTATTAACAAATACGAGATGGATTTTGGCGGAATGGCTGTTCCTATGGAGCACGATTCATACAGTGCCGAAGTAGGGGTATCACAACCTATTTATGCCGGTGGAAGCATCTATCACAATTACAAGGCTTCCCAAATACAAACCCAGATGGCGGATAAGTCGGTGGATTTGACAACGGATAATATTATCTATGCTGCTGAAGCCAGTTATTGGGGAACAGCCGCACAAAAAGAAATGTATGAAACGATGTGCCAGTATGTGCAGATTATTGAGCAGTTGACCAAAGTGCTGCAAGATAAGTACGATGATGGCTATATCAGCAAGACGGATCTCATTCAGATGCAGACCCGTTTGAAAGAGGCTGAATTGCAACGTTCCAGCAGCTACCAGTCTTATCAGGTCGCCTTGCAGAATATGAATGTGCTGATGGGATTGGAACCGCTGGCTGAAATGGATTTGACGGATTCTATTTCTACCATATTGCCTATGCCTGCCTTTATTGGAGCGGAAACAGCCTTGAATGTGCGTCCCGATTATGCTATCTCACAGTTGGATGTGGATTATCAGAAAAGACAGGTAAGTCTGGCTGCCGCCAAGTACAATCCTTCTCTTTCTATCGGTTTTAAAGAGACATGGGGAACACAGATGTTGAACATTTCGGGCGAAACTATGTTTAATAGTAATGTGTATGCCTCTATTAAATTGCCGATTTTCCATTGGGGAGCCCGCTTTAAATCGACGGCTGCACAGAAGGCTATTTTATTAAGCAAGCAGTATGCATTGAAGATAAGCAAGACCAAATAAGCAAAGAAGTGGCGAAGGCGTGGACTAGTCTGACCGAGAATACCCGTCAGATAAGTATTGCCGAGGAGAACTGCAAACTGGCAGAAGAGAATTTGGATTTGAACACTTTTAGTTATACTGAAGGTAAGTTGACTATTTTGGATGTGCTTTCTGCACAGCTGACATGGATACAGGCATATACAAACCTTATCCAATCTTATTATGAGCAGAAGATTGCGTTGGCTGATTACAGAAAAGCAACCGGTATAAGGTATTTAGGACAGAAATAGGTAAATTCAGACCAGATTCTTATTATATAAAAAAGTCACAATAAAGCAGGTTTGGCTATCTTTGTATCCAGACCTGCTTTATTTGTTTTTATTCAGTTTATGTTTACTGTAAAGCTTGTTTTAACAGTGGAAAAAAGAATAGATTACAATGAAGAAAATATTATTTTGGATCGTAATCTTTATATGTATGGCAGATGCGGCTTTGGCAGTCACGCAAGAGGGTGGGCTGTTTTATTTGCCTGAAGATACGACAACGCAACACAAAGACAGCACAGTACAGAAAAGGACTTTTTTCAAAAAGTTTCTGGACTATTTTAATGATGCTAATAAAGATAAGAATCATAAGAAATTTGATTTCAGTATTATTGGCGGACCACATTACAGTACGGATACCAAACTGGGGCTGGGACTGGTGGCGGCGGGGCTTTATCGTACCGATAGAAATGACATGCTTCTTCCTCCGTCCAATGTATCTTTATTCGGAGATGTTTCCACTGTTGGCTTCTATATGTTGGGGATACGCGGAACTCATATCTTTCCGCAGGACAAATACCGGCTGGATTATACTCTTTATTTTTATTCCTTTCCTTCCAAGTTTTGGGGAATAGGGTACGATATGGGTAAGGTAGATGCCAATGAATCTGATTTAGATCGCTGGCAAGCACAAGTTAAAGCTAGTTTCCTGTTTCGGATAGCGGATAATCTATATATAGGTCCTATGGTATCTTATGATTATGTGCATGGTAAGAATATGGAACGCCCCGAACTACTGGAGGGGATGAATCTTACTACTGCTAATTATGGAGTGGGCCTTTCTTTGGCATATGATTCGCGCGATGTGTTGACCAATCCCCATAAGGGATATTATTTGAATATTACCCAGTGTTTCCGTCCTAAGTTTTTAGGAAACGATTATGCATTCAGTACTACGGATTTGCGTACCAGTTATTATCATCCTGTATGGAAAGGAGGATTGTTGGCAGGAGAATTACGCGGTACTTTTAATTTCGGTAATCCGTCATGGGCCATGATGGCGTTGTTGGGAAACTCGTATTCCATGCGTGGTTATTACGAAGGGCGCTATCGTGACAAGCATAAAATAGAGGGGCAGGTGGAATTGCGTCAGCATGTATGGAAACGTAATGGTGTTGTAGTTTGGATAGGGGCCGGAACTGTATTCAATAAGTTCAGTGCTTTGTGCATGGACAGAGTGTTGCCTAATTATGGAATAGGTTATCGTTGGGAGTTTAAAAAGAATGTAAATGTTCGTCTGGACTATGGATTTGGAAAAAATGGACAGTCTGGTTTTATCTTTAATATAAATGAAGCATTTTAAAGAATTTATTCAGTGGTGTTGTGAGCCACAACGGTTGTTCGTTCTGTTCATCGTTGTCTTGGCCATTCCCAATGTGGCATTGTTTTTTACAGAACAGCAAATGACACTTTGGGCACGTATTTGTAATGTCATTCTGCCGGTATCGGTTTATTGGTTGATTATGACATTGGGGCGTAAACCTGGAAAGACTATTTGGATCTTATTTCCGTTTGTTTTCTTTGCGGCATTCCAACTGGTATTGCTATACCTGTTCGGGCGTTCTATCATTGCAGTAGATATGTTCCTGAATCTGACAACTACTAATTCCGGGGAGGCGCTGGAACTGTTGGATAATTTACTGCCGGCTGTAATTGGTGTTTTTGTTGTTTACATTCCTGCTTTGGTCTTGGGAGGTTTTTCATGGGCCCGGGGTAATCAGTTGGAATATTCTTTTATTCGTTCTCAACGTAAGTATGCCTTGGCAGGCATTGTTGCAGGAGCGTTATTGACCGTTATCTGCTATGCGACGCAACGTGATTATCAAGTAAAGATCGAAATGTATCCGGCTAATGTATGTTATAATCTAGTATTGGCTGCAGAACGTGCGGGCGAAACAGCCGGATATGCGGAAACTTCAAGGGATTTTACTTTTAATGCCAGTGCCGCACATGATGAAAACAGCCGGGAAGTTTATGTCTTGGTGATAGGGGAAACGGCCCGTGCCTGTAATTTCGGACTTTATGGTTATGAAAGGAATACCACTCCATTACTTGATAAAATGGAGGGGGTGGTAACTTTCACGGATGTGCTTACCCAGTCTAATACTACTCATAAAAGTGTGCCTATGTTGCTTTCGGCAGCTTCGGCTGAGGATTATGACTGTCTTTATAGACAGAAAGGAATCATTACCGCTTTCAAGGAAGCAGGATTTCATACTGCCTTTTTTTCGAACCAGCTTCCTAACCATTCTTTTATTGATTTTTTGGGGATGGAGGCAGATGATTGGAAGTTTATCAAGAAAGATGCTCCGAAAGGAGCCAATATTTCGGATGACGAACTATTGTTTCTGGTAGAAAAGGAGCTAAAGGCAGGTCATCAAAAATTATTCATCGTGCTGCATGCCTATGGATCACATTTTAATTATAAAGAACGTTATCCCGAATCCATGTCTGTCTTTAAACCGGATAATCTGACAGACGCCAAATATGAGAATAAAGAGTATTTGATGAATGCATATGATAATACCATCCGTTATACAGATGGTTTCCTGGCTTCTTTGATCACTTTATTGCAGAAAACAAACTCTTTTTCGGCTATGCTTTATACTTCGGATCATGGAGAGGATATTTTTGATGATAATCGAAAATTATTTTTACATGCATCCCCAGTCCCGTCTTATTATCAACTGCATGTGCCATTTTTAATTTGGTTGTCCAAAACATATAGAGAAAAGAATGTGGAAGTACATGAAGCTATATTGCAGAACCGTGAAAAACCGGTGGCGGGAAATGCCTCCGTGTTTCATACCATGCTGAATTTGGCAGGGGTACAGACACCTTATAGGGCAGATAGCCTATCGGTAGCAAACAGACAATATCTCATTCGTCCGCGTTATTATCTTAATGACCATAATCTTCCTAAGTCATTGGATAAGATAGGATTAAAAAAGGAAGACATAGAACAGTTCAGACGGAATAATCTTGTTTTTCCTTGATGTGAAAAAGATTTAAAATGGTTGGAGAATTATAATAGAATTACGTATTAATGATTTATTTTCGCACAGCTTTGTTATTTGTATTTATTACGAAAACTATTATAATTCTTTTATTAATGAAAAACAAGAAAAACAATTTCTATCTGATGGGAGTGGTGTTTATAGCCATTCTCGGCGGTTTACTTTTCGGTTATGATACAGCTGTTATTTCGGGGGCGGAGCAGGCTCTGCAAAAACATTTGGGATTAGATGCTTTCTGGCATGGCGTGACTGCTTCCAGTGCATTGATAGGTTGCGTCATTGGCAGTGCTTTTTCCGGTTATTTTGCTTCGGGGCTAGGCGTCGTAATTCGTTGCGTCTGGCTGCTTTATTGTTCTTCCTGTCTGCTTTAGGCTCTTATTATCCCGAATTTTTATTTTTCTCGAAAGGAGATACTTCGTTTGCATTGATCCTTGCTTTTAACTTTTATCGTATCATCGGGGGAATCGGTGTAGGACTTGCCTCTGCTGTTTGTCCGATGTACATTGCCGAAATTGCCCCTTCCGAAATTCGTGGTAAATTGGTTTCCTGTAATCAGTTTGCTATTATTTTTGGCATGTTGGTAGTCTATTTTGTCAATTATATGATTAAAGATGGTATGCCGGATGAAGTGCTTGTTTCCGATGGTTGGAGATATATGTTTGGTTCAGAAGCGGTTCCGGCTGCATTATTTGGCATTTTATTGTTTTTGGTTCCTGAAACTCCGCGCTATTTGGCTATGACCCATCAGGATGATAAAGCGTTTTCTGTACTTGAAAAAGTAAATGGAACAGATAAGGCTAAAACTATTTTGTCTGAAATAAAGGCTGTAACTTCCGAGAAAACGGAAAAACTGCTTACATACGGGCTGACAGTTATTGTAGTCGGCATCTTGCTTTCTGTATTTCAGCAAGCTATCGGCATTAATGCTGTGCTTTATTATGCACCGCGTATTTTGAAAAATCGGTGGCGGTGGCGATGGTATGATGCAGACTGTGGTAATGGGGGTAGTTAATATTCTCTTTACATTGATTGCCATCTTTACCGTAGAGAAGATGGGACGTAAACCCTTGTTGATTGTTGGTTCTATTGGCATGGCTGTAGGTGCATTCTGTGTTGCGTTTTTGTGATGAGTTTCAGGTGGAAGGTATTCTTCCTGTTCTTTCCATCATAGTTTATGCTGCATTCTTTATGATGTCATGGGGACCTATCTGCTGGGTGTTGATTGCAGAGATATTTCCGAATACTATCCGCGGTAAGGCAGTGGCTATCGCTGTAGCTTTCCAGTGGATATTCAATTATCTGGTTTCTTCCACTTTTCCTGCCATGTATGAATTCAGTCCGGTATTTGCCTATGGGCTTTATGGCGTGATTTGTGTGCTTGCAGCTCTGTTTGTGTGGAAGATGGTTCCTGAAACAAAAGGAAAGACTTTGGAAGATATGACTCGTCTTTGGAAAGAAAGAGCAAGATAAGTTGGTGCGATGCCGGAAACGGTGTCTTTCATACCGGAGAATAGAAACCATCCCTTTCAACTTAACAAATAGAAAGTTGGACGCGAAAATGCCCTCATGCCCTCACTTTGGCTCTAACTGGTTTATAATGAACTGCTTATTAGTGATGGTAGTATCTGTGTTAGTGAGGGCATTGCCCTCACTAACACAGATGCTTGAAAATAAATTATTCTAACTTTATCATGTGATATAAAGTACCTTTTCTGCTGGCTTTTGGGTGAATGTTCAGTTTGCGGATAATGTGTCTGTATTAATTTATCTTGTTGATTGACAGGTTTTTCACGCTTGTACTCTTGCAAATAATTGAAAATCTTCATGTGCGGTCAGCCTTTCTCCCTTCTTCTCTGTAGTGGCGGAATAGAAGTGACATTTAAACAACTGTTCCAAAGGCGAAATTTACTCAAATTCGGTGTTATTTGCCAAAATACCTTCTCATTTTCATCATTCAACCCATAACGTTCGTTCTTATAAAGCAGCTGCATGGCTTGTGCAGCGAGTTGGCGGTAGTCTATGTATGCATATTTCCCTGTCTCTTATCTGTTTTCTCCCTTTTATTTTCTCACTTTTATATGTTTGTAATTGCTTATTCACTACTGTGACTAAGTTTAATTACAGTAGTGGTTAAAGTTAACTACAATAGTGATTAGACTTAATTACATTCGTGATTAACAGATATTGAACTTTTAATCGTCAAAGAAGAACAGTATGATACAAACTACGACACCGTTATTTATGCCGTTTGTGCAAGGAAGAAAAACTGAAAAAACAGGGGGCTTACCAAATAACCGGTTTATAGGCTTGTGAATGTATATTATATTGTGAATGAGTGTCTTAAGAGATGAGAATGAGGAATAAGGAGTGAGGGTAATGACTTTACAATGAGTGGGTTATAGTTGGAAATGAGGGCATGAGTGGGAACAACTTATAGAGCATCATTATGACATATTTAAGTATGCTCAGCATAGATGCCCCATACATTATCTTGCTGTAATGTATAAAAAAGAGCCGTATCATTACTTGGGAGTAGAGTTGATACGGCTCTTTTTATGGCTGATAAAGGGTGTCAAAGTATCCTCGGATGAAAAGTCCTTTTCCTCAAAGGTTGTGTTTTGACACCTTTTTCTTTTTATCAGGATGGGATTGTTTTATTTCTTTTCCCCTATTGTTTTCAGCATTTCTTGTACGGCTGCTTCCAACTGCTGGTCTTCACCTGCCAATGCCTTTTCTGGAGTATTATAAACTTCAATGTCTGGAGAAAGTTGGTGATTTTCCGCATATTGTCCACGCATATCCATACAACCCACCTGAGGAATACCGAACACAATACTCGGGTCGATCTGGTTTTCCCACCATACGGCAGTCATTGTGCCCGGAACCGGAGCACCAATCAGTTTGCCTATCTTTAATTCCTTGTAAACCCATGGGAAGCCATGTGCGTTACTGTAATTGTCCTCGCATACCAATACGCAGGATGGCTTGAGCCATTTATTGAATGGGTCGCTGCCTATGTATTGTCCGCGTGGAACGAAACGCTGATATTCCTTGCCGCTTAATAAAGTGGCCAAGTCATCATGTAGCCATCCGCCTCCATTGTGGCGTGTGTCTACAATAATAGCTTCTTTGTTGCGGCAGCGTCCCAATACTTCACTATATACTTCGCGGAAACTTTGACTGTCCATGCCTTTTACGTGTACATAGCCGATGCGGTCTTCGGATAACTTATCGACTATATTGCGGCAACGTTCTACCCAACGTTTGTACAGCAAGTTACTTTGTTCGCCCATGCTGATAGCTTTGATGGTGATATCAAAACGTTTGCCGGTAGCCGGATTATATATGGCCAGTAACACTTTTCTTCCGGCTTTGCCTTCCAGCAGCGGGAAGTAGTCTTGCCCTTTCACGATAGGTTTGCCGTCAATTTTCTCGATGATGCAACCGGGAGTAACATCCGTTTTTTTCACGGCAAATGGGCCTTTTGCCAATATTTCTTTAATTTTTAACCCGTCACCATCATAAGTTTCGTCATAGAATACTCCTAGGGTCGCTGTGGATAGTATAGGACCGTTTGAGTAGTAACGTGCTCCGGTGTGCGAACCGTTTAACTCACCCAGCATTTCACTCAGCATTTCCTGAAAATCATAATTGTTATTGATGTATGGAAGAAAGCGTGCGTATGCTTCGTGATAGCCTTTCCAGTCTACTCCGTGCAGATCTTTTACATAGAATTTATCTTCTACTTGTTGCCATACATGATCGAAAATATATTCGCGTTCACCATAGGGTTGGTAGTCGAAGAAAGCTTCGAATTCTACAGGTTTGGTTTCACCACTGCTGACAGTGACTTTCTTGATACCACCTTGGCTGCAAAGGAACAGATTCTCGCCTTTCTTATCAGGAAGCAGGGCTCCGCCACCGACTTTTTTCATGACGATTTTAGTCTTGTTTTCTTTAAGATCGTGTTCCCATAAATCATATCCGCTTTCGAAGGCTGCTTGATAATATAGTTTGTCACCCTTCGGAGTTAATACAGCATCTCCCAATCGTGAAGAATTTACAGTCAGACGAATCACACGGTCACGGCTGTTTTCAAGGTCGAAAACCAGTGGCTTTACTTCCTTCTTGTCATCTTCTTTCTTGGAGTCTTTCTTTTTATCTTTTTTATGATCGGCCTTCTCCTTCTCTTCACTCTTCTCTTTGTCTTTCTTTTCCGAGTCTTCCAGTAAGGCAAGCTCTTCCTTGCTCATTCTGAAACGGTCGTATGCGTCCAGGTCGAAGAACATGATATAGATATCCGCTTCAGCACCCCAGCTTCCGTGACTGCGGAATCCTGCGCGGTCACTTTCCCAAATCATGGCTTTTCCATCCAATACCCATTTGGCATTGCCGTCACTGTATCCACTTTCGGTCAGATTATGAATTTCTCCGTTACCAGATGCGTTGACCAGTGCAACATCCTTGTTATTCCATCCGCCAATACCTATGTAGTTGGTAAGAATCCATTTGCTGTCCGGACTCCATTGATACCATTGGTCGCCGTCACTATAAGAATATTCGTACTTGCCGTCCATGACGGTGCGTACAGCTTTTGATTTCAGATTCAGAACACGGATGGTAGTACGGTTTTCAAGAAAGGCTACTTCTTTACCGTCAGGACTGTATTGAGGTTGGAATGAAGTGATATCCGAATTGGTCAGTCTTTCCTCTTTGATATCGGTTGCGTAAGCGAACTGTTTTTCTTCCTTTTTAGCTAGACTGGTTTGATAAATCTGCCATAATCCGTTTCTTTCGGCAGCGTAAACAATACTTCTTCCGTCCGGAGAAAAGTGAATATCGCGTTCCTGTTGCGGAGTATTGGTGATTTGTTTAGTAGTGCTGTATTCTGTTGATGTGACATATACATCTCCGCGTAGTACAAAAGCAATTTCCTTTGCATCGGACGAAAGGGATATCTCTGTTGCTCCGCTACGCTTGATCTGGCGGATGAGATCTTTGTCGTTCTTGTCGGTGACAATGGAAATCTGAACTTTTTGCGGAATGGCACCTTCTTTTACCGTGTAGATTTCGCCATCATATCCATAGCATAATGTTCCATTGGAGGCGGCACTCAGGAAGCGTACCGGATGTTTGGTATGGTTGGTAATTTGTTTGGATGTATTACCGTCAATATCACGTTTGAAAATATTAAATGAGCCTTTTTCCTCACTTAAATAATAGAATGATTTATCATCTGAAGCCCAAACGGGAGTGCGGTCCTCACCATTGAAAGCAGTTTGTTTGCGAAAGGTACGGTTTCCATTCAGAGAACACAGCCAAATATCGCGGGTAATGGATGAAGTGTGATGTTTACGCCAAGGGTCTTCATATCCTTTTTTGTCATGGTAGAGTAAAGTATTGCCTGTATGATTGATACTGATATCTTCCATCGGCATGGAAGAGAAGAGGATGGGGCGTCCGCCTTCGGTATTGACTTCATATACTTGTTGGAATTGTCCGGAGGGGAATTGTGCGTCTTCTGCTGTTGGCATTATATTGGCTAGAAACAGAATGTGTCCGGCATCTTTATAAGCCACCGGTGTTTCATTACCCGAATGGGTAGTTAATCTTTTGGGGATACCCCCTTCCTTGTTTACCTCAAAAATATCCATACTTCCCATTCGGTCTGATGCGAAAGCAATTTTTTTTCCGTCAGGCGTCCAGATGGGTTTGGTGTCGTGGGCAGGGTTGGTTGTAATCTGACTGGCCCTGCCGCCTGTAGAGGGTACTGTGTAGATGTCACCTTTATAGGTGAATGCGATGGTGGTTCCATCCGGAGAAATGGCACAATAACGCATCCATAATGGATTGTCCTGTGCATACGTGGAAATTGACAACAAAATTGCCGCCACACCTAGTAGCTGTCTTTTCATGTGGATAAAATGTTGTGGTTAATACTAAGTTATTTCTTTTTTTCAGGAAATATCCTCTGATTCTTTGCATGATCTTGATACCGGTCCGTACTCCGTCATAAACGGCGATTCCTGTATTGATATGTTGCATAATGCCTTCTACGCCTCCTTTGTGTTCTACAGGCGCAAAAAGTTCATGTATGGTTTGTACCATTTCTTTTTTAGCTTGCTGTACTTCTTCCAACTTCTCAGCTTTTCGTTGTGCTATCACTTCCAAAGTGATGATGGGCGTTTTATTAGGAGTATTCTCTTTCATAATCAGTTGTCATTTAAAAGCAAGTTGGCAAGGAAATTTACCATAGGCTGAACAATCAGCCGTTTGCGGAATAAAACGATTAACAGAATCAGCAGAATAATGCATCCGGTAATGATTCCATAACTGGCCATAAGCCGCCTACATGAGGTGCGAGTACATAGGCCAATGTAAATGATAAGTAGAAAAGGGCGATAATACCTAATATCAATAATATAAAGACAAGGATGAGGGTTGATATCAGTATAGTAAGTTTTTCTACTAAATGTAGTTTTACATAATCCTTTTGTAACTCTGCGTACTTTTTAAGCTCTGCCAGAAGTTGTTGCAGATTATCTATATTTTTATCGTTTGCAAACATGCGTGGAGTTTTGATTTAAAAATTATTGTCATTCCGGACTTGTATCCGGAATGACAATACACTTTTGTGGGCGTTGCTTATTCTTTTACCTCGGCTGCAATTTCATCGACCAGATTTTCCATATCTGTGCGACTTAATTTGATACCTCTTTTACGTAAAGCATCAGCAATTTTGCTACGAGTGTCTTCTCCGCTTTCAGGAGCAAATAAAATACCGGCTGCTGCACCAACTACGGCTCCGCCTAGGAATGCAGCTAAAATACTTAATCCTTTCATAGTTTTTTGTTTTTGTACCTTACAAATCTAACAAATAAAACTGAATGTTGTTGTTTATTTGTCTATTTTTGAATAGAAATTGGAGATTCTTCTCTGATTAACTAAATTTAACTCCGTTCTTGCTGTGAAAGCTGTTGATATATTGCTACTTTTGCACCAATATAATGGAATTAAACTAGAGTATTAATTTATAAAAGATTGAGTAATCATGAAAAATTAGTTGTGTTGGGTATGGGATTGTGCGTAGCTTGGCATTTTCCTCATGTAAATCTAGCGAAAGTGCTTACAAGAAGGCTTATGAAAAGGCAAAACAACAGGAATTGGCTGAAGCTCCTGCCGATCAGGTAGAAGCGACTCCGGTTGAAGCTGCTCCGGTAGTATCTGCCCCCGTGACAACTGCTCCTGTTGCCGGTCCGGTTCGCGAGGAGAAA
>OKWC01000065.1_pt1 | contig 18365 bp, 16 predicted proteins | sample 1606971 | NCBI WGS metagenome assembly OKWC01 (sample SAMN04414076, study PRJEB24778) | human gut metagenome | material: faecal | host: Homo sapiens
AGGACACGGTGTGGTGCTTGATGACGGCAAGGGCAGGATGTATCAATATAGCGGTATAGCCGGGGGGAAAACTCCCAAACAGGAAAAGGATATTTTGTTGGATAAGCGCTTGTTCCGTTCCCTTGATTTTGATTTGAAGGATGCCTCTACTGTTGTTATACCCGATTATTCCGGTGAGAACCGTTTCAGTTGGGCTTCACTCTCTTCCGGCGAATTGCTTCGTAAATCCGAGCAGATACCTGTGTCCGATCCGGAACTGTTGAGAGAAAGTGCGCCTGCTGTGGCTCAAGGCTGGAACAGTTTTGTATCATTCAGTCCTGATAAGAAGATATTGGTTTCTGTCACTCAGTTTGGAGATAGGCTCGATATTTATAGCATGGCTTCACAAAAGCATATAGGAGAATTGGGTGGGGATGGTGAACCCCAATTTAAAGTGAGTCCTGAAGGGTATGGACTTCCGGCGGGGAGAATCTGTTATTATGATGTGCAGGTGACTGACCAATACATTTATACCATTTATGACGGTCGTAAATTTAAGGATATTATGAAGTTGGCCGATGCCTATCAGCAGGGTGGTAAAATATTACGTATATCCACCCACGAGGGCGATGTGGTGAAAACCTATGTATTGGATCGTCCTATTGCCGGTATTTATGTAGATGAGGCTGCCGGTATGTTATTCGGTTTGGATGTCAATGCTGACGAGCAGATAGTGAAATTTCCCCTTGAATTGGAATAGAGGAAGTTTTGAAAAGAAATCACCGTGTTATCCTATAATGGCGGATAATTTATTGTAGTGTATGGTTGGAAAAACATAAGTTCGTTTTCCGAAAAGAACCGGATCTTTTTTTGAAAAGAACAGGGCCTTTTTTAAAAAGGTTCTAAGTGTTTTATGAGCTGGACTGTCTGCTTATACCAATTTAGAATTCATGCGTTTTTTCTTTCAAATCCTTCATCCTTATGTAAGATGTTAGTTCTTAGCTGATTATAATGACGGATTTGTATCCGGAAAGCTTCAGCCAAAAAAAATCCTTCAGGGTGAAGGAATATGGATGATTTTCAAGTTTGCTTTCATAGAGTTTAAAAGTGAGAATTATCTGTCACACTGTCACAGTACTAATTATTTTGCTGAAAAACAGGTTGTTAAGATGTGACAGATAGCGTGACGGAGAGTGTGACAGATAAAAGTCTGTCACAGTGTTATTGTCCTGCACTGCATTGTCCTGTGGCCTATAATGAATCAGAATATAGTAACGAGAATCTCTTTGTTTCCCGTGTATTACAGTGTGTTCCACTGTTTGGTACAATTAATTTTATATGGTGGAACAAATAGTTTTATATGGTGGAATATTTAGTTTTACCTTGATGAAATAAATTATTCCACCTTAATGAAACAACTCGTTTCGCTGTGAGAAATGCTTTGTTCCTGCTGCGGTGGGTTGGTGATTTTAAGTAAGATTGTATACCTTATGTATGCTTATTATTGGAAATAGGAGCTATTCATTCGTTTGAGGAGATAACCAGTCGGTATCCTCCTTTTTCTGTCACTATCTGATATTCGGGAAAGTCCTTGAGTGAGGATTTAAGGGTGGAGATATGACTATATATTTTATTTTCGGGATTGTTATCTTTCGGCCAGAAAGCATTTTTAATATCTTCTTTAGTCAAAAGATGCTTGGGCGTTTTTGATAAACAGTTCCAGCAGATTGAAATCTGCCGGTGCTATGTGGCAAAGCCGGTCGCCAATATATAGTTTCTTGCTTTCCAACTTTAAAGTCATTTTCCCCAATTGTATGTAGTCCGGATTGTCAGGAATTTCTTCACATGGTATGCAGTCCGGATTGGCGGGAGTTTCTTTTTCCTGTGGTTTTTTCAGAAATGACAGAGACACCCATATCAAGACAATGAAATAAGCAATGATACTCCATAACACTTTTGGAGTGGTATGTTTTACTATTTCTGTCCAATGAATCATAGCCCATGCCTGTACGCCGGCGGTTCTTTTAGCGTCTATTGCTTGTACAGGGGTGACAAGAGCTTTCTGGAAAGAGATTGAATCATTGTCACTGAATATCTTTTTCTTGTTGTAGCGGTAAATGATTCCCGTCTTAGCGGCGGAAACTCCATTCTTTTCCCATTCTTCTTGGAAGATCTTATTGAAATTGTCTGGATTGACGGGGATAATCCTTGTCATCACATACTGGTTGGCCAGTTGGGTAGCCAGTGACTCATGGGTGCTGTCTTCAAAATAAATGATTTCTAGACTATCACCGTATTCTATTTGGACACCTTTTACCTTTCTGCCTAAAGGGCGATAATGAATAAGAATCTTGTTTAAGCGTTCCTGATAATCAATATTGATTGCTTCACGTAGGCTGTCCTTCATTGTTATCAGAACATTTGTTTTTTCATCTTTAAAAGCAACATAACATAGCAGGATGAATACAATCCATCCCAATGCAATAAAGCTAAACTTGAATAAGTTTGTCGGTATTTTCATGTTTCTTGTTCATGTTAGAGATTGCAAAGATACGCATATTTATAAAAAAGGAACTTATAAGTTAAAGAAAGAATATGATTTAATTGGATGAACCTTATGATTTGGAGATCAGGGCATTAAAATAATCCTTCCGATGAAATGGGGATTTTTTGAATCTTAAGAAAACTTTAAGGTCACCTTAAGATCAATTTAAGGGAAAAAAATTTGCGTGCCCGATAGATGTTCTCTACCTTCACACAAAAAATGATAAACCAATGAAAAAAGTATTTGTGTTATTTACCGTTGTTATGCTAATGGCGGTAATGGCTTGGGAAAAGCAATCCGGAAAGCCGGTAGAGAGTGAGTTTCTTTTAGATAATGTGGAAGCATTGGCTGCAGGAGAATCCGGGTATGATACATGTCTGGGTAGTGGGAATGTGACTTGCAGTACCGGAGAAAAAGTAGAGTGCGTAATTAGACCTTTTGGCTTGGATTAATCAATGAGATACCTTTGTCTATTACTATGTGTTTTTGCTCTTTTTTCCTCCTGCAAGGAATCAGAAAAAGATAAAATCGCTCGTTTGGTTGAGGAATGGGAAGGGAAAGAAATTCTCTTTCCTACCCATTCCATCTTTACTATTCAAGGGAAGGATACAGTGGACTTTTCTTTAGCGGATGCGGATTATAAGGTAGTGACTTATATCGATTCTGTAGGCTGTACCAGTTGTAAGTTACAATTGCCTCGCTGGAAGCTGTTTATGCAGGAAGTTGATTCAACGTTGAACCGTCCGGTTCCCTTTGTCTTCTATTTCCACCCGAAAGATATGAAAGAACTACGTTATATCACCCGTCGTGATGCATTTATCTATCCTGTTTGTTTCGATGAAAAGGACGATTTTAACCGATTGAATCACTTTCCGGATGAAATGACTTTCCAGACATTTCTATTGGATAAAGACAACAGGGTGGCGGCTATAGGCAATCCTGTTCACAATCCAAAGGTGAAGGAACTTTATTTGAAAGTATTGACAGGTGGTGAAGTTGTAAAAGCGGAAACACCGATAACGAAAGTCAGTCTGGACGTAACAAGCATAGACTTCGGTTCATTTCCTCAGTCGGAGAAGCAGGAACGCAAGTTCACACTGACCAATACGGGACAGCATGTACTGGTGATATATGATGTCATCACTTCCTGTGGATGTACCAAGGTAAACTATAATAAGGAGGGTGTTCGTCCGGGAGAAAAAGCGGAACTGACCGTGATTTATGAAGCCGAAAAGGCTGAGCATTTCAGTAAGACGGTTACCATTTATTGCAATGCAGATAATTCTCCACTTCGTTTGAAGGTAACGGGGAATGCTGAATAAAGGATGAAGTATGAATCAATGGGAGTAAAAAGCGGATGGAAAGAAATTCATTTTCTTTGCCGAAAGTCGATTCTTTCCACCCTGTGGCTCTCTCCTAAAAGAAAAGGAGGTTAAGTCCGATGTAAAAGTAGTGTAAATAATCAGAATAAGCAAGCGGTATTTTTGTTTTTTCTGCGGTGGAGTTCTTTCCGAGAATAAGATGAAAATATGAATAATAATAATTTTTTTTACTAGAAATAAGATGAAGAAGAATATTTTGAAGGCAACTTTGGTTGTTGCGTTTGCTTTGATAGCAGGAATGAATGTGTATAATGCTCAGCAATCGGATATAATGTCTGATTTGGTACTGGCTAATGTAGAAGCGTTGGCTAAAAATGAAATTTCCAATTGTGATAATGGCTGTTGGGATAATGGAAGTGGGTGTTTGTGTGGAGTTTGGTATCCTGGATGGAAAGAAGCACAATGATTGATTGAGAGCATGTTCAATATTTAGTATGAAATCGTCTTAAACTGATTTCAATAGGTTTTTCTGTCTTTATATTATGGATGTTATTATTCATTATATTCGGATTTTAGTTTAAGACGATTTTATTAATGAATTATTATATAGACTTATTGTTGAATTATGAGAAATATATTGTGTGTGACATTAATCGCTTTATTGGGAGGTTGCACTTCTACTTCCGTAACGGAAAAATATCAAGATAAGCGTAATGATATTATTAATGTAAAAGATAAGGTAATAGAGTTCGAGACTGGAAATGTTTTAATAGGTTCTGTTTCGCGTTTGTATATGTCGAATAAGTGTTTGTTAATAGCTGATCATAAGTCTGTTGATAAACAGATACATATATTCAATAAAAATGATTTTAGTTATCTTACCAGCATTGGAAATTTCGGGGAGGGGCCTGAAGAAATAACAGTGATGGGATGCTTAGCCATAGATGAGGCTCATCATCAATTATATGTTTCAGATCATGCCAAACAAAAGATATTTAGTTATGATATGGATAGTGTAATGGTGGATTCTTTGTATAAGCCTCAAGTAAAGACTGCGATGAACGAAACTTTATTTCCTTCTGAATATCAGTATATAAATGATACTTTATCAATTGCTGTATTAATAAAGCCAACCAGTACTTCTACTTTTAATCAGTTTTTAGGTAGATGGAATATGAACACAGGCGAAATGATTCCTATGAAATACACTCATCCGGATATTCAGAAGAAACGAATAACTTTTGCTGCTTCGGAGAAAGCGGGAATATATGTAGAATGTTATACCCGACATGATTTGATGACCATTTGTTCTTTAGATGGAGAATTGCTATATAATATATATGGTCCTGACTGGGATGGTGGAAATGGCAATAAACTTCAATCCTTTGGTACGGTGATGATAGGAAATGACAAAATATTTGTTTCTTATTGTGGAGAAGATTATGCCAGAGATTCTTTTCCGACAAAGATTCTGGTCTTTGATTTGGAAGGGAATTATCTTAAAACCTTAGAGACTGGATATAAAATATCAGACTGTTGCTATGACTCATTCAATAATAGAATTATTTTGTCTTTGAACGATGTTGTTCAATTTGCCTATTTAGATATTGACGGAATAATATGATGTATTTAATGTAAAATTTGGTAATAATGAAAAGTAAAAAATGTTTTTGAGTCTTGTGGCTATTATTTTTAGTATATTTATTGGTTATAATATATATAGCGTGGAAATAGTCAACAGACATTTGATGTTTCTTTTTGAATATTGAAGCATTGGCGAGTGGCGAAAGTTCCGGTAATTGCCCAGAGTATGGATCTGGTTGTTTAGATGGTGTATGGTGGCCTTCAAAGCGGGAAAAATGGTAAACTTACTATTTTTCTTGAAAAAGTATATTAAAAAGTTTTTATACTGCTTTGGATATATTTTGAAGCTAGTATATTTACTTATAGATGCTATAGTTTTGGATTTTGTTGAAGAAGGAATGATATTTTGTTTTTCTGATTATAACGAAATTTTTATATGGTAGCTTTTGTAAGGACTATGATTACAAAGAGTGTTAATAAATTAATCTTATTCCTTTTTGTAATTTGTGTTATTGGAATAGTATGGATAACTAATCCAAGTGATTACTTTAGCTTCATTTAAAATATCTTCTGACTCTATAAATCGATCCTATTACTAGTGGACAATATTTTAGTAAATAAATGAGTAAAGGGAGGACGACTCTTTAATATTGGGGAAACTTCGGCAAAAAATGATGTGACTTAAAAATTACCGGACGATTTTTGGTAGCCATAAAGCATTGATAGAAGATGAAATAAATGTTTCCCCTTTATTTAAAAATAAAAAGGTGATAGACGTTCCCTATGAATATTTGCCGACAGCCGTAATTAATTTGTTTGAATCTGGAAGTGTGGGAAAATCGACTGTGGAGTAAATATTATAGTTTTGAAGATTTTTGTGAGTATATCTTCGCTTATATGATAGAAAATGAGCCATTGGAATCCTAAAGAAGAACGTGCTTTTTATATGAAACAAGGTAAACAGGTATTTCTATAAAAATGAAAAACAGGACAGAACATTGGGTTAGTATAAAAAAAGGACTTGATAAATTATTATCAGTAGCTTTTTTCTTTTGCATAATTGTAATCGTATGGTTATTATTTCAGGTGATTGGTTTTGTTTCGTTTAAAATTCCTTCTGACTCCATGGAGCCTGCCCTGTTTGCCGGAGATAATATATTGGTGAACAAGTGGGTGATGGGAGGACGCCTATTTGACATTTGGGATGCTTCCGAGAAAAAGAATGTAGAAATATCCCGTTTGCCCGGCTTCGGGAAGGTAAAGCACAATGATGTATTGGTTTTTAATTTCCCTTATCCCGGCCGATGGGACAGCCTGGGACTGAATTTAAAGACTTATTATGTAAAGCGCTGTGTGGCTGTGCCGGGTGATACCTTTGAAATTAGAAATGCACACTATAAGGTGCGTGGATATACGGAAACTCTAGGATGCGTAGCTTCACAGGACAGGTTGCAACAGCTTCAGTTGGCCGGAGAGGAACGAAATTGGGGCATAGTGATGAGGGCTTATCCCAATGATAGTTTGGTGAATTGGACGATAAAGGAGTTCGGCCCTTTTTATATTCCGGCTAAAGGTACGAGTGTGAAAATGAATACTGTTAACCGGATATTGTATAAGAATGCGATAGAGTGGGAGCAGAAAAAGAAATTGGTGCAACAGGGAGATTCATTTCTGTTGAACGATAGTATCATACAGGAATATCAGTTTAAGGAAGATTACTATTTTGTAACAGGCGACAAAGTAATGAATTCCAAAGATTCCCGTTATTGGGGATTGTTACCCGAAAAGTTTATTGTGGGAAAAGCGACATTGATATGGAAGTCCGTTGATTTGGATACGGATGAGATTCGTTGGAACAGGGTATTTAAAAGAATAGAATAATAGTAAGAAGCCAGATGAAATATTGTATAGTCAGCATCATGATAATTTGCTCTTCCTTCCTTTCGGTAAGTTGTACGGATAAGGCATTGGAAGACTCTTTGAAGTTGAGTGGTGAAAATCGCGCAGAATTAGAGCGTGTACTTTTACACTACAAAGACAATCCTAAAAAGAAGAAAGCTGCTGAATTCTTGATACGGAACATGAAATGGTGTCATGCCGAGGATTCTCCGTTTATGGATATATATTACAAGCAAGTAGATCGTTTACAGGCGAATGACAGCATATATGCAGAAGAGATGATTGCTTTCTATGATTCGATTTATAAACCGGAGTGGTTTCAAAATATGACTGTAACTTTCGATTTATGTACCATGAAGGCGGATTATTTAATAGATCACATAGACAGGGCTTTTCAGGCATGGCAGTCGCCTTGGGCAAAAGCATTGTCATTGGATGAATTTTGCGAATATATTCTTCCGCATCGTTTAGGGAATGAACCATTGGAGCCGTGGATGGCCATGTATCAGAAAACGTTTAAGTCTGTAGCGGATACAATGTATAATAGGAAGGTGGACGAGTTGTATGAAGTAATCAGCTGGATGGTTGTGGGGCACAGATATTATACACCTTCGTATGTGCCCGATCTAAGGCCTTCATCTTTGTTAGGGATAAAAGTGGGGGCATGTCCGGCCTATACGGCATTGGGAAGGTACATTTATAGAAGTATCGGTGTTCCCGTTGTTTCTGACTTTACTCCGAACTGGGCAAATCATGCCATGGGGCATGAATGGATTTCTATTATGGCAGATGGTAAATGTTATCCTATAATGCCGGGGAGTCCCTGCCGTTTTGGAAATCATATAAAAGGCGGAAGCTATCGCATGTCTAAGGCTTACCGCAATACTTACGGTGATCAGGGAGGACTTATAAAGGATGAAGAGGACATACCGCCCTTCTTTAAAAATCGCAGGATAATAGATGTGACGAATCAGTATATAGAGACAACGGACGTAGAGCTTGCTGATTGTTTTGATACAGAAACCAATACGCATTATGCTTATCTGTCTGTTTTTGACTTACGTGACTGGAAAGTGGTGGCGTATGGTGCGAAAAAAGGGGGGCGGGATATGTGTTCAAAGATATGGCTCGTAATGCAGTATATTTACCGGTTTTTTTATTCCAAAGGGAATTATACTCCTGCTTATTATCCTGTAAAGGTGGATGAAAAAGGAAGAGTTTCATATCTGAATCCGGATGTAAAGCATAAGCGGAGAGTTGTTTTGACAAGGAAGTTTATGGATATGAATCCTAAGAAATGGATAAAGGCGATAATAGGAGGGTATTTTGTATTAAGCAGGGAAGCAGCTTTTGCGAATGCTGATACTATCCATATTGATTTATTGAAAGAGTGCAATTATCAGACGGTGACATTGAACAAAGCATATAGGTACATGAAGTACGTGCCACCGGTAAAGACAGAAGGAAACATGGCAGAAATAGAACTATATGATGAAAAAGGGCAGAAGCTGGCCGGTAAGGTTATTGGTAATTATAGACCGGAAAGAATGGATGCTATGGAAACGATGAAAAGGGCTTTTGATGGCAATGTGTTAAGTTCTCCCAAAACGGTGAAAACACAAACTGATGCTTGGGTGGGGCTTGATTTAGGACGTGTCGTTTCTGTTTCGAAATTGGTTTATCTACCCCGCAATGATGATAACTTCATTAAGGAAGGTGAGCTATATGAACTTTTTTTTACTGGGATAGAGAGTGGAAAAGTTTAGGAAGGCAGGTCGGTAGCAGGCAATTACAGTACCTGGAATATGATAATGTTCCTGATAATGCTTTATTGCTTTTGCGCAATCTGACAAAAGGGAAAGAAGAGCGGATTTTACATACGAGGACGGGAAACAAGTTTGGTGGTAGAGATGGAAAATAAATGGTCGAAATATGGAATGGCATTGGTAGCAGGCATACCGGTTGCCCTGTGCCTCAGCGTGGTGTGTTGTGGTACGTCTTCACTGCCTGCCGATATATTGGAAGATGACTGGCGGTGGATGTATGGCTGTGGTGTACTCTCCTTGGCAGGCCTTGCACTGCTTGTACTCCTGTTCCCGAAAAGGGTAAAGGAATGTCTGTCGGCTGTCGTTTCATGGGTGTTTATTCTATACGGAGGTATAGAAGCCGTTTGGGGCATCCGCCAGGTATACGGATTTACCTATTCCAACCATTCCCTCTATGCCTTGACCGGCTCGTTCTATAATCCCGGTCCTTACTCAGGCTATCTTGCATGATATTCCCTGTTTGTCTGCACGAATGGTTAGAGCGGAAAGAGCATAAGAAAACCGTACCTTATTATATTGCAATAGCCGGAATGCTATTGATTCTTTGTGTGTTGCCTGCCGGAATGAGCCGCTCGGCATGGATAGCCGCGGCGGTCTCTTTCATTTATGTTTGTGGTATGCACTATAAGATGGAAATTCAGCATTATATCAGGCATCATCGTAAGCAGGCAGTGTCTTTTGCCATAGTACCTTTATTTTGGGCGGTATAGCATTGGGTGGCATTTATCAAATGAAAAAGGATTCGGCAGACGGCCGTCTGTTTATGTGGAAAATTGCTGCCCAAGCTGTCAGTGAGCACCCATGGACAGGATGCGGATGGAACAGTGTTCCGGCTGCTTACGGACAAGCGCAGGAGAATTATTTTGCAGCCGGAAATTATACGGCAACGGAGGAACTTGTGGCAGGTGCTCCCGAATATGTTTTCAATGAATATCTGCAAGTAGCCATTGCCTGGGGAATACCTGTGCTTTGCATCGGGTTGTTGATACTAGGTGGGAGCATGTACATAGGTCATAAACAAGGTATCTATGGACTATGCGGCGCATTGCTATCTTTAGCGGTATTTGCGTTTTCTTCTTATCCACTACAATTTCCAGCGTTTGTTTCGGCTTTGATTATATCGGTGCTGGCTTGCAGTATTCGTGTTCTTCCTTTAGAGAAAGTCTGGTTTCGCCTTTTGTTTACTATCTTATTGTTAATCGGAAGCTATGGCTGTTTCTGTAAATATCAGCAGAAATCCAAGACTGTAGAAGCTTGTAAGCAATGGACCAAAAGCCGTATGTTTTACCATTCGGGAGCTTATCAGCAAGCAGTAGAAAGTTATGCTGAAATTCAGAAAGAAATGAAAGGGAATGCTCGCTTTATGTTTGAGTATGGCCATGCTTTGCATAAACTTCATAAGCCTGAAATATCAAATAAAGTACTGAAAGAGGCCTTGAAAGTGAGTGGTGACCCCATGATACTGAACATTATCGGGAAAAACGAACAGGAAATGAAGCACTATGATAGTGCGGAATATTGGTTTATGCGTGCTGTCCATCGGTTACCCGGACGAATTTATCCTTATTATCTATTGGCTCATTTATATGCGGAACCGGCTTTTTATCAGTGTGACAAATTGGAGCAGATGGTACAGACTGTATTGGAGAAAGAACCGAAAGTTCAGTCTACCGCTATCAAGCAGATGAGACGGAAAGCACGGGAATTATTAAAAAAAGTACCCGAAAATTAGTTTTTTCAAAATAAAAAGTTTTTATTTGTTATAGATATCACAAAATATGACCATGAAATTACACATATTTGCATCAGGCTTATTATTAGCCGTTTCTTTCACTGCCTGCTCGGGAGAAAAAAAGGAAACAACGGAAAAAGAAGGGGTGGAAACAGTTCTTCCTTCTTTACCCAATGAGGTGACGGTGATGCCGCTGAAAAAGCAGGTTTTCAATCATGAATTGATCAGTAACGGGAAAGTGACGGCACAGGATTATGCCGACCTGTATTTTCGTACCTCGGAAGTGGTGGCGAATATCTGGGTAAAGAACGGGGATATAGTGCGGAAAGGTCAAAAAATAGCCCAATTGGATTTGTTTAAGTTGAACAATACGTTGGTACAGAATAAAAATAGTTTGGCACAGGCTACCCTGGAGATGCAGGATGTGTTGATAGGACAAGGATATGCTCCCGATAATCTGAAGGTGATACCTGCTGATGTGCTGGAACTGGCAAAAGTAAAAAGCGGGTATGAGCAGAGCAAAGCTCAATATGAATCTGCTCAATATGATATGGAACAAGCTACGTTGACTGCTCCTTTCGATGGAGTGATTGCCAACCTCTTTGAAAAGAGATATAATATGCCCAAAACTTCCGAGCCTTTCTGCCGGGTAATCAATGCCGGAAATATGGAGGTGGATTTCACCGTACTTGAAAATGAGCTGCCATTGCTGAAAGTGGGGGATAAGGTGGAGATTACTCCTTATGCATCGGCAGCAGGTGTACGACAGGGAAGCATCAGCGAGATTAATCCGCTGGTGGACGAGAATGGGATGGTACGTGTAAAGGCGCGGGTGAACGGTAGTAATAAGTTGTTTGACGGCATGAATGTAAGGGTAAGCGTGAAGCGTTCTGTGGGCGAACAACTGGTTATCCCCAAAACGGCAGTTGTACTACGTTCCGGCAAACAAGTGGTATTTACACTGAAGGAGGGTAAAGCTATGTGGAACTATGTGCATACGGGATTGGAGAATATGGAGGAATATACTGTCACAGACGGACTGGAAGAAGATATGGAGGTGATAACTACCGGAAATGTGAATCTGGCTCATGAAGCACCGGTGAGGGTAATTAAAAATTAAAGGTATGGTTAAGTTCTTATTGCAACGGCCCATTGCGGTGCTGATGGCTTTTACCGCCTGTTTTATTGTCGGGTTGGTGACCTACTTTTCGCTGCCTGTATCTTTGCTGCCCGATATTGCCATACCGCAGATTACCATACAGGTAACGGGTGAGAATTCATCGGCACGGGAATTGGAGAATACGGTGGTTACCCCTGTGCGCAGGCAGTTGCTGCAAGTGGCCGGACTGAGAGAAATAAAAAGTGAAACTCGTGACGGGGCGGGCGTATCCGTCTGGAATTTGATTTTGGTGTGAATACCGATCTGGCATTTATAGAGGTGAATGAGAAGATAGATGCCGCTATGAACAGTCTTCCCAAGGAAGTGACGCGTCCCAAGGCTATCAAAGCGAGTGCAACGGATATTCCTGTACTTTATGTCAATATGACTTTGAAAAACGACGGTGCTTATCAGGAAACCGACGAGCAACAATTTCTGGAGTTGTGCGAATTGGCGGAGAATGTGGTGAAACGCCGCATCGAACAGTTACCCGAAGTGGCTATGGCGGATATAACCGGAGTGCCCGGAAGGCTTTTGCAAATTGTTCCTGATAAAGATAAACTGGCCATGACGGGTATCAGTGTGGAGGATATAGAGAATACACTTTCCGCCAATAATGTAGAGCCGGGAAGCATGTTGGTGAGGGATGGTTATTATGAATATAATATTCGCATAGCTACCCTGCTTCGTACCCCGGAGGATGTGAAGAATATCTATATCCGCAAGGGGGAACGTATTATGCAGTTGAAAGAGCTCTGCAAAGTAGATATTGTTTCGCAAAAAGAGATGGGACGTTCCGTAGCCGGAGGAAAAAGGGCGGTAACGCTGGCCATTATCAAGCAGAGCGATGAAAATATGGATGTCATGAAAGAGAAGCTGAAAGAAACAACCGATTATTTTGCATCCCTGTATCCGGATATTGAGTTCAGCGTGAGCCGTAACCAGACGGAATTGCTGGACTACACCATTTCAAATTTACAGCAGAATCTTTCTTTGGGCTTTCTATTTATCTTTATTGTAGCTGTGCTGTTTCTGGGGGATGTCCGTTCACCGTTGATTATCGGCATCAGCATGGTTACTTCTATTGTAATCACATTCTTTTTCTTTTATTTCTGTCATGTGTCGCTGAATGTGATATCACTTTCGGGCTTGATTCTGGCAGTAGGTATGATGATAGACAGCGCCATTATTGTAACGGAAAATATTTCGCAGTATCGTGAACGGGGGTATTCTCTGAAACGTTCGTGTGCCGTGGGCACGACGGAAATGATTACACCGATGCTCAGTTCGTCCCTTACAACCATTGCGGTATTTGTGCCTTTGATATTTATGAGTGGCATAGCCGGAGCTATTTTTATGGATCAGGCTTTTTCTATCACGGTGGGATTGATGATATCTTATATTACGGGTATTATGTTGCTGCCCGTATTGTATCTGTTGTTTTATAAGGTCGGTATCCGCAGTAAGGGATTTCTTTCCAGACGTTTTTGACAATCTGCTGAAAAATGAGTGGCTGGAAAGCTTTTATGATAAAGGGATTGACTGGGTGTTCTCACATAAAAAGCTTTGTGTGGCCGGCACGCTGGCAACCCTTCCACTGTGTGTGTTTCTTTTTTATGTAATGGAAAAAGAGCGTATGCCGCAGATTGACCAGAATGAACTGGTGGCAAGGATAGAGTGGAATGAGAATATCCATGTGGACGAGAACAACCGCCGGGTGGATGATTTAATGAAACAGGTGGACGACCGGGTAACGGAGCATGCTGCTTATGTGGGTATGCAGGATTATATATTGAACGGGGGCAGTGAACTTTCGTCTACCGAAGCGGAACTTTATTTCAAGACGGAAAAGCCATCCGGAATCTATTCATTGCAGGAATTATTAGAGAAGGAGATAAGAGAGAAATATCCGTTGGCTGTGGTTACTTTCTCACCTCCCGAAACAATCTTTGAAAAATTGTTTGTGACAGGAGAAGCGGATGTGGTAGCGGAACTCCATACGGCGAATAAGTCGCAGGCACCGGATGCGGAGCATTTGCAGCGGTTGGAAAAGGAAATTACGCGGGTGGCGGGTAATGTTCCGACGGGCATCGCTTTCCGGAATCAGATGAATCTGATAATCAATAAAGAAAAACTGTTGTTGTATAACGTATCATATGATGAATTGACGCGGGTGCTCCGCACGGCTTTCAAAGAAAACAAGGTTTCCGTTTTACGCTCTTATCAGCAATATCTGCCTATCAGTATTGCCGGAGAGGAAAAGAGTGTAAATAGTGTATTAAGTGAAACTTTGGTGCGGACGATGGCGGATGGTAACGGAGAGGTGAATCATATTCCTTTGAATAATCTGGTGACGGTAGTGCCCGCCGAAGATTTGAAGAGTATTACGGCGGGAAAGAACGGAGAATATATTCCTTTAAGTTTTTATGATGTGAAGGATGCACCGGAACTGATGCGGAATGTAAAAGAGGTGGTTAGTGAGGAAAAGGAATGGGAAGTGGATTTCTCGGGTAGTTTCTTTTCGAATGAAAAAATGATGGGGGAATTGACTGTGATTCTTTTTGTTTCTTTGTTGCTGATGTATTTTATCCTTTGCGCGCAATTCGAGAGTTTCCTGCAACCGCTGATTGTCTTGATGGAAATTCCTATTGATACGGCTTTTGCTTTGCTGGCATTATGGGTTTTCGGTCACACGTTGAATTTGATGTCTGCCATAGGCATTATCGTGACTTGTGGTATTGTGGTGAATGACTCTATTTTAAAAATGGATGCCATCAATGAATTACGGAAAGCGGGGATGCCTTTGGTGGAAGCCATTCATACAGCGGGCAGGCGCAGGTTGAGAGCGATTATCATGACTTCGCTGACAACTGTCTTTGCAATGGTTCCGTTGCTGTTTACCTCGGATATGGGGTCGGAGATGCAGAAGCCTTTGTCTATTGCCATGATTGGCTCTATGGTGGTGGGAACTTTGGTCAGCTTGTTTATCATTCCTTTAATATATTGGTTTATTTATAGAAAACATGACAAAAATGAAGTACATTAGCATATGGATGGTGGGGGTGTATGCTGTTGTCTCTCGGAGCAAAGGCGCAGCAGGTGGTGAAGCTGGATTTGCAACGCACGATAGAGATTGCGAATGATAGTTCCTTGTCCGCTTTCAGATATCAGAATCTTTATTTGTCGGGATATTGGGAATATCGTACTTACAAGGCGAACCGTTTGCCGAGTCTTACGCTGGATCTGACTCCGGCTAAATATTATCGCTATATCACCCAGCGTTATGATTCGAATGAGGATATGGATGTATATCGTGAACAACAGATGTTCAGCGCATCGGGTGGATTGAGTATCAAACAGAATCTGGACTGGACGGGCGGTACTTTCTATATTGATTCGGAACTGGACTTTATGCGTAATTTCGGTGACTCAAAGTCTACACAGTATTCCAGTATCCCTGTGCGTGTGGGATATCAACAGAGCCTGTTGGGATATAATGCTTTTCGTTGGGACCGGAAAATAGAGCCGTTGAAGTATGAAAAGGTGAAGAAGCAATTCATTTATAACACGGAAATGGTTTCAGAAGAAGCGGTGACTTATTTCTTTGCGTTGGCTATGGCACAGGCGGATTACCGCTTGGCGGAGGAGAATGTGGCGTCCAGTGATACCCTTTATAGCATCGGACTCCAGCGTCATAAGATAGCAGCCATATCACGTGCCGATTTGCTGACATTGCAGCTGGACAAAGTGAATGCGCATAATACGTTGCAGAATGCGCAGATTGCTTTGAAACGCGCTATGTTTTCATTGGCTTCCTTTCTGAACCTGGATAAGAATACTGTGATTGAATTGGATATACCGGGACGTCCCACAGGAAAGATGATTCCCGTAGATGATGCGTTGATGCGGGCCAAAGAGAATAATCCTACTTTTCTGGAACAACGACAGAATGTGCTGGAAGCGGAACAGAATGTGGACAAGACAAAGAAAGAATCCCGTTTCAATGCCAGCTTTAATGCCAGTGTGGGCTTTAACCAGGTGGCGGATAAACTGGGAGATGCTTACAGGCATCCTTTGCAACAGGACTTGGTTTCTGTCAGTGTTTCTATTCCTTTGATTGACTGGGGGGTGAGAAAGGGTAAATATAATATGGCGAAAAATAATCTGAATGTGGTGAGGATTGCCGCCCGTCAGGAAGAACTGAGTGTGGAGGAAGAGGTGATTATGACGGTGAATGATTTTAATATTCAGCAGAGTTTGATTGCGAGTGCGGAGGAGGCTTTGGATCTTGCCGTAATGGCATACGAGCAGACACGCCAACGTTTTATCATCGGAAAGGCGGATGTGAATAGTCTTACTCTTTCGTTGAACCGCCAGCAGGAAGCGCAGAAAAATTATATTTCGGCTTTGCAGAATTATTGGTTGAATTATTATAAGATACGTAAACTGACGCTGCACGATTTTGAGTCCGGTTTTTCCCTTGCGGACAAGTTTGATTTTAATACAGGAATTTATCGATGAGTAATCCGCGTAACCTCTCCTCGTTTACCTTGATAGTGACATTTGTCTGCCTGTCACTGATAGGGGTGGTATTAGTACCGCTGTTGCCGGTTAAGCTGGCGCCGTCGCGTTCCTTGCCCGGTCTGACTGTTTCTTTCAGTATGCCCGGCAATTCGTCACGGGTTATTGAGGCGGAGGTTACCAGTAAACTGGAGGCGATGATGGCCAGAGTAAAGGGAATCAGGAAGGTGAACTCTACTTCGGATAACGGCAGCGGCTCAATTTCTTTGGAACTGGACAAGCATGCGGATATTGACGTTACCCGCTTTGAAGTGTCTACCATCATCAGACAGACCTGGCCTCAGCTGCCCGAGGGGGTGAGTTATCCTCAAATCAGTACGCGACGTTCGGATGATAAGGCATCCAGACCTTTTATTACTTATACACTGAATGCGCCTGCCAATCCTATTTTGATTCAGCAGTATGCGGAAGAGAATATCAAGCCGGTATTGGGACAGTTGAAGGGGATTTATAAAGTGGAACTGAATGGAGCTACACCTATGGAGTGGCAGTTGGAGTATGACAGTGACCAGCTTTCGCGTTTGGGAATCACACTGCAGGCTGTGCAACGGGCCATTAACCGCCATTATGAAAAAGAGTTTCTGGGGATCTGTTCTATTGAAAAAGGTGCGGAGGGCAGAGAGTGGATCAGACTGGTACGTACATCTACTGAAAAAGAAATGGAATTTGAACCGGGAGCCATTCAACTGCAAGCCGAAGATGGAACGATGGTTACGCTGGATAAACTGATAAAGGTAAGGCATGTGGAAGAACGACCGCAAAGTTATTACCGGATAAACGGGCTGAATTCTGTCTACCTGTATATCACGGCCGAGGAAACTGCCAATCAATTAAATTTAAGTGGGGAAGTGAAGCACCTTATGGGTGAGTTGCAACAGAAGATGCTCCGGGCTATGAGGTACATATCAGTTATGACGCTACGGAATATATTCAGAAAGAATTGGATAAGATTTATTTCCGTACCGGACTGACCGTATTGATTTTATTGCTGTTTGTAGCGTTGATAACACGAAATCTGCGTTATCTGTTCCTGATTGTGACCAGTCTGGCGGTTAATATATCTGTTGCCGTCATTCTTTATTATGCATTTGGTCTGGAAATGCAGCTTTATTCATTGGCGGGTATTACCATCTCATTGAATTTGGTGATAGATAATACGATAGTGATGACAGACCATATTCTGCATCGCCGCAATCTGAAGGCGTTTGTTTCTGTACTGGCGGCCACGCTGACTACTATCGGGGCATTGGTTATTATTTTCTTTCTGGATGAGAAGATACGTCTGAACTTGCAGGATTTTGCAGCGGTGGTCATTATCAATCTGGCAGTATCTTTGTTTGTTGCATTATTCTTTGTTCCGTCCATGATTGATAAAATAGGTTTGGAGAAGAAAAAGAGAAGAAAAAGAAGACGTTTTCTGCTCAGACCCACTTTTATGAAACGGTTGACTGTCTATTTTACCCGTTTCTATCAAGGGGTGATTTATTATTTATGCCGTTTCAGGGTGATAGCTTGCCTATTATTGCTGCTGGGGTTCGGTCTGCCTGTATTTATGCTGCCCGAGAAGATGGAAGGAGAAGGTAAATGGGTGGAATATTATAATAAGGTATTTGATAATCCTACCTTCAAGGATAAGGTAAAGCCGGTAATCAACAAGGCTTAGGTGGCAGCCTCCGTCTTTTTGCGGAAAAAGTATACGAGGGAAGTTATTTCAATCGTGATGAAGGTGAAGTGGTGC
>OKWC01000066.1_pt1 | contig 18334 bp, 19 predicted proteins | sample 1606971 | NCBI WGS metagenome assembly OKWC01 (sample SAMN04414076, study PRJEB24778) | human gut metagenome | material: faecal | host: Homo sapiens
AGATCAGCCACCCCTCTTAACTGGCTTCGAAAAGCTTTGATTTTAGCATTGAACGACTCCGCTGAAGCATTTGTCAATCGTTCTTCAAAATAATTTATGATGGTCGTACTATGGTTTGAAAAGGTATGGATCAGTTTGAAAACTTGGGGGAATCTTTTCTTTTTTGTAGAGAACACGGTTGAACTTTTAAAAAAGAATTATATTTGTACTATTCATTACTGAAACTATGGCGAAGAATAATTTACTAAGTGAGCAACTTGCTTATATTGGTGTCAGTTGTACCCCTACTCATCTGCATTTGTGCAGTTATAATGCTGAAAGTATTTGTATGAAGGATGGGAAAGATATAGATAGTTTAATCCCTTATTTGAATAAGAATGCTATAAACTGGATACAAATTCATGGCTTTCAGAATACGGAGGTCATACAGCATGTCTGTCAGAATTTTAATGTCGACTTTTTGACGATACAAGATATTTTGAACTCCGATCATCAGACCAAGATAGAACAGCATGATACATATAATGTAGTGATTTTGAAGTTACTTTTTTCTAATGATGATGGCTATGTACCACAACAAATAGCCATTGTGCAAGGTGGAAATTATCTGTTGACCTTTATGGAGAAGGAAACAGACTTTCTGAATGATATAAATACGGCATTGGAAAAGAATGTGTTGAAAATACGTAACCGGCAGTCTGATTTCCTGCTCAGTGTTATTCTAAACAGTGTGATGGCCAGCTTTATATCCATCATTTCGGAATTGGAAGATGGATTAGAGGATTTAGAAGAGCAATTGCTTTCACCGGAACAGACTGATATGCCTGGTATTGAAAATATACAGCAATACCGCCGTAATTTTCGTGTAATAAAGAAATGTATTTTACCATTAAAGGAGGAAATCAGCAAGTTGTTGCATACTACTGATAATGATCTGTTGCACAAAGCAAGCCGTCCTTTCTTTAATGATGTCAATGATCATTTGCAGTTTGTATTGCAAACTTTAGATGGTTGCCGTGACATGATTTCAGCTTTGGTAGATATTTACCTTTCCAATAATGACCGGCGGATGAACAGCATCATGAAACAGTTGACTGTTGTTTCTACTATATTTATTCCGTTGACTTTTCTAGCAGGAATCTGGGGAATGAACTTCAAATGGATGCCTGAACTGGGGTGGCGGTATGGCTATGTATTTGCATGGACATTGATGTTAATACTAGTAGCAGTTATCTACTTCTATTTTAAGCGTAAAAAATGGTATTGATGGGAGAGGATGGATGGGATTTACTTAAATGTGAATCCCATATTCATGTTTTACTTCATTCATTACAAAGGTGCTTTCCAGTGAACCCAAACTGTCAATCGTACCCAAGACATTGAGGATAAATTCCTGATAATACTTCATATTAGGGGAGTGTATTTTAAGCAAATAGTCATAACTGCCTGATATGTTGTAGCACTCTGTTACTTCAGGGATATCCTGAATTATCCGTGTAAATTCCGCAGCAATGTCCCGGTTCAGTCTTCTTAGCTTGACACTGCAAAATACCACGAAGCCTTGGTTTAGTTTCTCTGCGTCCAATACAGCGATATATTTTTTTATATATCCTCCATTTTCCAATCGTTTGAGGCGTTCGAACACCGGAGTGGAGGAAAGGCTTACCCGTGCAGCCAGTTCTTTGGTGGTCAGTCGGGCATTTTCTTGCAAGGTACGTAGTATCTGCAAATCTACTTTGTCAAGTTTCTCTAAAGTACTCATAGAATAATATTCTTTCAAGAGGTTGATATTATTTTCATATCTGTCAATACAAATATATTGCATTTATCTTAGATTCCGGAGAATTTTTCGGGAAATGTAGTACAGGATTATATTCTTTTTTTGCCGGAGAATGCAAGAAAAGGGCAGAATGATTTTATCTCTCAAAAATACTTTTTATCTTTGCAGCCGCTATGACAAAGTATATATATCTTTTTTATATCTTGTTAAGTGTATGTCTGTTGGCGGGCTTTGGTTCCGTATTTGGTAGCGGACAGGAGCACGATGTAGTTCGTACAGTTGGTTTGGAAAACAGTGCGGTGGCGCTGTGCAACATATCTGAAAGCAATAACGGGCAGGAAAAAAAAGAGATAAATAATGAAAGCTACCATTTTTATAAAGTCGGTATCGGCGGTGCAGCTACCTCTTTTTCTTTTCGCACCTTGTGCTCTTCTAAAATTCTGCGAACTCATTCCTCTGCTTCCGTCATAGCCAAGTTGGCCAGATTCTTGAAAGTACTTCTTCCTGAAGAAAAGCAAATTTCTTTTTCACCTATTCTTTATTTTACTCAATATTCCAGTGAATACTATATTTATCAGTTGAGGCGTATTCTTATTTTAGCTTTTATTTTTCGTTCTAGCGGCAATTGGGCTGTTTTTTTATTATCTTACATTTTTTTTGTTTTTATTATTTTCATAATGGGAACTGGGGTGGATGCTTGTTCCTTTTATGAATGGTGTTATATGTTAATGTATTAATAACTAATGTATAATGGAATTTTTTATTGGACTTTATACTTCACATTGACCAATATATGATAGATATTGTTCAAGAATATCATACTTGGGCTTATGTCATACTGTTTATAATCATTTTTTGCGAAACGGGATTGGTTGTCACTCCATTCCTCCCCGGAGATTCTTTGCTTTTTGTCGCGGGAGCTATTTCGGCTTTGCCCGATATGCCTTTGGAGGTTAATATTCTCGCTTTGGTTTTATTTATTTCGGCTGTGCTGGGCGATTCCTGTAATTATATGATAGGACACTTTTTTTGGACGTAAACTTTTCAATAATCCCGATTCCCGTATATTTAAGCAAAGTCATTTGGAAAAGACACATGAATTTTATAAAAAATACGGAGGAAAGACCATCATTCTTGCCCGTTTTGTACCTATAGTCCGTACATTCGCTCCTTTTGTAGCAGGTATGGGCAAAATGCATTATTATTATTTTATGGTGTATAATCTGATAGGGGGAGCTTTGTGGGTTGGTATTTTCTGTTATGCCGGTTATTTTTTCGGTGATCTTCCATTTGTACAGAAAAATCTGAAATTGCTGATTGTGGCTATTATTGTCGTTTCTATATTGCCTGCCGTTATAGAAGTAGGCAGGAATAAGTGGAAAACTCGCCATTACTAAAATCAAACATATCAAAAACAATTTATTCAAATTACATTTATGAAAAATTCTTTTTTTAGTCGATTTACACCTCAAGAACCTAAGTTTTTCCCTATGTTGAAACGTTTGTCTGAAATCCTGACCTCATCATCGGATTTATTGGTAGAAAGCATGCAGCATGATAAGCCGGAAGAGAGAGAAGACTATTACAAACGCATCAAAGATATGGAACGTGAAGGTGACAAGCAGACTCATTTAATTTTTGACGAATTGGGAAAAACTTTCATAACCCCTTTTGATCGTGAGGATATTCACGATTTGGCATCAACTATGGATGATGTAATAGATGGGATTAACAGTTGCGCCAAACGTATCACGATCTATAATCCCCATCCCATTGCTAATAGTGGAAAAGAGTTGAGTTTGTTGATACAGCAAGCGGCTGTTTATATAAGTAAGGCAATGGACGAATTGGAAATTTTCCGTAAAAAGCCTACTGAATTAAGAACATGTTGTATAAAATTGCATGACATTGAGAATCAAGCGGATGATGTATATGAACTCTTTGTTAAGAAACTATTTGAGGAAGAAAAGGATTGCATAGAACTGATTAAGATCAAGGAGATAATGCATGAATTGGAGAAAACGACCGATGCGGCAGAACGGGTAGGAAAAATCTTGAGAAACCTGATTGTGAAATACGCATAAAAGCAGAAGGTACAATATGGAATTATTAGTGATTATTATTACGTTGGCTTTGATTTTTGACTATATTAACGGATTTCATGATGCAGCCAATTCAATAGCCACCATTGTGTCAACCAAGGTTCTTACTCCGTTCCAAGCGGTGATATGGGCGGCATTTTTTAATTTTGTTGCATTCTTTTATTTGCTTAAATGTATAATTCGGAGGGTTCGGAATGAGCCAATACTGTCAATCCAAGACAGTAGTGGAACAGTATATTTCCTTGCCGATTATTCTTTCGGGGGTTATTGCAGCTATTGTCTGGAATCTGTTTACATGGTGGAAGGGGATTCCTTCTTCTTCTTCGCATACGCTGATCGGAGGTTTTGCCGGTGCTGCTATTATGGCTCATGGTTTTGATGCCATTCAGCTCAATATTATTTTGAAGATTGCTGTTTTTATCTTTTTGGCACCATTTATAGGGATGGTTGTTGCTTTTGGATTCACGTTGCTTGTCCTTCACATTTGTCGTCGTGCACATCCGAATACGGCTGAAATGTGGTTTAAGAAATTGCAGCTTGTTTCTTCGGCTTTGTTCAGTATAGGGCATGGACTGAATGATTCCCAGAAGGTAATGGGTATTATTGCTGCTGCCCTGATCGCTGCTCATTCGGAAGGGTTAGGAATGGGAATAAATAGTATCAATGATTTGCCGGATTGGGTGGCATTTTCTTGTTTTACTGCCATTTCTTTAGGAACAATGTCAGGCGGATGGAAGATTGTGAAAACCATGGGAACTAAGATTACCAAAGTAACTCCTTTGGAGGGAGTTGTTGCGGAAACTGCTGGCGCATTTACATTGTATCTGACAGAATATTTGAAAATACCTGTAAGTACAACCCACACCATTACAGGAGCTATTATCGGAGTGGGCGCTACTAAGCGTCTTTCAGCCGTCCGGTGGGGAATAACAAGAAGCCTGATGACGGCTTGGGTGTTGACTATTCCTGTCAGTGGAATATTGGCCGCTGTTATTTACGGAGTGGTTACTCTTTTTTAGGATGACCGGATTGTAGGCTGTTCTAGAAAATAAAGATCTGTCGTGACCGAGGTGACTGGGAAGTTACCTCGGTTTTGTATACATACCCATTTGTAGGTAAAAAGTGGATGAAACTAATAATAAATATAAAATGTTATTGTGAGTTTGTTATTTTGTTTCTATTTTTGTAGTGGTCTTACTGAACACAAAAATGAGAGAAAACGCAAAAGGCAGGATTTTTATAGCATGGCTGTTGTTAATGACGCTTATGCCATTTTTCATGGTGAAGACTTTTCACCACCATGAAGAAGATGCCGTTTGCCATTCTGATAGTGGGAATTCTCATGATTCCTCTCATCAGTGTCCCGTGTGCAATTTCACACTTTCACCTTTTACACAAGTTGAAACATTACAACTTCATATTGTTCTTCCGGTTTTTGATTATCAGCCGGAAATAACAGTGGATAAGGTTTGCCAGGTTAAATCTTATCCTTATTATCTGCGTGCGCCTCCCGTTTGCTGATTCACATAGTATCTTTTATTTATTCACAACATCAAATGATTGTAATTTATGCGTATCAGATATGTTTCGGGTACGCTGGGAATGTTTTTTACCTTGTTTTCAAATGCACAGGTAGTTTCTGATACGATTAAAAGTGTGGATTTATCCGAAGTGGTGGTGACTGGATCTTACCGACATGCTCAGGAGAAAAAGACTACCCTGACACTCGAGTTGTTTCAGAAAGATTATTTGAACCGGCATTTTACCGGTAATTTGGTACAGACTTTGAAAAATGTTCCCGGTGTACACTCGATGGATATTGGTGCGGGATTCTCCAAACCTATGATTCGGGGTTTGGGATTCAACCGTATTGCCGTATCCGAAAATGGAATAAAACAAGAGGGGCAACAATGGGGGGCCGACCATGGACTGGAAATTGATGCTTTTAATTGTAGACGAGGTACGGATTCTGAAAGGTCCGTCTTCACTGCTCTACGGCAGTGATGCGATGGGAGGTGTCATCGAAATCCTTCCTTTGCTTCCACAAAAAGAGAACCGATTTTTTGGTGAGGCTGCCTTATTGGGAAAATCGGTGAACGGCACTGTGGGCGGTTCACTGATGCTAGGTATTGAGAAGAATGCATGGCTGGTCAGAGTACGTTTTTCAGAACAGCACTATGGAGATTATCGTGTACCGGTCGATACCATTGTATATCTTACCCAGTTGGTGCCTGTTTACGGTCGTAAACTGAAAAACACCGCTGGGTTCGAGCGCAATGTTTCTGTCAAGGGAGATTATAGAAAGAGGTTTTATCAGATGAATATTGCTGTGAGCAATGTTTATCAGAAGATGGGCTTCTTTCCCGGTGCTCATGGCATTCCTGATATTTCCCGTTTGGAGGATGATGAGAACAGCCGTAATATTGAATTGCCTTATAGCAAAGTGAACCATCTTAAAGTAACCACGCATCAACAGTATCTTTGGAATGGGATACAACTTTCAGGTGATTTCGGCTATCAGTTCAATCATCGGGAGGAATGGAGTGCTTTCCATACCCATTATGACACTCAGGTGATGCCTGCAAAGGATCCGGATAGGGAACTGGTGTTCAAACTGCATACATTCAGCTCCTCTTTGAAGCTGCGGTTGTCCAGTTCTTCTTCCTGGGAGCATATGGCAGGGTGGAATATGCAGATACAGAAAAATGCGATTGGCGGATATTCTTTTCTGCTACCGGAATACAAGCGTTTTACTACCGGAGCTTTTTGGCTGACGACTTTCCGATTGGATAATCAGTTGTCTGTAACTGGTGGGATACGTTATGATCGGGGAAGGATTGATATAACGGCATTCGAAGATCCTTATTTGGTGGAGTATCTGCACAGACAGGGATATGAAGAAGAGGTAATACAGGCATATCGTTGGCGAAGTTATCCGGTGGACAGGGCTTATGGTAATTATTCCTGTTCGGCGGGAGTAGTGTGGACACCCGCTGCCGGTCATCTTCTGAAGATGAATGTGGGACGTAGCTTCCGTTTGCCGGGAGTCAATGAATTAGCATCCAACGGAGTGCATCACGGAACTTTCCGTCATGAAAAAGGGGATGCCACTCTTTCTTCGGAACAAGGATGGCAGATTGATGCTTCCTATACCTTGCTTATAAAAAATGGAACTGGTTGTTTCATCTTTTGCCAGTTGGTTTGATAATTATATTTATTTGCGCCCTATGGGAGAATGGTCTGTATTGCCCCATGCTGGACAGATTTATCAATATAGTGGCGCACGTGCTTTGTTCATGGGTGGTGAGATAAATTTCAATATGGATTTTCTACGCCATTTTAATTATCGTTTAGTCGGTGAGTATGTCTATACTTATAATCGTGACGAACATACGGCTTTAAGTTTTTCACCTCCTGTATCCATGCGTAATATTCTGACATGGAATAAAAAGGATTTTCAGTTGTATGCTGAACTTCAAAGTATAGCTTCGCAGAACCGTATAGCGAGGAATGAAGACCGCACACCCGGAGCTTGTTTGATTCATCTGGGTGGGAGTATTCATATACCTATGGCCAAGGCGGATATTGAAATATCTTTGGGCATTCGTAATTTGTCGGATGTGAAATATTACAATCATTTGAGTTTTTATAGGAAAGTGGAAATCCCTGAACCGGGAAGAAGCTTTCAGATTTCGATTAAAGTACCATTAAACAATTATTAAAATGAAAACAAAATTTTTATTTTCTTGTAATCAGCCTTTTGGCTATATGCTCTGTTTGTCTGCCTGCGTGTGATAATGATGAAAAAGGGGATGTAACAAAGCCCGTGATCGATTTGATAGAACCCGAAGAGGGAGCGGTGTTGAAAATTGGTAATGGGAAAGGGGTACATTTTGAAATGAATCTGTCAGATGATGTGATGTTGAGATCGTATAAAATCAATATTCATAATAATTTTGACCACCACGGACATGATTCCCGGGCAGCCGGAGAGAAAAACACAGTTTTTACTTTTGACAAGGTATATGATGTTTCCGGTTTGAAGAATACAAAAGTACATCATCATGATATTGTTATTCCGGCCGATGCTGCTCCCGGAGATTATCATCTGATGGTATGGTGTACCGATGCGGCGGGCAATCAGACAGAAGTGGCTCGTAATATTGTCTTGAGTGCGGACGGAGGTACTGAAACGGAACATGATCATGAGTGATTTTTTGTATTAATCGTATTGTGTGTATTAATTGTCTGGTGGCGGTCGATGTGAATCGGCCGTCACTTTATTTTGTTAGATGTCGCCAAAGAATAATTTTCTTTCAGGAGGTAATAATCCGTTTGTAAATAGAATATTTGTTCTATAAATAGTGATAATTGTAGCTCTATTTTCTTTATTTTTAGTATATCTTGTTTGATATAACTGCCTTTAATACCTTTGCAACAGGTAAAAACAGAAATATATAACTCTAAAAAGATAAAGATTATGGCTACAAAAAAAATTACATTTTCGAAACATTACAACTTCACGTAGGACAGGAACAGCCAGACCCGGCTACGGATGCTCGTGCAGTTCCCATTTATCAGACTACATCTTATGTATTTCATAACTCGGCACATGCAGCCGCACGTTTTGGTTTACAAGATCCGGGTAATATTTATGGGCGTCTGACTAATTCCACACAAGGTGTTTTTGAACAACGTGTAGCTGCATTGGAAGGGGGAGTGGCAGGACTTGCGGTAGCTTCCGGGGCTGCTGCCATTACTTATGCGTTTCAGAACATTACTCGTGCAGGTGATCATGTTGTAGCTGCAAAGACTATTTACGGAGGTACTTATAACCTGCTGGCGCATACGTTGCCGACTTATGGTGTGACTGCTACATTTGTGGACCCTGGTGATCTTTCTAATTTTGAGAAAGCTATTCAGGAGAATACAAAGGCGGTGTTTATCGAGACTTTGGGGAATCCTAATTCGAATATTATAGATATAGAGGCTGTGGCGGAAATAGCACATCGCCATCACATACCTTTGATTATTGATAACACTTTTGGTACTCCTTATCTGATTCGTCCCATCGAGCACGGAGCAGATATTGTGGTACATTCCGCTACAAAATTTATTGGTGGCCATGGAACTTCACTGGGTGGCGTGATTGTTGATTCAGGTAAATTTGACTGGGTGGCATCAGGTAAATTCCCTCAACTGACAGAACCGGATCCTTGCTATCATGGGGTGCGTTTTGTAGAGGCGGCAGGTCCGGCTGCTTATACTGTCCGTATTCGTGCTATTTTATTGCGTGATACCGGTGCAACTATCAGTCCGTTTAATGCTTTTATTCTGTTGCAGGGATTGGAGACACTTTCATTGCGTGTGGAACGTCATGTAGAGAATGCGTTGAAAGTGGTGGAGCATTTGAAAAATCATCCGAAGATCAAGAAAGTAAATCACCCTTCCTTGCCGGAACATCCTGACCATGCTCTGTATCAGCGTTATTTCCCCAATGGAGCTAGTTCTATTTTCACTATCGAAGTGAAAGGTGGTCAGGAAGAAGCACATCGTTTCATCGATAGTTTGGAAATCTTTTCTTTATTGGCCAATGTCGCCGATGTGAAGTCATTGGTTATCCATCCTGCCAGTACCACTCACTCCCAGTTGAATGCGGAAGAATTGGCGGAACAGGGTATTTATCCGGGGACAGTGCGTTTATCAATAGGTACGGAAACATATAGATGATTTGCTGGCCGATTTGGATCAGGCATTAGCTGGAATTTAAATAAGATATACTATATATAGAAATAAGGAATATTACTACAATATAAAAATCAATATATAGATAAAAAGTGTATGCCGGAGGTTTGTGTAAAGATACATTATACAGGCTTCTGGCATTACTTTTATTTTTACTGATAAAAAAGGATAGATCATTAATCCAAATAGGATTCTTTTTTGTTATTAAAAAAAGCATCTTTGCGGAAGTGGGATTTCAAAGGCTTAATTTAAAGAGTTTATGGATACCGTTTCTTTAACTTAAATACAATGGTTATGAATCTAGTCCTTGCTATTATTCCGGTATTGTTATTGATTATCCTGATGGCGTTTTTTAAAATGTCCGGTGACAAAAGTAGTGTGATTTCCCTTGTCGTTACTATGCTGATTGCTTTTTTCGGCTTTCATTTTCCGGTAAACGATTTGCTGTCTTCTTTTCTGTATGGTGCATTGAAAGCTGTTTCTCCTATTCTGATTATTATTTTGATGGCGATATTCAGCTATAATGTTTTATTGAAGACTGAAAAAATGGAGATTATCAAGCAACAGTTTTCTTCTATTTCTACCGATAAAAGTATTCAGGTATTGCTGTTGACATGGGGATTTGGCGGCTTGCTTGAAGCTATGGCAGGATTTGGTACGGCAGTGGCTATACCTGCGGCGATTCTTGTCAGTCTCGGATTCAAACCGGTCTTTTCGGCAACAGTCAGTTTGATTGCCAATAGTGTGGCTACTGCTTTTGGGGCTATTGGTACACCGGTCCTGGTATTGGCGAAAGAAACGAATCTGGATGTGCTGGTGCTAAGCGCCAATGTCGTGTTGCAGCTTTCGGTACTGATGTTTCTCATTCCTTTCGTATTGCTGTTCCTGACCGATCCGAAGTTAAGATCCTTACCTAAAAATATCTTCCTGTCTTTGTTGGTCGGTGGTGTGTCGTTAGGCAGCCAGTATGTTGCCGCCCGTTATATGGGGGCGGAATCTCCGGCTATTATTGGAAGTATTTTATCCATCATTGTTATTGTGGCCTATGGCAAACTGACTGCTTCTAAAGAGGAAAAAGCAAGGAAAAGCACATTGAAAGGGCTAGAGGTACTGAACGCGTGGAGTATCTATCTTCTTATCTTGTTCTTGATTGTTCTGACTAGTCCGTTGTTTCCCGGTTTACGTACAACACTTGAAAATAATTGGGTGACCCGTATCAGTCTTCCGATTAATGATTCAACTATGAATTATACGGTTTCTTGGCTGACCCATGCGGGAGTTTTACTTTTTGTAGGCACGTTTGTCGGCGGGCTGATACAGGGAGCCAAGATATGGGAGCTGTTTGCTGTACTCTGGAATACGGTAAAGCAGTTAAAGAAAACTTTTATCACGGTAATTTGTCTAGTGAGTTTGTCCACTATCATGGATACGGCAGGTATGATTTCAGTTATAGCCACTGCTTTGGCAGTTGCTACAGGAAGTCTTTATCCGTTGTTTGCCCCTGTTATAGGTTGCCTGGGTACCTTTATTACGGGCAGTGACACTTCTTCAAATATTTTGTTCGGCAAATTACAGGCTAATGTGGCCGGGCATATTCAAGTAAGTCCCGACTGGTTGTCGGCAGCCAATACGGTGGGGGCGACAGGTGGAAAAATAATTTCTCCGCAAAGTATCGCTATTGCCACTTCTGCCGGAAACCAACAGGGAAAAGAAGGAGAAATCCTAAAATCCGCCATTCCATATGCATTGGCGTATGTGTTGATAACCGGAGTGATTGTTTATATTTTCAGCTGATAATCGTTTGTAAATTCAAGAGGGCGTTTTAATATTGCCTGTTATGGATTGAAATACCCTGTAAACGAGGATCAACTGTTGAAAAATCGTAAAAAAAAGAGATGGATAGGAGATTTATTGCCAAAAAAGAATTTAATTTGAACCGTTTTATAATTTATAAAAAAAAGAACATGAACGAATTAATTGCTAAAATCAAAGAATTGAACGAAGCTTTTATGTCTGATGCAGCATTGCAGATTGAAAAAGGTAACAAAGCTGCAGGAACACGCGCACGTAAAGCATCATTGGAATTGGAAAAACTGATGAAAGAATTTAGAAAAGCATCTTTGGAAGCTTCTAAATAATCCTTCATTCGTCTTTTAAAGATTTTTATAAGCCATCCTTCGGGGTGGCTTTCTTATTTTCTACTAGGTTTTGCTTTTATTTCGGGGGATAATTGATATTTTTGTATTTTTATTGGTGGGTGGTTAACCTAAAGGAGAAGGGATGTTTATGAAGAATATGTGTCTATTGCCTGTATGGGCGGTTTTATTGATTATAGCAGGGACTTTCTTTTCTTGTGAAAAGAAGAAGGATATGGCTATATACCGTCAGGCGGATTCTTTGAACTTGCTTTCTTATCGTATGCGCTATAAAAATTTGGACACAGCGTGTAAAGCGGCGCATGACGCCTACAAACTGGCGGATGGATTCCCCTCCCTGCGTGCCGGGGCATTGAATAATCAGGGTTTCTGCGCCTTTATCCACATGGACTTTGAAAAAGCCGAAGATCTTTTTCTTCGCGTATATGAGGAATCAAACAATGAATTGGAATGTTTGATAGCAGATATCGGTATGATGAAAATTTGTCAGCGTACCGCCATGAACAAGGAGTTCTATGATTATCGTAACAGTGCGTTACGGCGTATGAAGCGTATCAGTGATGACCGTTCTGCTATAACCGATCCCGGAGAGCTGGAGCGGCTTAATTATGCCCGTTCCGAGTTTTTCATTGCTTCTGCCATCTATTACTATTATTTGCAGCAGGAACAGCAGTCTTTGGAGGCGATTAATGAAATAAAAGTAGACGAGGCGCTGGAAAGTGATACTGCCCAATTGCTCTATTATTATTATATGAAAGGGTCTGGCGGTATGTATGAAGCGGATACACCGCAGGATGTGGTATTGGGTGAGTTTAACTATCTGATAGAATGTCTGGGTATCAGCAGGGAATACGGGTATGTCTATTTCGAGGCGAATGCATCTCAGGCAATGGCAGAATTGCTGAAAGAGAGGAAAAATTTCGATTTGATAATGGAAAGGCGTCCCAATGTGATGCGTGCCATCAATAGCGAGGACTTGTCGTGGGAGGAATTGACCATGCGTTTTGCCTGGCAGGCTTTGGATTTGTTCAAAAATATGGAGATTTGTATCAGATTTCGGGTACATACCGCACTTTGGCGTCGTGCAGCAACGAGCAAGGCAGGTATGAAGACGCGCTGCATTACTTGTCGGAAGCATTGGGGTACGTCAATCGGCATCACGAGAAATATTACCATTGTACGGATACCATGGACAGGCTACGTCCGTATGTTCCCATGGCTACCACTTCCATTGAACTGGAATGGATTAATGACGATGGTATAAAAAGTGTTCCCGAATGGATTGCCCGTTTCCGTGAACAATTGAGTGTAACATATGCAGCGTTAGGAATGAAACCCAGTCGGATTATAATCGTAATATTTATCTGGATATTTTGGACTACACCCGCCAGGACAAAGAATTGGAGAGTCGTTATAATGCGTTGGAGAAGGAATCGGAAGCCTTGAACGGACTTCTGGTGGTAGTGGTGATTGGTATCGTTGTCCTTATCATTCTATTTTGGATATTGAATAAAAGATGGCGTGTGCGGAATGCTCTTTATATTGATAAGTTGAAACGTACTTTGGAAATATGCCGTAAGATAACGGCTTCCGTACCCATTGATGCGGGGGAGATAGAGGATGTGACAAAAGCGGTAGTTGCCTCGGTGAAAGAGGATATCCTTTCGTTGGTGGGAGCGACGGACTTCCGTATTGTGGCTGAAAATGGAGAGGGGAATGAGGTGCCGGGGCAAGGGATTTGTACAAGTTTTATCTTGAATATTCCGGGCAGGGAACAACCTTTGGGCGAGGTGCACCTGTATTCGGAGCACAAAATGAAGAAAGATGATAAAGCACTGATGAGGGTCATTACACCTTACATTTCGTGGACACTGGAGAATGGACTGGCTTTTATTTCGTTGGGCGATGAACGGAAACGGCTGGAAAAGGAGCAATATGTCCATGAACAGCATTTGGCGGAGAATAAACGGCAGAATCTGGTGAAGAAAGCCTGTCTGTTTATTGTCACAGGCATTATGCCTTATATAGACCGAATCATGAATGAAGTGCATAAACTAACCGCACACAACTACATTCAGAACGAAGAAATAAAAGAAAGCAAATACCGTTATATCGACGAACTGATTACCCGTATCAATGAGTATAATGATATTTTGGCCTTATGGATTAAGATGCGGCAGGGGACACTGAGTTTGAATATAGAGAATTTTGAGTTGAATTCCCTTTTTGATGTACTGGTAAAAGGGCGTAAGACTTTCGAGATGAAACAACAGACTCTGACCATAGAGCCGACTGCCGCCATTGTGAAAGCGGATAAGGCTCTGACGCTTTTCATGATAAATACATTGACGGAAAACGCCCGTAAATATACGCAGCCGGGAGGAAATGTTTCTGTTTATGCGCAGGAAACGGAATCTTACGTGGAGATTTCGGTGAAAGATGACGGTCCGGGACTTTCACAGGAAGATGTGGAGCGTATTCTGAGTGAGAAAGTTTATGATTCGGGTAAAATCGGATTGCAGACCAGCGAAAATGTCAGCGAATTGCAGAAGAATAAAGGTCACGGTTTCGGTTTGATGAATTGCAAAGGCATTATTGATAAATATAAGAAGACCAATGAGATATTCCGGGTCTGCCTGTTCCGGATAGAAAGTGAATTGGGGAAAGGCAGCCGTTTCTATTTCCGTTTGCCCAAAGGAGTGCGCAAAACGTTGATGTTGGTGTTGGTCGCTTTTCTTCCTGTCCTGGCAGGATGTAATGAGGGAGGAGAAAGATGGGAAAGCGGAACAGCTCACTGTCAATGATTCCATTCAGCGATATGATAAATTATTGGCTGTTGCGAATGAATATGCATACGATGTTTACAATTGTAACATTGATGGATTATATCAACAGGCATTGTGTTATGCGGACAGTGCTCTATATTGTTTGAATAAGCATTATATTATGTATTCGGGCAGCAAAGGGCCTTTGTTGGAATTGGAAGGAGAGGGGGTAGCAGCGGATTTAGATTGGTTCAACCGGCATTTTGATACCGATTACTATGCCTTGCTGGATGTTCGCAACGAGGCAGCAGTCGCCTTTTTGGCTTTAGGTAATCTGGAGGCTTATCGTTATAACAATAATGCTTATACGGCGCTGTACAAACAGATCAGTGAGGACACCTCATTGGAGCAATATTGCCGCCAGATGCAGCTTTCTGCCAATAATAAGACGGTGGCTATCATTCTTTGTGTGGTTATTTTGTTGGTATTGCTGGTGGGATATTATATTCTGTATTTCCGCCACCGTTTGATTTATCGTTATAACTTGGAACAGGTGTTGGAAATCAACAAGCAGGTGTTTTCGGCCTCTTTGCTTGACGGAAGAGCCGACCGGGATATTGCTGCAAGTCTGGTCAAGGATATGTTTGAAACGGTAAATGAGTTGCTGCCCGTTGATGTGTTGGGCGTAGCGGTTTATAGTGAAGACAACCACAGCTTGAATTATGCTTTTTCACCGGTGGAGGATGAGAATGAAGAAATGCGTGAGATGATGGCTCGTAGTTTTGACGCGAAGACACCTTATTGGCGTGAGAAAGATAGGGTAAAATGTTTGCCCTTGTGGGTGGAAGCAGGTAACGAGAATCGTTGCACGGGTGTGCTGGCATTGAAAATCGCTTTGCCTGTGGAGCGTGAGGACGACCGCTTGATGCTGGAGCTTGTGGCCGGATATGTAGCCATCATTGTATATAATGCAGTGGTACTGATGGCGCAGAAATATCGGGATATAGAAAGTGCGCAGGATGATGCGCGCCGAGCCATACGGGAGGAAAACCAGTTGCATGTGCAAAATCTGGTATTGGACAATTGCTTGTCAACCATTAAGCATGAGACAATCTATTATCCTAACCGGATAAAACAGATTATCGACAGGTTGAACACCCGTCAGGCTGGAGAAAACGAAGCTGTGCAAGTAGAAACGATTGGTGAGTTGATCAGTTATTATAAGGATATATTTACTTTGCTGAGTTCATGCGCCGCACGTCAGTTGGAAGAAATTACTTTCCGCAGAGGTGTTGTGAAAGCCGGCGAACTGGCCGATTATGCGGTACGGTATATAAAACGTGCTGGAAAACGTATGCCGCATCGGGTAGAACTGAGGACGGAGGTGGAACATGTTTCCGTATTGGGAGATGTCATTCAGCTGAAGTTTATGTTGGAGAATTTAATAGATGAAGCGCTATCATACGAGGTGGATGGTATTTTGGAATTGTGTATTTATAAGGATAAGGATTTTGTGCGGTTTGATTTCCGCGATACGCGTCGCGAAAAGTCGCAGGAGGAGTTGAACTTGTTGTTCTACCCGCATCTGTCTCGTATGAAGCAGGGGCAGGAAGGAGTTCTGACCGGTACGGAATACCTTATTTGTAAGCAGGTGATTCGTGACCATGATGAATTTGCCGGAAGACGCGGTTGCCGTATCAATGCGCAGCCTGCCGCTGAAGGAGGGTTCACCGTATGGTTCACCCTGCCTGCCCGTTGAATGTAGAATGTAAAAAAACAATGCATATTATGGAGAATAATAGATTTAAAGTCATCATTGTAGAGGATGTCAAACTGGAATTAAAAGGAACGGAAGAGATATTCAGACACGAAATTCCGAATGCGGAAGTCATCGGAACGGCTATGACTGAGAATGAGTTTTGGGAATTGCTGAAAGTGCAGTTGCCCGATATGGTTTTATTGGACTTGGGCTTGGGGGGATCGACTACCATCGGTGTGGAAATCTGTTCTTCTTTACGGAAGAACTATCCGGATATGAAGGTGCTGATTTTTACTGGTGAGGTATTGAACGAAAGTATGGGTGGATGCGCTGAATGCGGGTGCGGATGGTATAATCCTGAAGACGGGAGAGTTGCTGACTGCCACAGATGTACAGGCGGTGATGGATGGCAAGAAACTGGTTTTCAATTATCCCATTCTGGAGAAAATAGTGGCACGTTTCAAGCAGTCGGTGGCTCAGGAGCAGCGCAGGCAGGAAGCTGTCATTAATTATGATATTGATGAATATGATGAGCGTTTGCTTCGCCATCTGGCCTTGGGGTATACCAAAGAAATGATTACTAATCTGAAAGGGATGCCTTTCGGGGTCAAATCCATAGAGAAGCGTCAGAATGAATTGATAAACCGTTTGTTCACATTGGATGAAAGAAGTGGTGTCAATGCCTGTCGATTGGTGACCCGTGCTTTCGAGTTGCGGATTCTTGACATTGATAATTTGGAACCGGATGAAGAGTAAATATTATTTTCCTCATACCGCTACTGTGTTTTTTCTGCTGACGGTAGCTGTAGCCTTGTTCTCATGGATAGGAAGTATTTATGGGCTGGGGAAGGTGCAAAGCCTGCTCAGTCCCGAAGGAATCCGGTGGGAATTGAGGCATGCTATGGGGAATTTTGTCCAGACACCGGCATTGGGCATAGTAATGATGCTTTTTTTAGGGTTCGGCATTACGGTTCATTCCGGGGTATGGGGTACGTTGGGGAGGATAGTGAAAAGAGGAAAGCCCATTTCCCGTAAGGAAAAACGTGCGTTGATATTGGCAGGTTGTATACTGCTTGTTTATATCATAATGATTATTTGCACCACTTTTTGCCCCATGGACTATGTTGCGTAGCGTGACGGGATCTCTCACGAACTCTCCGTTTCAAAAAGGGATTTATTATCTCATTTCGTTTGGTGTGGGATTGTCGGGTATGGCTTTCGGTTATGCATCGGGACGTTTTCGGGATGATAAGGATATAATAAAAGGTATGTCCTGTCTCTTTTCTCGTTTTGCCGATTACTTTGTGGCGCTTTTTTTTTATAGTTCAGTTCTTTTCTTCATTGATGTATACGAATTTGGTGGAATGGGTTGGAATAGAGTCATATATAGTGTCTTACGCTTTCCATATTTGTTGCTATTTACCTTTTGCTTGGATGCTGAATAGAAAAAAAAAAATAGATTGTTAATGCAAAAAAAAGTTGCGGATTCTTTTGGTAATTTCAATAAAAACCGTACCTTTGCACTCGCAATTAAGGATGGTTCCGTAGCTCAGCTGGATAGAGCAACGCCCTTCTAAGGCGTGGGTCTTGCGTTCGAATCGCAACGGAATCACTTACAAAACACAACTGATAACACAATATAAATTGTTGATTTTCAGTTGTGTTTTTGCTTTTATAAGCAAGATGTCTTTCATATACGCTTTTAAAAAAAAGTGACAGAAAACCCACTGGTGAGCTATAAGGTTTGTCGCTAGGGTTTGTCGCTGGAATTTTAAAAGTATCAAATTATGGCTACCTTAAACTTAAAAATCCTCCCGAACAGACGTAAATTGTCGGGTAAACTTGGAATTTATGTATCTTTAACTTTTAAGAAGGAAGTTCGGTATATCTCTACCGAATTCGAGGTTGATGATGAATACCAGTTTGAAAACGGAAAGGTGTGTTACCGCAAGGATGCGGCAATCATGAACAAAAGAATACAGTATGTGCTGGGTATATACCGGGAACGGATGGAAGGTCTCAATCTG
>OKWC01000068.1_pt1 | contig 18102 bp, 17 predicted proteins | sample 1606971 | NCBI WGS metagenome assembly OKWC01 (sample SAMN04414076, study PRJEB24778) | human gut metagenome | material: faecal | host: Homo sapiens
TCATACTTGCAGTGCCACTTTCCGTCCTGTTCCATTGCTCCTCCCTTCAGGAAGCGGCGTACGGTGCAGTCTGGGTCGGGGTACAGGTTTCCCACGCTGTCGCTCTTTCTCCACTGTTCCGTTCCGTCTCCGTACTCGGCATATTCCAGCTGTCCGTTCGGAGTGTACCCGTACCGTGTCGTTCCACGTCTACTGTCTTCCGTTGCAAGCAGTCGGTCAGCCTTACCCCAGCGGTAGCTGCGCATATGGCGTGTCTGCGCATCCTTTCTCGTGCGTGCGTCCACGAGGCGACCAATGTTGTCGTAAGCGAAACTTCGCATTACGCCTCCGGGCAGCATACGTTCTATTTCAAAGCCCAGTGTGTCGTAACTGTGCTGCGACTTCCACGGTATTTCACCGTTCCCACTACCGTCTCTGGCCAGGAACTCTGATAACTCTCCGAACTCGTTGCGTTTGTATTCCAGATTTGCCCCGAGCGTGCTCTGCAGGGACAGTATCTGTCCGGTCTTGTCATAGGTGCGTGTGATTGTCTCACCGTCAGCCATTTCCATTACAGGTAGTCCTAGTGCGTTGTATGCGAACTCCACGCGGCTTTCACCTCGTGTGGCTTCCATTAGCCTTCCCGATATTCCGTATCGGTAGGTCTGATCGGGTTCATCCGTGGTTACATACGACACCCTTGTTACCCTAGATGCGTTATCATATTCGTATTCCCGTACGATCTCGCTCGGCAACTTTTCACTGGTTACACGTCCGGCTATGTCACGCTGGTATATCCTTATTCCCCGGTCAAACCCTGTTTCCCGAATTACGTTGCCCACGTCGTCAAGGTCGAACTCATAGTATTGCATCCGCTCGTTTATCACGTGGCGCAGCCGTTCTTCCCTGTCATAATGGAAACCCACCACGCCCCGGCTGTCCCTGCGGTATGTCAGCTTCCACATACCCGAGTAGGTGTATTCCACCTTCTGCAGGTCGTCCCGGTATTCCAGCAGGTTGTCTATTCCGTCATATTTCAGGTGTATGTGGTTCCCGTCAAAGTCCTCCACCTCTGTCACGCGTCCGATGGCATCATAGCGTCTTGTCTGTACTGCTCTCTTAGGATTTGTCACCTGCGTGCAGCGTCCCAGTCCGTCATAGCAGTAGCTTGAGGTGTTGCCTCGGCTGTCAGATACCAGTATTAAGTTTTTCTCCTCATCGTAAGACAGTGTTGTAACCTTTCCATACGGATCTGTAATGTGTTTAAGCAGACCTTCGTTGTATTCTATGATTGTACAGGCTCCTTCAGGATTCTTACGTTTAGTTATATTACCCTTTTTATCATACACGAATTTCCATGTACCACCGTCAGCTGTTGTTATGCTTGCAGGTCTGTTACGTAATGTTTCTTTATGAAAATATTCGGCTGATACGCTTCCACCGCCGGATTCTGCAAAGTCCGTACAGTTGCCCCATTGGTCATATTTGTACAGATTGCTGTTGCCGACAGGATCTGTTTTTTGAAGCAGTTTCCTGTCCGAATCATACTTCCAGCGGTATTCGCCACCATTTGCATCTATTTTGAGGTACACCAGACCATCTTGGTGGTGATATATTGTCAGTTTGTCATAACTGTCAAGAACTTCCGTCACCCCATCCTTATATTTTAGTTTATGGTCGTATATTCCTCCGCTGCCCCAAGTATGAATACATTTGGAACCAATATGTTTCCCATCATATTCAAAATGCCATTCAAGACCGTTTCTCCATGTCTCCTTTACTATTAGCCGCCCCTCATATTCATACCGCATGGCATCGCTCACGGCATTACGCTGGCATGTCATGTTTCCCTCCGCATCGTATTCATAGGATGCAAGGATTATTTCTTCTCCCTTGTTTTCAGGGTGGGGGCCTTTTATTTCCAGAATGCGTCCGTTACGCTCGTCGCATTCCACGACAAGTTTTCTTCCCGCACTGTCGGTAATTTCTTTCAGGTTTCCTTTACCATTGTACCCGAACCTTATGGAGAATCCGTTTGTATCCGACACGCTCTCCAGCAGATGTACGGTGTCGTATTCTTTCTGGGTGAAACGGTAGTATAGGTCTTCGTCCATATCCCAGATGCAGTAGCCTTCCTTTTCCTTTCTGGCTTCCTTGCGTTCTGCACGGATGAACGAGGGCTTCTTCTCTGTCGGTATCGGGAAAGCCACAGGTATTCCATCGGACATGCGTAAGGTAAGTAAGCCGTCCTCCACCACAATACCCATATCGTATGTATGATGCCATCCATTGCCAAGCGGTCCCTGATAGTCGCTTCGGCTGTACCAGGTACGTTCCCAAGAGAGAGGAATCGGGCCGTCCAGCCAGAAGTCCTCCTCATCAGTGAAGAATGTGCCGCTTGCCACGTCCACTGGGTGCCCGGTTACGGTACAGATGGTCTTATGCAGCATATTCTTTAGTTTTCCGCTCTTTATTTTTTCGTTGACCATGTCATGCAAACGCTTGGCAGCATTTGCATTTTTCTTTTTGTAAAGCCTTCCAAAAGCACCCATACATTTCTTCGCAAGTGCATCCACTGGGTTTAGCGGTATAGGTACAGGATTGGTCAGAATTGGTTTTGCCAATGGAATTGGATTGATAATCCCTGTGGGAAGAAATTGACCGGTTACTTTATGCACGCTTGGAATACCCAAATCATTACAGTCAAGATGCAAGTGTGCACCTCCTCCTGAGAGAGGTAAACCATCTGCAAGCACAGTCAGACTTCCCATAAACGCATGACCATTGTTTTTAGGTATAGGGCGTGAAGGAATAGCGAATCCTGTTCCCATCGGAACATGAGGAATACTTCTTGTTGCAGTTGATGCTACAGCACGAGGAAGAAAATCTCCAATTTTGACAGTCGCTCCAATTTTGCTTACAGCCATATTTATGCCTAGCTGCTTAATGTCACGAATTTTAGATTCATCGGCAGTCTCTGATTCATTTTTCGGCGGAAGCAATTTGGGTACTATATATGTCGCTATGGATACTGCAAGAAAATCTTGCGGCTTTAGCAGCATCCCGGCATAAGGATGTGGCATAGGAACAACTGGGGAAGGAGGCATTGTTACCAAATGTATATCTATGCCAATTACTGGATCAAGTTGTTTGGCTATTGGAAGACAAGCTTGTCCTTTGATGCCAAGCGCACCTATTACCGGAAGAATTGTCGCTTCCGCTACGTTGTCAGGAAGACCGCCTATGGCAGTCGCTGCTTTTATACCTACATCCAACGCATTAACAGAAAGAGAAACCCCAGACTCGGCATTTTCTGATGCACTGCCAGTCACATCCGAAAATTGGGCACCAACTGTTGACTCTAGCTGTGCGCTGACTTGTTCAAAGTAACCATCTTCTCTTAATGACATAGTAGTTAATATGTATGAAAATAGATGATAAATAATATAATTATTATAACAACCAATATAACTGCATTCCAAAAACGATAAGCAGTTGGTCCCAAAAGATCAAGCCAATAATATCCGACCCAACTTTTAGGTTCATAGGTCCATTTCCAGTTTAAAATATTGCCAATCAGCAAAAAAACAAAGACTCCGATAAAACTAAAAAGGCAATATCATGGTTCTTGTCAAAAAAAACGGATATTTTTTCTGAAAGTCCTCCCATAAAATTCTGTATATCATTGTCCTGGTTCATAACGTTTTCCCTAAATTTCGTTTGTACTCATATAAATAATCTTTCCAATCACTACCTAGTACCTTGCTTAATATTTTCTCCATTTCATCATCTGAAAGGATTTCCATACGTTTGGAATTATGCAATAAACTAAGCAGTAGTAAGGGGTAAGATGAGTTTCTGATCAAATCAGAAGAGAGTTTCTCTATAAGTCGGAATCCTTCAATATAACAGTCAGCAGCACATCCATCTTCATGTTTCTTTTCCCAGCACCATCCGCTTATCCTGAGGGCTTCTGCCTGCATAAGGTAATCTTTACAGTTCTTATATGCGTCAGCAGCTTGCTGATAAACTTCTGCCGCCTCCGTCCATTCAGATTTCCGAACAAGTATCCCTCCCTTTCCAAATAATGTATTACCGAGCAGTCGGAATGCCAGCGACGGATCAAGTTTGCCAATGCCTAGCCGTGCAGATTCAATGGCTTTGCCTGAAAAATATAGGGCGGCATCCATATCCTTACGTATTATCTTGTCTGTATACAATATTGTATATACTGTAACAAATTGGCTTAGCCAGTTAATGTCATTCTTTACATTTACAAGAGCCATGTCCAGACATTCTTTTGAATATCTGTCTGTTTGGGCTGAATCCCCCTTTTTAACACTGTTCATCAGTTTTATCAGTGCAAGCCTGAATTTGGATGCAGCAGGATCATTGCGGTCGTAGTTAGCAGCTTGTTCTGCCAACTGCTCCATAGCTTCATCTATGTCTATCGGTGGATAAATTGAAATAAAATCATGTGGAAAAAGAGTCGGGAACTTATTGAAATACTCAAATCCTTTTATGTCTGCTATGCCCCAAATCATCTGTTTATGGAATGGTAGTGATAGAGCTTGTCTGAACCATTCCTTACAAGACTCATTGTCTGATACTTCTCCTACGTCGAAAATAAAACTGCACTTTACATTTATATCACCGACAAGAATTTCAGTCAACCTGTTAAAGTTGCTGACTGCCAGCATAGCTTGATTTTCTTTATCTTCTATGTTGTAATCTGGTTTCCATTCAATATGTTCGAAGACAATATTTCCCGGCTTCTTTGATTCATTCCAAAGTATAATTTGCGTCTCTACATATTCAAGGAGCTCTTTAGAAAAAGTAGCAGGGTTAAAAAAGGGCATTCCAAAACGAATACCATATCTTCTTCATCACTGTCTATAGCCAGCATATAGTCATAAAAAGCCTTGATCATAATTTCATCCCCAGGATTAATTACGATGCGCACCATTTTCACCGGATTTCTTATGGCTTCTTCCCACATGCTGAGCATGTTGTCTGCTATATGTTGTATGGAATTGCTCATTGTCAATTAAGTTTAATGATTGAACCCGTAACGGCTGTTGTACCTGATGAATCAACTGTGGTTGAAGTGCCACCTGAAATCATAGCACTACCTTCAGCAGTAGCGGTTACATCAGTGCCATTAATATTATATTCATTGACAGCAGTACTGTCTATGCTATCTGCCTGCTGTGATATATTATTTGCCGCATTTTCTGATATATTATTTTGTGCATTGGAGGTAATGTTACCGTCACAGTCCAATATTATCATAGTTTCTCCAACGCATAATTTAATACTTTTGGAAGCTGAAACGACTATATTCCCGTCTCCGTCTGCGCTATAGCTATTCCCGGATTTATCTTTCATCGTAACACTGCCTTTATCATCATCAATGGTAATAGTACATCCGCTTCTAGTGGTCAGACTTTTTTTCTTGTTTCCACTGCCACCACCTGTGCCTGTAATTCCATTGAACAGACTTCCAAACACGAAAGGTCTGTTGGGATCACCATAACGGAAACCCACAAGCACAATATCGTCTTTTTCTGGAATAAAAACTAATCCACGGTTTTTGGAAACGGCATCACTACTTCCGGCATCAGGGGTCATGACACGTATCCATGAGGTCTTCATGTTTCCAGATTGCCAGTTCATCTTTACCTGCACGCGCCCTTGCCCTTTGGGGTCTTCATTGTCTATTACCACCGCCTGTTGTGTTTGAGCCACTGGTAGAGGAACATTAGGAACAGGAAGACAATTAACAGAAGAACTTACAGCCGAAAATTGATTGCGGTAATTATTACCAGATTCAATAGTATGTGTTATTTCTGTTACAAAATATGAACCTAAAAGTTTCTCTACACACTCTGATTTATAGACATGAATAGAGGTTTGTATAGATACCACACTTCCTAAATCAATGCAAGTGTTATCAGTCTCACAATTAATATAATGAGATGTAGCACTATCACTCTGTTGTTTCCTTTGTAAATAGTATTTTAACTCACTCGCATTGGTTATTCTCATTTCTGAATATTGAACAGAAGGGGATTTAAACATTTTCATTGACGAACCAAAAACTGATTGTCCTAAAGAGTTAAGACCTTGTGGTACATTCGGACTAGTACTATCATACATTTGAGCTACCTTTGAATTATATGATTGCACTTTTAATGGTCGTGCTATCGCCTGAATATTCATATCCATGCTGAAAATATCGCGATTATAAGTCAATGGTATTGCAGAAGGTAATTGGGGCTTTCCAAACACTAATTGGCGTCCATCATAATAGAACCATTCATGATACTGTCGTGCCAAGCGGCGAAGGAAGTCAAAATCACTTTCCATGTATTGGGATTCGTACTCTATAGGATCTTTATATTCGGGATTTACTAACACACTTAATCCTACTTTATCACAAATTTCTTTCACAATATCAGCCAGTGTCTTATTCAACCATGAAGCACAATGCAAATCTGATTCAAGTAAGAAAGTCATGGAATAACCAGAAGCAATGAGGCATCCATAATTACCACTACTTCGTTTGAGAGATACTTGTGTTACAATTCCTATAAATTGCTTATTTCCGAAATTTATTTCCACTTTTTCTCCTACCCAGTCTTTACTGCGCTCTAGTGTGTGGGTATCATATAATTCACCAGTCTCTATATCAAGAACCAGTTCAAAATAGTGATGGTCGTTTATTGTCTGTTTTAATAAGACCTTTTGATATGAGGAGAGTAGCCCCCCAGCTATACTTACGATTATATTCTTCTGTTCCAGCATGGCAATAAATATTTTATAATAATAGTTTTATTGGGGGGAAGAAAGAGAAGAAAATAAAACCATTCTCCCAAAGTTAAAGAATAAGAATAATAAAGCCAAATATTATAGATGTTTTTTAGATTATCATGCTTAAAAACATAAGAGAATGCTTCCTATACAAAAATATCTCTTCATAATAAAACATATTTTATTATTGCAAATTTGTTTCTATTTTGTTACTTATAGAAAGTATTATTAAATATAATTCATTGATTTATATGTATCTATAAAATAATAAAAGGTATGAGCCTAATTCCCCCTTCCTGAAAAGGGCGTTAGAAAAAAACAGTTTAAAATGGCAGCAAGCTGAATAATTTTGTTATGTAATTTACAGAACAGAGAATCGAATTTTTTGCCATAATTTGGATCAAAAAATTATCAGCTGTACCAATATTAGCAATACACAATAACAATCGTAAGAAAGGCTAAAACTAGCTAAATTCAAAAGTTATTCTCCAGCAGCTACAGTCGTTTTATCATATTAAGAGCAATAGAAAGCCAATACAGACTTGGATCTTTTTTAATTAAAAGTCCCCAATATATCATATACGACTGAAACAATTTATATGGGGGTGTCCAACAAAATTATACAACAGGATAACCTCAAGAAATAGATTTTTTTGTTGTACACTATACCTATCAAAAATATGATTAGAACAAAATAACAATGTACAAGAAAAACAGGGCTTAAAGTAGCAAACAAATATACTTGATCGCCCCAAAATGTAAGTATAGTATGGAAAGGATAATAGTATCTAACAAAAAACTTTTTTAAGATGCATTAAAACCATACTTTTATTCTAATTTGACATAATCAAAATCCAAACAATAACCTCATCATTTCAATCAATTCAATCAAAAACAATTGTATCACATAACGTAGAATTGTATAAAAAAACAATAAGCACTTTTATATTTAAACAACATTTCATACTTTTGAGATACATCTTTTGTTTTTCACTATTAATGCCCAGCACAATAGTAATAATTTATAACAATATACGTCATGATTAAAATTTATAGTATGAATACTTGTCCGGACTGTATTTATGTTGAAGAACAGATACAGGGAGACGACAGATATGAGATTATAGACATAGGTTCGCATGTAAAATATTTAAAGGAATTTCTAAGAATCCGTGATAATAGCCCTGTTTTTAATGAAGCGAAAAAAGTTGGAGCTGCAGGCATTCCATGCTTTGTTCTAGAGGATGGTTCTGTTACCCTCATACCAGAAGAAGCCGGACTTACTTCAAGACCAATTACAGAAGGAATGTCATGTAATATAGACGGAAGTGGTTGCTGATACAAACTATATTTTGATGCATCTAACCTATCATATAATAAAGCTAAAATATGAGATCTGTTTATTATATGATAGGTTGTACCAATAATAGTCTTTAATCACAAACTGATCTTTAGATAATAATTGGCAGTCCCATATGAATGTTTACTATCTTTATCCTCTATGAATCGTGTATATTGGAAATACAGCTTCTGATATAATGCAATGATGATGAATATGGTATGCTTACCTGCTGCTTGTTGTATAGGAAAATTTTGCCAATGAGGATTTATAAAGATGTAATCCTAGCAAAGGACTCAACTATATTGAGAAATTAATGGAATAATTTTTTAAGTCATCCGATGAACATTGAAGATATTTCCGTATTTTTGAAATCATAATTTAATCATTAACAGAATGTTTTATGGGACAGGAGTTTTGCCAAAGTTGCGGTATGCCTCTCACTGATACAAATAAAGGAACAAACTCTGATGGAAGTTTGAACAATGAATACTGCTCTTATTGTTATCAGAAAGGACAATTCACACAAGATTTTAACATGAGCCAGATGATAGAATTTTGTGCTCAATTTACGGATCAGATAAATAAAGAGACAGGATGGAATCTTACTCCGGAACAAGCTAAGGAAAATATGAGACAATTCTTCCCTACTCTTAAACGATGGAAAGAAAAAGATGAAAGAACACTTACAGAAAAAGCAACTGGCTTGTTAGCACAATGTAAGGACATTACGATTGCCTCAATTGATGACGAAGGATTTCCACGTCCGGTTCCAATGTCGAAAATCAGCTCAAAAGGATGTAATGAGGTATGGCTGGCAACCGCTGCCAATTCTGTGAAGGTTACAGATTTCAAACTGAACAACAAAGCAGGACTTTGTTATTCAAACTATGGTGACAGTGTCGGCTTGAGAGGAATCATTGAGATTATAACTGATGATAACATACGAAAAGAAATGTGGCAAGACTGGCTTATCAATCACTTTCCGTATGGCCATACAGATCCTAATTTTGTACTTTTACATTTCATAGGAAAAGAGGCTACATTTTGGATTAATGGAGAATTTGCGCACGAAAAGTTGTAATATAAATTCATATTATTAAGAATAGACATAGCATTCTTTATGTCTTGCATTCATTATGAAAAAAGTAAGATATTTATGACAATAACCTCCTACTGAAAGGACAAAATTACAAAATGCAAATCAAAATGGCCTACAATGGAAATTCATAATTTGTTAGCTGTCAAATCAAGAACCGAACTGCGTGAATGGCTAATACATAACCATAAAACGGAGAAAGAATGTTGGGTAGTTGTGAAACGTGGAAGGCCTACAGATGACAATACTTTCTGGTATATCGATGCTGTAGAAGAAGCCTTATGCTTCGGTTGGATAGACAGTACTACTAAAAAAATAGCAGATGATGTAACAGTCCAAAAACTTTGTCCACGAAAGCCAAGAAGCAATTGGTCTGAGCTCAATAAAGAAAGATGCCGAAGAATGGAACGATTAGGACTGATGACAGATGCTGGCAGAGCCGTTCTACCGGATATGTCACCTAATGGTTTTATCATAGACAAGGATATATTACAGAGGCTACAATCCGACCCGGTAGTGTGGAACAACTTCTGCCAATTTCCTGATTTATATAGGCGAATCAGAATTGATACCATCCAAATCAAGAGGAATCAACCCGAACTTTTTGAAAGCCGTCTGAACAAATTCATAGAAAATACCCGAAAAGGACTTCTTTACGGAGAATGGAATGACAACGGAAGATTATAAAAAACAAAGAAAACAGCACTATAAAAACTTTGTGCAAATAGAAAATTAATAGTAACATATTTTTTCTTCTTAAGAGAAAAATTGTATATTCACTTATTTTTAAACTAAATATATACAGATATGGAAAAGTTAATTTTTACAATCGTGTAAATGACGAAGTCGTATAGATCCGCCATTTCTCTATTATTGATAGAGCTCATTATATGCTTGACTTTGACAATCACCAGCAATAGAACGAATAAAGGCCTAAACCAAATATAATCCTTGCCACTCAGAATATTAATAGCTTCAAATTAAATGATTTTGACTTCTATGCGATTGCACATGATCCAACAAACTATTGATGATAAGGTTATCAAGGACTTGTTTGGTATGAGTGGTCAGGAACTCCAGGAAATTAGAACTGCAATTGCTGGGCTTCAGAGATATTTGTCCTTTGCATGGAAAATAAGTATAAGAATATTTATGTCTCGCATTTGATATAAACAATTTAATTTAAGAATATAAAATGTGGTCAGATAATGAAACAACGCAAGATTTGCTTGGCTATCAAGTCCATGCAGATTTACTCAAGAAGATAATTTTGAATGATGATATGTTACCAATTTCCATAGGGGTATTTGGGAATTGGGGATCTGGGAAAAGTAGTTTGATGCTATTGCTTCAGCAGTCCTTACATGAATGGGAAAAATCACAACAGAACGAGAAACATAAGATTATACTTCAAGTATATTTTAATAGTTGGCAGTTTGAGAGCTATGACTCAACAAAACTGACAATGATAGAAAGTATATTAGAAGCACTTGACAAAGATATTAATAAGCGAAAAGATGTATTTGAACGGGTAGATGATTTTCTCGAGCGAATTAACTTTTTTAAAAGTAGGCGTATTTATCTTGAAGAAAGCCTATGAAAATCTCACTCCTGATTGGCTAAAGAAATGGTTACCGAAAAATAAAGACCTTGATAAGATAACAAACAAGGATAAGTACAACAATCTACTTGAAGATGTAACAAAAGGTAATACGTCAAAATTTATCGCAACATTCAGAGAACTCTTTGAAGAATTGGTTGACGATATGGGATATAAGGCTGTTGTTGTCTATATTGATGATTTGGATAGATGTGAACCCAAAAGAATTATTGGTTGCCTGGAGGCCGTCAAAGTTGTTTGTAAATGTAAGGAAAACCGCATTTATCATTGGTGCAGATGAACGTATTATTGAATATGCTATTAGTCAGCATTATCCTATTCAAATGAAGAAAGAAGATATATCCAGTCCATTTTCAGATTATTTGGAAAAACTCATTCAACTACCATACAAACTGCCACGTTTGTCTGACAACGAGCAAGAGACTTATATCACACTTCTTCTATGCAAAAATCATTTAAATCATATCTACTTTAATGAAATACATCAGAAATATTTGGAGTTCAGAAAAACAGACAAGCATTCCAAATATAATATAGATGACATCAAAGCAAATATTCCCAAAGATAAAAAAATTGATTTTCATGCAGTAGAATATCGTTTACCAACTGTACCTCTAATTAAGCGTTTTTTAAATGGTAATCCACGACAACTAAAACGTTTTCTAAATACCTTATATGTACGTCAAGAGTTAGCTGAGGTAGCAGGTTTTACAGATATACGCCCTGAAGTATTAACCAAACTAATGGTATTAGAGTACAACACACTGTACAATTCTCGTTTTGAAGAACTTTATAAACTTCAAAATGCAAATAGAGGTGTTTTGCCATTGGATGATGTTGAGCAAGAAGCAAAAACTGAAAATGGTATTCAAAATCCACAATGGAAAGACAACTGGTCGTCAGATTATTTGAGGCAATGGTTAAGCTCAGATCCGTCATTAAAAGATATAAATTTACAAAACTACTTTTGGATAGCACGAGATGCTTTGAAAAATGAAAAACCAATAGCTTCGTTGGTTACAAACAAAGTCATGCTGTTATTCCGAAGATTATGTACCTTGCAAACAAACAGTATGATGAAGCGAGATTTGCCTGGAATTATTAATGCTTGCGATGATTCAGAAAAGACATGATTATTCACTTGATTAATGATAACCTAAGAAAAGATCCAAAGTCAGAAAATTGTTGGAGAATACTTAATTGCGATGAGAATAATTTATTATTTGGTGACAAAATAGACAGATTAAAATTATTATTCAGTAATATAAAGACCGAAGATATAGATACAAAAGCGGATATATTTTTTGTTAGAATGCTTCCATTAAGTAATGAGATACATAACTATATAAATAGTTTGCCAAAAGCGAACCCTTTAACAAAAGCTATTGAACGAAAAATACAAAAATAATAAATATGGGTACATCACAATCACATAATTTGAAATCTTCGCCTAATTGGTCTGCAGCAAAACGAGCCATGACGAGTCTAGCAAATGGAACAGACAATAAGTCTGAGTCAAATGCAAAGTTTTTTGGTAATTTAGGAATAGCGCTCGGCAATGGTTTGTATAGAGGTGGCAGAATTGGAGGGCATGGAGGCAAGAGAGGCGGCAGTTCGTTTGGACGTGCTGGTGGACATGCAGTCAGAGGGTTGGCTACTGTTTTAAACAATATTAAGCAATATGGACTTGTATCAAGTTTAGGCATTGATAGACTGCCTGATACACAAAAGCCGAAAACGCCACATGATTTCAAGGAGTTGCTTTTGCATGAGATTATTGGAGACAATGATTCTACAATGGATGATGCAGCAGCAACTTATGCAATGGATAAAGTGCTGAATGATATTTTGTCAGATTGTAAAGACGGACAAGAAATTGAAGATAAACTTCAGAATGCAACAGATGACGATCTTCATGAATGGATTATAACATTTGAAATTGAATACATACTGGAATATTCTGCTGAATTATTTCAAAGCCACATATTTGACAAAGGGAGTAATCCCGAAGAAATAAAGAAGGACATGAGAGGTTGGCTTCATAACGAACTAGATGAGAAGTTAAGCAAAGAACTAACTCAAATCGACTTCAATAGCCGAGAAGGAAAAGAATACCTGGATTCTTTAACATCAGAAATATTGGATATATGGAAACAAGAATAAACATTAATTATACTCCGTCAAAAACAAGCGAAGTTTTTGGCCTTTTTACTCTTTCATTTCAAGGAAGTGACGGAAAAGTTCATTCTGTCGACACAAAGTTTAATCCCAAACAGTTATGGGAGTTTTCACGAGATACATCATCTGTTGCTTTTGATTTATTAGTTTTATCCATGATTGTATATAATGTGGACAGAGCTGTACTTCGTTTGTCTAATTCAGATGATGGATGGAAACGAAACTTGATATTATTGAATGTTCCTGTAATAAATCTTGAGGATATGAATAAAGGTCGTGAAGCTTTTAATAAAGCAATCAATTTTCTTACGGGCGACAATTGGGATATCCACTTTATACAGGCAGATTCATACTCGTATAATCCAACTAAAAAAGTAAAGGAATATAATCCTCAGTTTTTTGAAAAGGTTGCATTGTTTTCAGGAGGTTTAGATTCATTGATTGGATTTATAGATGAGGCCAGCACTCTCTCTATTGATAAAAAGATACTACTTGTTTCACATATGGAATTGGGCAAAGAGCATAGTGATCAAAAAAGCATTTTAAAATATTGCAGGGAAAACAATATCTTTTCGAATAAATACGAACAAGTGTTGCTGAACGCAGGGCTTAAACCTCATTCTTGGAATATTAAAACTCCAACAGAGAGTACATTCCGCTCACGTTCCTTATTATTTTTTGCAGCAGGAATATATATTGCAAACAAAATATCCCCACAATGTCAATTGATAGTTCCAGAGAATGGAACTATATCAATAAATATACCTCTTGATAGTGGAAGAAGGAGTTCATGCAGTACTCGAACTACACATCCTACTTTTATCAAACGCATACAGGAGGCCTTATATACTATAGGTATATCAAACTCAATATACAACCCATATCGATTAAAATCAAAAGCAGACATGGTTCTTGAGTGCTGTCAAGATACTTCGAAAAAGGCAATTTTAAAATCATTAGTTGACTTATCATGCTCTTGTGCAAAAACGTGGTCACAATGTTTTTGGGACAAAAGCGGAATAGAAATACGCAATGCCAAAATCAAGCATTGTGGTATGTGTTTGCCATGCTTATATAGAAGAGTCGCACTAGATACAATAGGTCTAGATAATGAGGCATTGCTTGGCACTGATGTACTTCATGGCATTAAATTTAATCTTGACAATAAACATCAAAAAAGGAATAGGGATTTTAACGCTCTTCTGTATTTCCTAAAAAACAGAATGAATGAACGTACAATTCGCCAAGAACTATTCTTTAATGGAATTATAGAAAAGCAAGAGTTAGATGAATATACATCATTAGCCTTACACTCATACAGACAAGTTATAAATTGGCTTAAGAAAAAAGCTACAAATGAAATACAAATAAGAGCAGGAATATGATTATAGACACCCATTGTCATTTTGATATGATGCCAAATCCTGAACAGTATCTCAAACAACAAGAGGTAAAAAAGAATATCTCGATAGGAATGACAAATCTGCCAAGTCATTTTTTATTGGGCTATGAGCATGTAAGACAATATAAGTTCTCACGTTTGGCTTTAGGATTTCATCCATTATATGCAAGCGAAAATAAAAGTGAATTACGGCTATTCAGCCAGTGTTTAGATAAAACTAGCTATATCGGTGAGATCGGTCTAGATTTTAGTAACGAAGGACTAAAAACTAAAGATGATCAAGTTTTCGTTTTAGAGAAAGTATTGCAGCTATTAAGTGAAAAAAATAAAATAGTAAGTGTCCATTCCAGACGAGCAGAAAAAGTCTTGTTCGAAATGTTGGTTACCTATGGCATTAAGAATGTAATATTCCATTGGTATTCAGGTCCTCTCTCTCTAATTCCTAAGATTGTAGAACATGGATATTATTTTTCTATCAACGAAAAAATGACAAAGACTAATAGCGGAATAGAAATAATTAAGCGCATACCCCGTAATCTTATTCTAACAGAAACAGATGCCCCTTTTAATAAGGTTTGCTCAATTAGTAATACTCTGACAAATATAGGTTTGGGAGAAAATGCCATTTATGATAATTTTAGTCGTCTTATATCTGCTATTAGAAGATAGATATTGAAGATATCAGATTTATATTACATTTAAAATCTGTGGCACTATAAAATATTTTGTGTAAATGGAAATACGGGATTCAAATTTGAGTTTCGTATTTCCAGATACACAAGATTTTGGACAGCGTCACAACCTTTTATAAATCTATAAATGTAAATTCAGCAACACCTTCTCTTTATACCCATTAGGATACTCAAAAATTTTTTGTTTGCCTTTTAAATAATGGCCGATATGTATGCACTATCCTATGATGGTTAGGACAAAGTATCATCACATTATTATAATTATTATTTAACGATTGTGTAAAGAATTCAATATGGTGGGCATCTACAACAGGCTTGTTGCCATATGGTGCAGAAATGAGTTGTCCACAAATTTGACATCTGAAATTATAGAGTTTTTTAAATTCAGACACACATTACGGTCCAGCTTACGAATCTTCACAAAATGATTTTCTTGAACTATAGTTGCATTATTATCAGTCAATAGCATATCCTCAAAGCTTTTTTCAGTAATAGCTAATTCTGATAATTGCTTTTTAGTCTCTTGGTAATCAGAGGAAGTTATAGGAACAGCCTCCCAAACATTAGGATTATCAGTAGTATAAAAAGATAATGAAGATTTCAGCTCTTGAGGAATTTTTATATTAGACATATTCTCTCCTCGCTCTTTCATAATCTTTTTAATTTTCATCTGCTCATCTATGAAATTATATAAATCCGAAAATTCAGAACGTAATGCCTGGAGGAAATCATTCATATTATCATAACGGACTTGATACATTTCTGGATGATTAGGATATTTATTCCTATCGAAGTTTTGATTAACTACCTTAATCCCCGAATATATCTTTCCATTCAGCAGAATAGAAATCTGACGCATTTCACCAATGTCCAACTTTCCAAATATACCAAGAAAAGAATTCAATAAAGCCGTTCTTATAGTAAAGCCTTGATACAACAAACTTTTATCTACTTCTTTTTACATATATAAGTTCCATAACTACAATTTATTCGCAAAGATGCTAATTATTTGACAGATTATCTATAAAACAATATCAATATTTCTGCTTGCTTGGAATTCCCCCCTCACTCCACCTTTTGGATTCTCCACATCTCCCTTATAGCGAGGAATCAAATGTATATGCACATGAAATACCGATTGACCAGCCGCCTCATTAAAACTATTAATTGTTTGAATCCCATAATGAAAAAACTGTCTATCGAAGTCGGCGATTATACTTCTAGTGATAAAATACTTTTCAACTATATACTTGAGCTGATCAGATGACAGGTTTGCTATGCCTATTGATTCAATAAGTGAAACTTCTTCTTTATTCTTACCAATAATAAACTTACGTTCATGACCGTCTATTTCAGCAAGCAAATGGAAATTTCCTTTATAACGCCTGCTCCATACGGATATTCTTTATAGTATGTCCGTTTATTGACAAATTCGCATATTTCGGGAGCCATTTCCTCTAACTCTCCCCATGATTCAGACGTCAACTATAGTGTTTCAACACGTCCTATCCACAGTTCTGCAACACCATATTTAGTGGCAACCGTACGAAATTATTTCATGGCATTAACTATATCACGTATTATTGCATCAGGCTACGTATTCCATTATCTTTAGCAAATTGAATAACATCATTCCCGTGTTATATCCCTAAGTTTTGCCCTAATATACATGCAATGATCTTCATTAGGCAAGAATCCTCCATTGTCAAATATATAAGTTACATCGTATGCAGGAGACAGACGCCAAGTACCGTCCTCACTCATAAACGAATGAAAAATTCTTATTGTGATCATCTGTATTGTTTGCCAATACATTAAAAACCATCCTGCGGAATACCTCATAACAGTCTGTTTCCGGTAGATGGAGCTTCCGACACACTGTAATCAATTGTTCGTAACTGTCCGCATCAGGGCTAATTGCGGCCAGAGTTTGTGTATGAATCTTTTTTCCATTATTACGGTCAAAGCGTTTTGTCATGAAATGATTATTTCCGTCCACCTGATAGAGTTTTGAAGGCATCATATTTATCCCTGCCATTGTAGCAAGTTCATAGTAAGACATTTCCAATTCTGCCGAGCTGTATTGCGAATTCCCAAATTTGACCAGATAGTAATCAAATTCCTCTAATCCGGAAATCTGCCCGCTACGGACCTCACCATTCTTTCGATTAATGGCAACAATGGCTTTAGGTTGACGGCCACCGGCTGAAGTACCAACCGTAAGTAATGACTGCATTATTACCGACTCTTCAGGCAGGATTCTGGCATTTTCTCTTTCTGAGAATATACGCTCTGCTAAATTTGCCAATGATTTGATATCTATTTTTTCAGCCTTACGCTCTCTTGAAACCTCAGGCAAAAATTCCAAAGCTCCCATTCCACGCTTTCCTATAAATGAGAGTTTGTCAAGAGGAGTAATATCTGCGTTTTGACAAGTGATTCTGCTGGCGCCATAATTCAAAAAGTTGATTACCCCATGAGTCTGGCAATGAATCTGCTAAAAAAGCCGGTAATTTTTGATAAATCTTGGCCTCTTCTCCCCATACAGGCATAAGTCCTCTCGCTCCATCAACTGGTGCAGCTAATGGAGAAATGTTAAGACCTTTCTTCAAGAAGGCCGGATTATACATAAAATAGGACAACCTGCGTCTGGCATCCCATGCCAATCTACCAATTTCCTCACCCCAAAGTATTACTTTTAACGACTGTACCATAATTTATGCTATTTAGAGTGTCTGACACTGCTGTACCTTTTTATCATCCCTACGCATCAGGTAAGGAGATTCAGGCAATTCCGGAAGAAGATTGTCTATAGTGTTAATCTGTCCGACCACTTTCAACAACACAATAAATGTTGACAATGAAATATTGCCAGCTGTACCATTCTCGAATTTGTGGATGGTTGTAAGTCCAATTCCGGATTGCTCAGAAACATCTTTCTGAGTGAGATTGCAACGAATTCTATATTCTTTAAATCTG
>OKWC01000069.1_pt1 | contig 18079 bp, 23 predicted proteins | sample 1606971 | NCBI WGS metagenome assembly OKWC01 (sample SAMN04414076, study PRJEB24778) | human gut metagenome | material: faecal | host: Homo sapiens
TTTTTCTCCTTGGATACTGCATAGGCCATAGCCATGTTCTGCATATCGTCGGTCTCCAGCTTCCCATGCAGCCGCTCTTCATATATAATATGTCGGTTCTTGCCTTTTTCCTTGGCAAGATACAGAGCTTTATCCGCCTTGCGCATCAGATACTCATACTCCCGTTCCATCCACCGATCATTCCGACACACCGATAGAAGCCGTCACATGGATCTTCGGATCGAATGCCAGCCTGAGTTCCTTCGCAATGGTCTTAAGCAGGGTCTCAACTGTTCCCTGGTCTCAACCTTCTCTAACAGAATCACATACTCGTCTCCACCGATCTGCCGATGACACCTCTCTGCCCTACCAGCTCCTGCATGATCTCTGCCACTCCACGGATCACCTGCTCTCCGAAGATATGTCCATAGGTGTCGTTAATATGTTTGAACTCGTCAACATCAATGATCACCAGCCAGCGGACCCGGCCGTCCTTCCGATTCAGCTGTTCGATGGTATATTCCGTCCATGCCCGCTTATTCAGCAGACCTGTTCCGGCATCCCTGGCTGCCGGAGTCAGATAGTAGGCTTCCTGCTCACGGTTTTTGTCAGAATCTATGATACCGGCCAGCATGTTCCGGTTTTTCGGAATCCGGGAGGCTCTCACCGTCCACATTCTCTCGTCTTCTTCCTGACCGTTAAATTTCATTTCAAAGGAATCTTCACCATTACGCAAATGGGCACAAAAACGCCTGCAGATGTTCTTCCATTTCGGAAATGTTACTGTCTGTATGTGCTTTCTCCTCCATCCGGATCAGATCCTTCAACGGACCCTCAAACTGATTCATTGCCCGTTCATTGACATATTTATACACTGTGATATAATCGCTGTCGATCAGATATTCAAAGTAATAAACATCTTCCAATGTCATAAAATGACGATACTTTAAAATGCTCTGTTCCAGCTGTACCGTTCTATTCTCCAGATCATGCAGATCCGATAGTGTGATCTGATACAACGGAATTCCGTCCTCTGTCTGTTCACTCTGTTCCATACGCAGATACACATTCCGGGTACTATCTTTGAGATTGCTGAGAACTGTCATTAATTCCAGTGGAGCGAACAATTCCGCCGCAACAGCCTCTTTCAACAATTCACCATCTTCCGGCAGCACCAGTTTCACTCACCGGACGAAAGGAATTTTCCTCGATAAATTCATAGTAATATTCCGATGCCTTGGCTACTGTCAGATCCTTCCTCACATAGATCTTCCAATTCATAATTCTGTTGGAATACCCTTCTCGTTCTACGATGTTGATTTTCATAGATTATCACTTTCACCTTAGTAAAATATATGGCCACCGATACTGATGCCGGTCAGTCCTTCCACCGGGGTACGGAAATACACGCAATTGCCTACATTCGTCACTCCGGACATTGCCTCATCCGCCGCCTGATAACAACGGCTCGTGGCCTTATTCGCAGCCAGAGCCAGTTCCAACCGTCCACTGGCTACCGGTGAGAACTGTTTGTTCTGATAGATCACACCCACCACCGTGTTGGGATAGACTGAACTTCTGACACGATTGATCACAACACTGGCTACCGCCAGTTGACCGTCATAGGGTTCGCCTCCCGCTTCACAGTAGATCAGATTTGCTAACAGATACCTGTCTCCCTCTTCGAAAGAGATATCGGAAATATCCCGCCAGGTGGCATTTGCCGCTTTCTGGGACATAGCAATCTCTTCGGCAAGTCTTTCCTGAGGGTTTCCAGATTATCCTCTTTTTTCTTGATCTCCGCTTCGTATGCCAGGGCTCTCTGTTCCGCTTCGGAGATGTCTCCGGCATATTTGGCGATATTGTTGGATGTCTGGCTGATCAGACCGGATACCTTGCTTTTCTCGGCTTCCGCTTCTAATTTCAGATCATCCAGCTCTGCCTTCTCTGTCTGAAGCCTTGCCTCTTCCTCTTCGATCAGCTGACGGTTTTCTTCGAATTCCTTCAGCTTTTTCTGGTCATAGGCAGCGATCCGTTCAAAAAAGTCCGCAGCATTCAACACCTGGTCAAAGCTCTGCGCGTTCAGAAGAGCATTGATGTAACTGGTCTCGTTCCGTTCGTACATATCCCGGACGCGGATCACCATACATTCATACTGCCACTCTTCCGTTGCCTTCGCTTCCTCCAGACTGTCCTGGGTATCTGCGATCTCCTGCTCCTTATCCGCGATCTGCTGTTCCAGATCCGCCAGATTATTGCTGACCTCCGTCAATTGACCGTTCAGATTATTCAGTTGTCCCTTGAGGGAATTCTGCTCTCCCTTCAGGTTCTCCAGATTATCATTTTCCTGGTTCAACTGGTTCTGCAGTTCATTTTTCTCCTGCTGTTCCTTCTGAATCTGCTGCCAGGTACTGCTGGTAGCTTCTACTTTGATGTCTTCTGAAGAAAATGCTCCTGCAAGGATTACCGCTGCAAGCAGTACAGCTGTCTTCTGTAGGCGCCTCAACCGTTCATACTCCTTTAATCTGTCGTTCAGACCCCGATATGTATCGTACGTCCTGTCCTGCTGTATGGAACGCACTCCACTCCCGCCGCATCAAACATCCGCCTGGCTGCCCGGTTGGAGGGTGTTCCCCGATATTTGTCGCTGTCATATACTACGGTATGGATCCCTGCCTGAATGATGGCTTTCGCACACTCATTGCAGGGGAAAAGGGACACATACAGTTTTGTGCCCTCTAAAGATCCTCCGCGGTAATTCAAAAATTGCATTCAGTTCACTATGTGTCACAAAGGGATATTTTGTCAGATTACTATCCTTGTCATTCTCCCTCTCCCAGGGAAACTCATCATCGGAACAACCCTTGGGGAACCCATTGTATCCCATAGACAGAATCTTATTGTCCGGGCTGACAATGCAGGCTCCCACCTGGGTATTCGGATCCTTGGACCGCATCCCCGACAGGTGGGCTACCCCCATGAAATATTCATCCCAACTGATATAGTCACTGCGCTTGGCACTCATTGGTGTCTCCTTTATTTGGTACCGAAAATACGGTCTCCAGCATCTCCCAGTCCGGGAACAATATATCCGTGATCATTGAGCTTCTGATCCATTGCTCCGATATAGATATCCACATCGGGATGTGCTTCCTGCATAGCCTTCACGCCTTCGGGTGCTGCGATGATGCACAGCAGACGGATGCTCTTGCATCCCTTGTCCTTCAGCAGCTGGATGGCTGCGATGGAAGAACCGCCGGTGGCCAGCATGGGATCTACGACGAATACTTCACGCTCTGCACAGTCTGCAGGCAGCTTGCAGTAATATTCTACGGGCTTTAAGGTCTCCGGATCACGGTACAGTCCGATATGTCCTACCTTTGCAGCCGGGATCAGGGACAGCATTCCATCTACCATACCAAGGCCTGCGCGCAGGATGGGTACCAGTGCCAGTTTTTTACCCTTTAACTGTTTTACGGTAGTCTTGCAGATGGGAGTCTCGATCTCTACTTCTTCCAGCTTCAGATCCTTGGTAGCTTCATAGCCGATCAGCATGGCGATCTCGCTGATGTTCTGTCTGAAATCCTTGGTTCCTGTTTCCTTTCTGCGGATGATTCCGATCTTCTGCTCAATTAAGGGATGGTCCATAACTACTACTTTTGACATATGATTGTCCTCCTGTGTTTTAGTGTTGTTGGTTGTATTTTGCGCCCCAGCTCAGATCTCTTCGATCAGGCTGATTCTGCGGCTGTGTCTCTCTTCTCCGGAAAAGGGTGTGTTCAAAAAGGTCTCAACGATCTCCAGTGCCAGATTCTCTCCTACGATGCCTGCTCCCATTGCCAGCATATTGGCATCATTGTGCAGCCTGGTCATTTTTGCAGAGAGCGGCTCCGAACACAATGCACAACGGATACCTTTTACTTTATTAGCTGAAATACTGATACCAATACCGGTCGTGCAGATCACAATGCCCTTTTCGCAGGTACCGGCTGCCACAGCCTTTGCTGCCGCATGCCCGAATACCGGATAATCACAGCTTGCCTTGCTGTCGCATCCAAAATCCTGAAAAGGAATATTATTCTCCTCTAAATATTTTTTAACTCTTTCTTTCAGATCATATCCACCATGATCACTTGCGATTGCTATCATTTTTATTCTCCTTATATTTAAATGAAATTTAAAGCTTTACAACCTTATGCCCCGCCGCCTTCAGCAGCCCGGTTCATAATAGCCTGTCCGAAACCATCCGTGGAAAATCCCTCAGAATAGATTTTGGTGACACCTTCATCATCGAATTCTCTCAGGATCGTATACAGATGTCTGGCAATGCTGTCTTCATCCCTGCGGCTGCCGACACTTTTTACCACATCTGCCGTATACCCGGAAAGTCATTTCTTCCGTTCCGATAATACCGGTCTTCTCTCCTGCCGCATGATCCGCTGCAGCTTCCCGGTTGATATATTCTCTCACCTGTTCCGGCGTACCTTCCACAATGGTGAGTTCTCCCCTGGGGGCATAATGTCTGTATTTCATCCCAGGCGCCTTGGGGGCCTGTCCACTGTCTGCCCGCAGGATCGTGGCATCTGTGTCCACCGTTCCCAACACCGCACTGAGCTTTTCCCGGGTGATATATCCGGGGCGGAGAATCTGCGGCGGACTCACCGTCAGATCAATGATCGTGGACTCCAGTCCGATTCCCACTTCTCCACCGTCGATAATGACATCGATCCGGCCCATCATATCTTCCACGACATATTTGGCCACGGTAGGACTCGGTTTCCCGGAAGTATTGGCACTGGGTGCCGCAATATATCCGCCGCTGTACTCGATCAGCTTCTGTGCCGCCGGATGTGATGGCATACGGATGGCTACCGTATCCAGTCCTCCGGTGGTCTCGTAAGGCACTGCATCTGACTTCGGCAGGATCATGGTAAGGGGACCCGGCCAGAAAGCATCGGCGATCCTGCGTGCTTCTTCCGGCACATCCCCTGTTATTTTGTAAATGTCTTCAAACCGGTAAATATGCACGATCAGTGGATTATCCGAGGGTCTGCCTTTCGCTGCATAGATCCGCTTTGAGGATGTCGGGTTCAATGCATCTCCGCCCAGACCGTATACTGTCTCCGTAGGAAATGCCACCAGACCTCCCCGCCGTAAAATCTCTCCGGCAGCTTTCAGTTTTGCATCATCTTCCTCACTGACCGGACCGTCTCCGGGTTGAATCTTGATGATCTCTGTATTCATATTTTTTACCTTCTGTGTTCTAATGCATTTGGAAATAGTATATCATAGATACGATAAAATGGAAAGATACTGTTTCAGGTACCGCAGAATTCCCTTATGGATCAGCCATGCAATACGATCCTGATATTCTTCATCGCAAAGCTTTTCCGCCTCCGCTTGATTTGACAAAAATCCACACTCCACGATCACGATGGTTCCTTTGGTCTTCTTCAGAAGATAATAACTGTCGTTGGCCTTGACTTTGCGATGATTCTCCGGGTCCAGTCCCCGTACCAGCTGATCCTGAATGCCGGAAGCCAGTGTCTCGCTTCCCATACTTCCGGTATAATAAAACACCTGCGCCCCATGTACGTATTCCTCCGGATAACTGTTCTGGTGAATACTTACCGTCAAAACAGGATCGGTTTTTTCTTATGATTTCTATCCTGCGTTTCATATCCTGTACCTTTTTATTGGAAGCATGTGCATCATACAATCCGTCCTACGCGGTCCGCAGAACAGGTAGGCATGTGCCAGCTTGCCGGTGGCAATAGCATTTTTTAAGGTGATGGTCAACGCGTGTTGCCCTACAACCGATTCGAATGTAGCGGGACGGTATTTTCGTGCCGATACGATATAATTTTCCATAAGCGGAGTTCTTTTTTCTAATATGAGTTCTGCAAAAGTACATAAATTATCCGTTTTTATGGGTAGGATTGCTTGAAATATTTCTATCTTTGCAAAAATCAAAAAAGGGATTCTTTGTATGAGCAAATTGCTGACTATTTGGAACTACATCCGGCGCCATAAGTATATGATTACGGTGCTGATCTTTATTGTAGTTATTGGTTTTCTGGATGAGAACAGCTTGATTCAGCGGGTAAAGCATCGCAGTGAGATCAGCGCGCTGAATAGTGAGATAGAGAAATATAGAAAGCAATATGAGGAAGATACGGAGAAACTGAAGGAACTGACCACGAATCCTGAGGCTTTGGAGAAAATAGCGCGCGAGAAGTATTTGATGAAGAAGCCTGACGAGGATATTTTTGTGTTTGAAGAATGAGTAAATCTTATAATATAATTTCGATGGCAGGGGCAGTCCTGCTGCTGGCAGGTGCGGTGTTGCAAATCACCCGGTGGGAGCTTGCGCCTTATCTGTATACGCTGGGTGCTGTGATGTTCGGCTATGTGCAGGTCATGGGGAATCGTTATGATGGAAGGAATTTTATCATCAAGCGTTTGCGTAGACAGCAGATTTTCGGGGCTGTCGCACTGGTCTTTACAGGAGTATTGATGTTTACCATGAAACGTAACGAATGGATTGTTTGTCTTTCCATTGCCGCTGTCCTGGAACTTTATACGGCTTTCCGTATTCCGCAGGAGTTGGAGAAGGAAAAACGTTAAGGAACCAGTGTCATTTTTTGTCCGCGTTTATAGAGGCTTATCTTGTGAAAATAGGAGAACGCGGACGACACTTGTTACGTGTGGTCCGCGTTCTAAAAATAGTTGTCCGGTATTGTTATTCCACAATGGTCATTTCATCTACCAAGTGTTTCGCTCCTGCAAACTTATCAATAATAAATAAGGTATAGCGGATATCCACACAGGCTGCACGTTGTAACTGGGGATTGTAAGCAATGTCACCGGTCAGTCCTTCGTAGTTGCGGTCAAAGCCGGTACCGATCAATTCCCCTTTGTTATTGAAAACGGGGGAGCCGGAATTACCTCCTGTATTGTCTGTTCCTGTAACAAAACAGATGGGCATTTCACCATTCTTCATGGCATAGCGCCCGAAGTCTTTCTTGTTATACAAGTCCTTCAGTTTGGCCGGAACCACGAATTCATAGTTGTTCGGATCTTCTTTTTCCATCACTCCTTTCAACGTGGTGTAATAGTTGTATTCCATACCGTCTTTGGGGCTGTATGAACCTACTTTACCATAAGTGAGACGTAGCGTGGAGTTGGCATCCGGATAAATAGGAGTGCCTTCATGCTGTTTCAGCTTCATCATACCCTCTACCCAGGTTTTATGGGCCAGATTATAAGCATCGGTTTCGGCTTTCATGGCTGCATCGGTATCTGCATAACCTTGGTCTACTGATTTGGCATATTGCACCATCAGGTCATTTTCCAATGTCTTGGCATCCGGCTTTGCCACAAAGTTGTCAAAGGCTTCACGGCTTCGGAAGATGGATGTATCAAAACAAGCATCGACAAAGGCGTTAATGTTTCCTTTGAATTCTTTGTCTATTACTTTAAAGATGCTGATGCGCTGTTCGGCCGGAATTAATTCTGCGTAAGTCTTCAGCAAAGCTTTGGAAACGTTACGGTCTATTTCGGGATTATAGTCTTTATTGAAAAAATTATCGGCTTGTTTGATCAGTGTGCTTAATGCATGATCCAGCGGATTGATTTCTTTAGTAGCATGAGGTACTTTATATCCTTTTTTCAATGCTTGCAGGACTTTGTCTGTGGAAGGAATCTTATAGAATTCCGTTCCCAGTTTGCAAACTTCGTAAATGGCTTGCTGATGATATACGGCATCCCGGCGTTTGCTCACGATTTCCCGGATAGCATCGAAGGCTTTCTGGTAGGCGTCAGTACCCGTTTCACGACCGTAAGCCAGAAGCTTTTCCTGTTGTTTCTTTTTCGTATCAAGTACTTTCAGCTGAACCAGTCCTTCGTTCATACCGATAGCATTCTTCCAGTAATTGGCTGACGAGGCGTATTTGCTGGCATACTGGATGCGTACTTTATCACTTTTCAGCATCTCTTCCAGCAGATTATTCAATCGTACGGTGCGGACGGTCTTACGCATGAAGTTGGTAGTCTGCATACGTTCTTCCACTTCGTCCGAAATCATGTATCGCCAGTTGCGTCCGGGAAATCCCATTACGAAAGTGAAGTCTCCCTCTTTGACTCCTCCCAGGTTGATGGTCAGATGTTTTTTCACCTTCAAGGGTACATTGCTTTCGTTATAGTCAGCAGGTTTACCGTCGGGTGTTGCATAAATGCGGAACATGGAGAAATCGCCACAGTGACGGGGCCACATCCAGTTATCGGTGTCAGCTCCGAACTTTCCGATGGAAGAAGGAGGAGCGCCTACCATACGGACATCTTTATAGATGGTCTTTATAAACAAGTAATAGCGGTTGGCTCCGTAGAAAGGCTTTAGTTCCAAAGCGGTGAATGGAGTGATCTCTATATTTTCTTGTTCGGCAAAACGTTTGGCTACTTTGCTCAGATAGGAGGGGGACAGGTAGTTCAGTCCTTCCGGGTCCTCATCTTTGGCCAGTTGTTCCTTTACATAAGGAGTGACGTCCAGAATTCTGTCTATGAAGGTGACCGTCAGTCCCTTGCAGGGAAGTTCTTCTTTGCGGCTCATAGCCCAGAAGCCGTCAGTCAGATAGTCGTGTTCTACCGAACTGTGTTGCTGGATATAGCTGTAACCGCAATGATGATTGGTCAGCACAAGACCTTCGGCAGAAATGATTTCACCGGTACAACCACCTCCGAAATGCACTACAGCATCCTTCAGACTGATGCTGTCCGGACAATATACTTTATCAATGCTGATATCCAGTCCCATATCATACATGGTGGCCGCATTCTGTTCTTTCAGATCAGTCAGCATCCACATCCCCTCGTCGGCATGGCCGGCAAGGGTTGTGAAAGTAAATAGCGAGAGTAATAGTATCTTTTTCATTATTCAACAATAGTCATTTCGTCAATCAGGTGTTTGCATCCGCCCAATTTGTCGATGATGAATAATACATAACGTATATCCACTGCGATACAACGCTGTAAGTTGTTGTCGAAATTAATGTCACCACTCAGTGATTCCCAGTTGCCGTCAAAAGCGGCACCGATGAGTTCGCCGTTACCGTTGATGACAGGAGAACCTGAATTACCGCCGGTAATATCATTGGTAGTCAGGAAACAAGCAGGCATATCACCGTTGGGCAATGCATAACGTCCGAAATCTTTTGTTTCATACAATTCTTTCAGTTTGGCGGGAACAACAAATTCCGGATTGGTAGGATCCTCTTTTTCCATGACACCTTTCAGCGTAGTGTAGTATTTATAGTGTACGCCGTCTTTGGGATTGTATGATTTCACATTGCCGTATGTCAGACGGATGGTGAAGTTGGCATCTGGAGCTTTGGGTTCCGGTGAATACATTTCACACAGGCCGCGTACATAAGTTTTGTGTAATAAATCCATGCCTTTCATCGATTCTGCCAGTTCGTTTCCCAGCTTGTCCATCAAGTCATATTTAGCCCGTACGTATGCAGTCATAGGATCTTTTTCTATGGCTTTCACGGTAGGTTTCTTGATGAATTTATTGAAATTCGCTTCGTTGGAGAAGATGGAATTGTCATAACAATGGTCTACGTAGCGTCATAATTCCCTTTAAAAATCCTTTCTGGATGGTAGTATAGAAGGCAGGTAAAGCATTGGCAGGAACCATTTCGGCATACAGGGGCAACAGAGCTTTGGCCACTTTGCGGTCTACTTCGTGATCGTAGTCTTTGTTATGTATATCGGCATATACTTTTTTCAGCGTTTCAATATTTTTATTAATCGCTTCTTTATCTTTATTTTTGATTGCTTCTTTCAGCTTGTCCAGAATCAGATAAGGAGTGCCGAATTCTATACCTCCTTGAAAGACTTCACGGAAACAGGTGTAGTTATAAAGAATAGGATTACTCTTTTCGATGGCGGCATCAATTTCGCTGACTACTTTTTCATAATCAGTGTTGCCTTTGGCTTTAGCAAATGCTGCGAACTTGGCTTCCTGTTCTGCTTTTGTTTCCAATACCTTATTGTCGATAATGGCTTTATTCATGCCGATAGAGTTTTTCCAATAGTTGCTGGAACCTGCATATTTGCTGGCGTATTGGATACGTACTTTGTCACTGGCAGCCATTTCTTTCTTCAGTACATCCTGACGCACACCACGTATGCGGATACGGGGTTCGTTGGTGGAATGCATCCGTTGTTTCACTTCACTTTGAGTCAGATAGCGGTTGGTGCTTCCGGGGAATCCCATAATCATGGCATAGTCACCCTCGTTAATACCTTTCAGTGAGATAGCCAGATGCTTTTTGGCTTTCAGAGGAACATTGTTTTCATTATATTCTGCCGGTTCGCCGTTGGCATCCGTATAAATGCGGAAGACGGAAAAGTCGCAAGTATGGCGGGGCCACATCCAGTTGTCTGTTTCACCACCGAATTTACCGATGGATGAAGGCGGAGCGGCAACCATGCGTACGTCGCTGTAGGTTTTCAGATAAATCAGATAGAATTTATTGCCTGCATAGAAAGGCAGAGCTTGTGCGCTGATACCCGCTTTTCCGTTCAGGTCACTGGCTTTCAGTTCCTCGTCGGCCAGTTTTTTCAGGAAGTCGTATTCAAAGGTTTCCTCTTCTTTTACTTCGCCTGATTTTACTTTATTGTTTACTTTATCTGTGACATCGACAATGCGTTCTACAAATTTGAACTTCAATCCCGGAGTCGGTAGCTCTTCTTTGCGGCTTTTTGCCCAAAAACCGTCAGTCAGGTAGTCATGTTCTACCGAGCTATGTTGCTGTATCGCTCCGTAGCCACAGTGGTGGTTGGTCAGGATCAGTCCGTCCGGTGAGATGATTTCACCGGTACATCCTCCTCCGAAAATGCCTACTGCATCTTTTAATGAAACGCGGTTCGGGTTATAAATGTCGTCTGCTTCCAGCAGTAAGCCTTGTGCTTTCATGCGGTCTGCCAAATGCTGCTCTTGCATCAGTTGCAACAGCCACATACCTTCGTCTGCCTTCGACGGCAAGAATGCTACACACATCAATGCGAGCAATAAAAGTTTGAATTTTTTCATGTTGTGTACTAATTGTTATTTCTTTATCCTTATATCGGTTACAAAAATAGAAAAAAAGAAGGGAACTTTGCACTATAAATTGCCTTCTCGGTAATAATCTTCTATTTAGTTTTAAATTTTAATAAAATATTTTTGTCACTAAATTATAGATTGTACCTTTGTATGCGAAAAATAGTAATGGGGCGTAGATAAGCATGAATAAACTTTTTTTCTCTGTGGTATCTTTATTGGCTTTTACTTCATGTGCCAGTGAGTATAAGATAGAAGGTAGTTCTTCTGTTTCTCGTCTGGATGGGAAAATGCTATTTGTAAAAGTTCCTAGTGGAGACCGGATGCTGAGTATTGATTCGGCAGAGGTAATTCATGGAATGTTCAAGATGGAAGGTATAACCGATTCTACTTCAATGGCATCCTTGTATATGGATGATGAGAGCATCATGCCTTTTGTCATTGAAAAAGGGAAAATATCCATCAGTATTGATAATGCCCGTATTGTAGTTACCGGAACTCCGTTGAATGATCGTCTGTATGATTTTGTGGGAAAAAAGACTTCTTTGGATGACAGAGCATACGAGTTGGAGCGTCAGGAGAGCCGTATGATTATGGATGGAAAAGCACCGGATGAAATTCAACGTGAGATAACGAGAGAACGTGAGAAACTGGCTGCTGAAATGAATGCATTGGCTAAGGAGTTTATCCAGAAGAATTATGATAATGTATTGGGACCGGGTGTTTTCATTATGTTGTGCAGCAATTTTCCTTATCCTGTCATGACTCCCTTGATTGAGGAAATTATAGAGGAGGCTCCTGACCGATTTAAAAATAACTCCTTGGTAAAGGATTATGTGACAGTAGCCCGTTCGAATATGGAAAAATTAAAAGCTCCCCATTAATGAGGAGCCTTTTTTATCTGTCTTGGTCTGGATTGTCTATTTTTCCTTGATATTTTTCAGGTAAGTCTTTCTCAATTTCCCTGTAAGCCTCTTCCATGGTTGCTTTGATGTTTTCCATTCCCTGGCTTTGCGGATAAATGGGCTTATGTACGACTAATGTCATAGGATGCCAGGATACAAAACCGCCGGTACGGGGAAGAATATTAAAGGAGCCGATAATAGTGAGTGGTACTACGGGAAGTTGCAAATCATCTGCCAGTTGGAAAGCACCTTTCTTAAAATATCCCATGTGCCCGGTAAAAGTACGTGCACCTTCGGGAAATACCACTAGAGAAGTTCCATCCTGTAGTACGTGACGGGCGTGTCCTATGGTTTCTATTACCTTCTTGGGACCGGATTTATCAACGAATATATGTCCGGCAGCTTCACAGGCTTTGCCGACGAAAGGCATTTTGCGCAGACTTTTTTTCATCATCCATTTAAAGTTTCGTCCCAGAAAACCATAAATCAGGAAGATATCGAAAGACCCTTGATGATTGGCTACAAACACGTAGGATGTTTTTTTAAGTACTTCCGGATGTCCTACTACCTTGACAGGAATAAGTAATACATAGCAGAAAAGCTGTGACCATATTTTTCCCGGATAATATCCCCAAAAATGCGGATTGCCTATCCATGAACCAATAATGGTAACTATTGCTGTAAGTATGGTTAATACCAGCAAAATGGGAAGTGCTATGAATAGTTGGTATAAAATATATAGTACTTTCATTTGTCTGAATTTTAGTTGTACAAAGATAGAAAAACTATTTTATATTTTATGTAACGTGATTACTGTAATTTCCGGCCATGCTCCAAGGCGCATAGGGAACATCAGGTAGCCCAAACCAATATTGACAAACAAGGATTGTTTTCCTTCCTGGTATAAACCGTTGTGTTCGGGATATACGAATTTAGCAGGAGAGAAGCCAAACAGGCTGAACTGCATTTCATGGGTGTGGCCTGAAAGCATTAGCTGTACATCACTTTCCGGCAAGACTTCTCTGTGCCAATGAGTGGGGTCATGGCTCATTAATATTTTATACATTCCTTCCGTTCCTTTTAATGCTTTCTGCAGATCTCCATAATTGGGAAATGGGGGATTTCCGCTGTTCTCTACACCTGCCAGGGCTATACTGTCTCCATGATGATGTAGAATGACATGATCGTTATTGAGTATTTTCCATCCCATGGCAGCCTGTTTGGATTTCAAGCTGTTCAGGTTGGCTTCTTGAGCTTCTTCCGTTTCCCATTTTATATAAGGGGAATAGTCATGGTTGCCTAAAACGGAATACACTCCGTCTTTTCCTTTTATCTGTTCTAGAATAGGGATAAATTCGTCCAATTCCGTTGCCACGTTATTGACCAGGTCACCTGTAAAAAGCACCAGGTCGGCATGTTGTGCATTAATAAGGTTTACAGCCTTCTGTAAAGCAGCACCGTTGCCAGTCCAGCTGCCGGAATGGATATCAGATATTTGTACAATGCGGTAGCCGTCAAAGCCGCTGGGAAGTTCATCGGAACTGATGGTTACCTCCCTGATTTGAAAATGCTGTTTTCCTTCGGTTGCTCCATATATTACATATATTAACGAGGCTAAAGCCAATCCTCCTGCTACATATCCTCCATACAGTTTTTTGCCGGAGATGATATATAGGAGCTTCATAAACAGGATAACAATGACGAAAAGTGCCTTGGGTACGGAGAAACAAAGAAAAATCAATAAGAAATTGCTAAGTCGCTGCATGGAATCCGGACGTGGCTCATGTATAGAAAAGACTAATGTCATTCCCAATAAAAGAAACAGACTGGGAAGCCAATAAGCCCAATGTGTCCATTTTTGGGAAACACGGCGTATATATGCCTTGTATATATACATATCGGGCAATATCAGTAGCAGTAGAAAAAACAGAAATAACTTTATCAGCATCATAATTTATTCGTTTTTTATAGATTGGCGGCGAGAAACTTTTTAGTTTCTTCTATACTCATGCCCCGGCGGGCGGCGTAATCTGCCAATTGGTCTTCACCTATTTTTCCGATGGAGAAATAGCGGGAAGCCGGATGGGCAAACATGAGTCCGCATACAGAGGCATGGGGCTTCATCATACCATTCTCGGTCAATGAAATTCCTATTTGCTTCATATCCAGCAACTCGTCTAATAGGAAATTGACGGATTGGTCGGGCAAGGAAGGATAACCTACGGCAGGACGTATCCCTTGATATTTTTCATTATGCAGGTCTTTTACGCTTAGGTTTTCATCAGGTGCATATCCCAAAGTTTTTGCGTACATCTTCGTGCAGTTTTTCGGCAGTAGCTTCCGCCAGTCTGTCGGACAATGTTTGCACTAACATACGTTTGTAATCGTCTTCTGCATAGAGCCGCTCCATTTCTGCATCTACCGTAGTGGCGAATGCTCCTACTTTGTCTGTGATACCCGATGATAATGGACGCACAAAGTCACTCAGACATAAAAACGGGTCATCTTCTTTCAATTTTGCTGTTTGTTGACGCAAAAGCGGAAAACGCTTGCTGTTCAGCAGCAGATCATCTCCGTCGGCATTGGCATCCATGATATTGACCACTCCGTGGGTCTGATACGCTGCATCCAGTTCATTCAACATCCGATTTGCCTCTTTGAAAAGCTGCATGGCTTCACTGGCTTTCGGACGGTCTTCTTCCGCAAAACCGGTGAGCCACATGGCCCGGCATGAATCACATCCATGTATGTCCGCGATGGCGGCAAACTTGGGTTGAAAGCCCCATGCATGGAAAAAATAAATCCAGTTAATGTATTCGCTTACTTCGTGAATCTTGTAATTTACAATCATCTTTTAAACCTTAATTCTTGTCCGCGATGACTTTGGTCTACCTTGTTGTCACTGTAAACCAGATCACCATTGACGAATGTTTTTTCTACCCGTGTGTGGAATTTCTGTCCTTCCATCGGAGTCCATCCGCATTTGCTTAAAACGCAGTCGGCAGTTACAGTCCATTCATGATCCGGATTTACCAATACGAGGTCGGCTTGATAACCGGGGCGGATGTAGCCTCGTCTTTCAATATGATAAAGTTCGGCCGGTGCATGGCACATTTTCTGAACCAGTTGCTCTATGCTTAATATTCCTTCGCGTACTAATTCCATGATAGCCACTAATGAGAACTGTATCATCGGCATACCCGATACGGCTTTCAATGCTCCCCCTTCCTTTTCTTTCAGTAAGTGAGGGGCATGGTCGGTACCTATTACATCTATCCGATTGGTAGACAAAGCTTTGCGTAAAGCATTCCGGTCTTCTGAAGTTTTGATGGACGGATTGCACTTGATACGTCCTTTCAATGTCTCATAGTCTTTGTCATAGAAGTATAGATGTGACACGCAAGCTTCCGCCGTAATCTTTTTTCACTCAGAGGTTTGTCTTCAAGCAAATCCAGTTCTTGTGCGGTGCTGATGTGCAGGATGTGCAGGCGGGCATTGTTTTCTTTTGCCAGCCGGATGGCCAGTGAGGAAGAATATGCACATGCTTCCGCACTACGTATCTGCGGATGGTATTTTATATCAGGATCTTCTCCATATTTTTCTTTGAAGGCTGTTGTATTGGCACTGATTATAGATTGTTCTTCACAATGTGCTGCAATAAGCATACCTGCATTGGCAAATACTTTTCTAAGTACTTCCATGCGGTCTACCAACATATTTCCCGTGCTGGCTCCCATAAATAATTTAACACCGCATACCCGGCTTTTATCTAGTGTGGGGAGTACATCCGCATTCGTATTGGTTGCTCCGAAATAGAATGAATAGTTTACGATGCTTTTGGTTGCCGCATCCGCAAACTTGGCATTCAAAGCTTCCAGGGTCGTAGTTTGCGGAGTGGTGTTGGGCATGTCCATAAACTGGTGACGCCACCTGCCGCCGCCGCTGTGCTTTCAGTATGTATGTCGGCTTTATGAGTCAGTCCCGGGTCACGGAAGTGTACATGATCGTCTATTACTCCCGGCATCAGATAATAGCCTTTCGCATCTATTATTTCTCCACAAGGCTGGGAGGGAACTGTTTCTTCTGCCAGCACTTCAGCTATGACTTCATTCTCAATCACTATCGAACCGTGAAAAATCTTGCCTTCATTCACAATCCGTGCATTCTTTATCCATGTACGTTTCATACTGTTTTCTTTTGCGGGTATTTGCGGAACCAGCTACCCAGTTTTAATTGAATGACTCCTAATACAGCTTCACCGAAGATACTTCCGTTCATTTTTGAAGTACCTAATTCGCGATTGACAAAAATCACAGGAACTTCGGCTATCTTGAATCCGCACTTGTAAGCAGTGAACTTCATCTCAATCTGGAATGCATACCCTTTAAAACGGATGCCATCCAGACCGATTGTTTCCAAGACTTCACGGCGATAGCATTTAAATCCGGCGGTAGTATCATGTATGGGTAACCCTGTGATAATCCGTACATATTTGGAGGCGAAGTAGGACATCAGCACACGCCCCATCGGCCAGTTCACTACATTCACACCACTGACATAGCGTGAACCGATAGCTACATCATAGCCTTCAACGGCACATTTGTTATACACCTTGGCAGGTCATTCGGATTATGACTGAAGTCAGCATCCATTTCAAATACAAAATCATATTGATGCTCTATCGCCCATTTGAATCCGGCAATGTAAGCAGTACCCAGTCCTAATTTACCTTTACGCTCAATCATGAAAAGACGGTCGGGGAATTCTGTTTGCAGTTTACGGACAATGGTTGCCGTGCCGTCTGGTGAGTTATCTTCAATAATCAATATGTGGAAGAACTTTTCCAGTCCGAATACAGCCCGGATAATGTTCTCTATATTTTCCTTTTCGTTATAGGTGGGTATAATAATAATACTATCGGATTTCTCCATACATTTTTTGTATTAGCTGAATAAATATCATACAAAAGTAACTATTATATTAACACTCCCGTCAGAATTTAATTTTATTAATTAAAAAAAGAGGATTACCCCTGCCTGGCGCACGGATAATCCCCCTATTTAACAGAATAGTTTAGAAATCTTTAGAATGCCACACCAAGGCGGAAACCGAAATTGTTTAATTTATCCATATCATAGTTAAATACGGTTCCCTTGTTGGTAGAGTAGCTGTAGAATGCTGCCAGATGGAAGCCGATACTGTTTGTCCAGGGGTAGATATTCACACCGACTTCTGGTGATACATAGAAACCCCAAGTGTTGTCTTTCACTTCGTAAATGTAAAAGTCACTGGACATTTTGGTATAGTTGGCACCCAGCTTCAATCCGATATAAGGTTGGCATGCACCGTCACTGAAGCGATAGTGTGTTGCGAAACCGAAAGGCAACTGAAATACGGAATGTTGCTGGTCGGTTGTCAGGGCTGCCGAGTTGCTGATTGGTAGTGTCTGACGTGAAATATACTCATTATTGGTATGATAATTGATAAAGGCACCGATTGACAAATCCGGCAGTACATAATATCCACCTTCGAAGTTCATACCCCAACCGCTTGCTTTGTTTGCAAAGTTATTGCTGATAGGAGCGTTGAACTGCCAGTCTACATTGAAATAGGTAAACGGAGTTACCTGTGCTTTTGCCGGCAGGGCAAAGGCTATGGCGATAGCGGCTACCGCCATCAGTCTGAGAGTTAAATATTTTATAGTTTTCATATTTCCTTTTTATTTTAAATGAATACTTGTTTCACTTACGTTTATTTTTTCAGATAAGGACTCTGAGTGAATGCTTGGTTGATGGCAGTCGTTGTACGGTTTACATTCAAACTGCCACTTCCGCCCAGTAACCCGCTGATGTATGCATTCCAGACAACAGTTAATTTTTCTTTTTGTCCTTCCGGAGCATTCTTTAAATTAATCATGTCGGCCAGCAATGAACCGGTGCTATAGCTGTAAGTGATAGGATAGGGATAGTACCATCCACCTCCCATTGCCGCCCCAGTAGCCGGGATACCAATACCGGGATAATAGCCCCACCAGGGTCCGTCATTATAGTAACCGTGGAAATAATAAGTACTTGCTACGTAGCTTACCTGT
>OKWC01000071.1_pt1 | contig 17930 bp, 19 predicted proteins | sample 1606971 | NCBI WGS metagenome assembly OKWC01 (sample SAMN04414076, study PRJEB24778) | human gut metagenome | material: faecal | host: Homo sapiens
AGAAGTATGTGAGAAAGCACGGAAAAATGACAATAAGAATGGCATATGAAATGGTCATGCCCTATCATCTTCATATGCCATCTTATTTTTTAGAGACATTTACTGAATATCCCTGAAAAATCTTGCTGCTATGCTAAGCATAATAATAGAAAGGAGTTAGGAACAGTACGGTTCTCTTTCTTATTTATGTGTATAAGCTAGTGCTGCTCCCAATGCCGTGCGATACTCTGCATATTCAGGTATCCAAAAATGGCATTGGTACATTTCTTCCATAACTGGGAATATTTCTTTGCATTGTGGCATTTTGGTCAAATTACCTATTAGGACAAAATCTTTAATGTGGCTATTCAGTGCTGCTAATATGACAGATTGTCCTATTGATTGTAATACCATATGAATGATTCCCGCTGCTACATCTTCCATAGAGGCGTTTGAACTTGCTTTGCCAAATGTGGAAGCGGTGGCATCCAGAGGCAGTCCAGGTAGAGGGGTATTGCAAATATCCTTGATTTGCAGATCAATATTTTCTATTACACCTTTTTCTGCCATCTTTACCACTTGATGAATATTCTGTGTTTTTAACAACAGGCGAGATAGTCCTTGAATGGTTCCTCCGCCAATACCTATACCACCTATGTGAGATATGTTTTTACCTCCTTCCACTTTTACAAAAGAGGTGCCGGTACCCATGCTTACTACAATAAGGTCTTGCAATTGGGAGTCATAGTGAGCTCCAAGACCGTTTGCTAGAAACTCATCCGTATGATCAGTAGAGAGTCCATATAAGGGTTGGTTTACGTAAGCACTTCCCACTCCTGTCAACATGACTTTATCAATGTCGTTTAAGCTGATTCCATTATCATATATGTATTTGCCGAAAGCACCGAATAACGAAGTGATAGGATCTTCGGCTTTTACAATCATAGGATGTTTTATGCCTTCTTTATCCACACCTATTATCTTGGTGGTGCTTCCGCCTACGTCTATACCTATTACCATTCCCATTGTTTTTCTTTGTTTATTTTAAAATAGTGCAAATATACAGGAATTATCTAAGTGGCTATTCATATAGCTTGCAATAATTACCAATTATCTGTTCGGAATGGAGCTACAGGCAGGCCTGATGCTCCGAATAAGGTACCATCAGTATGGTTGGCCCAATTGTATCTTACGGCTACAGGATGAGGTACATCGGGTGATTGTACAATTATTTCTTTCTTTTTACAGTTACTGTTGCCGGATAAAAAATCCGATCTGTACCTGCGATTATAAATCCGCGTACTGGGTCGGGATGCAAGAATCCTTTTCCTAAGTTTTCAAAATGGATGCGAAGGGTATTTCCTTCGATGCTGTAGCCTTTATAAACCGGATATTGAGGCATTTTTCTTTTTCCGTAAGTTTGCTTTAAAGCTAACTGTGATAGGCGAAGACCTGTTTCCAGAGTACTTTGGAAGGTATTGCTTTTTTCTTTCCCAATATCGGTGGTTATCACCATGCCTGTATGATTCAAGTGTAAAGCCTGTGCTTGTGCTTCACGCATGGCCGCCCAGTCTGAATCATCTTGTGCTTCTTCTTTTTTCTCATGATTGGGCAGTTGCACAAAGTAGAAAGGCATTTGTGGTTTTTGCCATTTATCGCGCCAGTCGGCTATCAATGACATGAATAAGTCTGCATATTCATCGCTACTTTCCAAATTACTCTTTCCTTGATACCATATAACACCTTGAAGGGGGAAAGAGGTAAGCGGATGTATCATTGCATTGAATAATCCTGTAGGATACTTAGGGTTACTTTCTGGTGAAATGGGTACAGGGGGGATTCCACTTAATGAGAGACCGGATAGGTATTTCCATTCTCCTGCCAATGAGATAGGATCTTTGCCTTTTACACTCAGCTTCATGTCTTCTGGACGGCCATATATTCCTCCTTTGCTTTTGTAATTGGTCACACGTATGGTCAGTACAGCTTTTCCGCGTTTTACCAGCTTATAGGGAATTGTGTAATAGCGGGACGCATCGGCTTTCGTGTTTCGTCCTATTTCAGTCCCGTTATAATATACGATGCTTTCATCGGCAATGTTCCCTAAATTTATTGTGACATTTTTTTCTAGCCCAGTTACGTGGAATATCTATCGTTTTTCTGAACCACACTACTCCATCGAAGTCTTTCATTCCCTTATCTTCCCAGTATCCCGGAAGTTCCATTGTTTTCCAGTTTTCATCCGAATAATCAGGTTCCGCCCATACTTGGTGGTCATCGCACCATCCCATATCGTGTTCGTAAAGAGCTTGATACCACTCTTCTCTTTGACGGGCATATTCTGCTTCTATTTTTCAGGATTGAACCCCAAGGATTCAAGCATTTCAGTTTCTTTGTTGTAACTTGGCAGGTTTTCTAACGCATCATAACTGGCCCATGCTTCTGCAGGAGTATCTTTCCAGGTACAACTTATTATACCTATGGGTACTTTCAGGTTTTTTTGTAACTGACTGGCAAAAAAATATCCGATTGCAGGGAGTCCGGTTATGGTTTCAGATGTACATTCTTTCCAACCTTCTTGTGTAGCATGCAAATCTTTCTTGGGAACTAAAGAGATTTCTTTTTTTGTCTGAAACAGACGGATATAAGGTTGGGAGGGTATATCTATGGGAGTTTCTGTTTCACATTCTCCTGTATACAACCATATTTCGCCAATCAGAATATTTTGCAGTATGTGCTCATCCCCGTCCGAAATGATAATTTCATAAGGACCTCCGGCAGATGGGGTAGGAACTTCTATTTTCCAATTTCCTTCTTTCGTCAGGTGATGTCGTATAGGGAGTGCTTATTCCCATCCCGTTTTTATTATCACTTCTTTTTTGTAGATGAATGGCCATGAAAAATGACATTCGATTTTTGTTGTAATACCATATTGTCTGTGAATAATGCAGGCAGTGTTACTTTGGCCTCTGCCATACAAAATGCCATTAACATTCCCAATAAGATCATTGTTTTTTCATAAGTGCCAAGTTTGTTGTGTTATTAAGTTTATAGTATTTATTTATGTTGTATAAGTCCCCGATCTTTGAATATGAGTTGTACCAGGCGGAAAGCCAAATCTGTAAGCAATATTCCCAAGGCCGCACCAATGATGACATCAAACAGCCAGTGACGGTTATTCAGAATGCGGGTAAACCCTGTAACTATAGCTGCTGCGTATGCTACTAATCCTACCCAATATCCTTTGAATCCATATTCCTTATACAATAGGGTAGCTGCCATAAACGCTGCTGCCGTATGTCCGGAAGGAAAAGAGAAATAATTTGTGGCATCCGGGCGAAGCACCCCTGTGGTGAGTTTTAATCCATTTACTACCAGCTGCGTCAGTACGACTGACAAGACTATGAAAGTGAACAGCCGTTTCCATCCGAAATTACCTCTTATTCCTCCCAATTTCAGTCCGAATAGAAGTATGAGTGGAAAAAGTTGCAGATAATTGTCATAAGTTTGATGGAAAGCCGGAGCATGTACATTACGCAAATTACGTATGTATAGATTTGCATTTTCGAAAAATGGGAGAATGTTCCGCTTCCGTCTTGCAAATACACTGCAATAACAAGTAATACAGCTACGTAAAACGTGATGATTGCCATCATTTTAATTTTTCCTATCATAAGTCAGTTTATTCTACGGATGAATGCCCCGAAAGTACTCATTTTCTCTTTTATCTGTTAATGCGTTAATGATAAATTTTTGTTCAAAATAAGTTTCTTTAGGAATCTTATGGTTTAGTCGGTTCTTCCTTCATTTCTCCCTTGCTATATCCGCTAGGACTTATTTTATAGTATTTTTTGAATACCTCGCGGAAATATTTTACATCATTAAACCCGGTCATATCTGATATTTCGGATATATTATACTGTCCTTCGGATAGTAATTGCGCTGCCCGTTTCAGCCGGATCAGGCGGATATAGTCTGCCGGAGCTTGGTCTGTCAATGCTTTTAGTTTATTGTAGAAACTGGAACGGCTCATATTTTGTGAAGCACAGAGTGACTCCACGTTGAAACCTGAATTGTCTAGATTTTCAGTTATTGTTTCTTTTACTGTTTCCAGGAACTGTTGATCCAATGTGTTGCTATAATTTATGGAAATGCTGTCATTGTGTAGTTCCATTTCTGCATATTTGCTACGAAGTAGTGCACGGTTAGTCAGTATATTGGCTATGGATGCTTTTAGTATTCCTATGTTAAAAGGTTTTATCAGGTATTTGTCCGCACCTGTTTCCAACCCTTCAACGATATTCTTTTCGTCATTTAATGCTGTTAGCAGAATTACAGGGATATGAGACGTCAGTATATTATTCTTGATAGCAGAACACAATTCGTCCCCCCGCATTTCGGGCATCATAATGTCCGATAATACTAAATCAGGCTTAAATTCGGGGATGATTTTTAAGGCTTCTTTTCCATTGGTACATGTTTCCACTTGATAAGCTTCGGATAAAGTATGAGACAGATATTCGCGTAGATCGTCATGGTCTTCCACAACCAGGATGCGCTGTGCATTTTGAACATGCTGCCGATACTGATCTTTATAAGTGTGGGGAGAGACTGCACTAGGGGATACTGGTACCACGTTTTCTTGTTGTACCGTTTTGTCGGAACCTGTTGACTTCGGAATTGTTTTGGGGGAAGATAACCTTTACGCGGGTGCCTTTATTCTCTACGCTTTCTATGCTGATCTTTCCTTTATGAATACGTACCAGTTTCCACACTAACATCAGTCCGATTCCACTGCCTGTAATTTTTGCATTGATGGCATTGCTGCCCCTGAAGTGTAACTTAAATAACTTTTTTCTGTTCTTTGGCAGGAATCCCGATGCCCGTGTCCGTAATCTCCAGACTCCAGTTGTCCTTGTCATGGCGGGTGATAATGTGTACCTCACCGTGGGCGGGAGTATATTTGATGGCATTTGAAATCAGATTTTTTGTGATCGAGTCCATCTTTTCTTTGTCGAACCATACATTTTGATATTCAAAGTTGCTTTTGTAGTCGAGTTTGATCTGTTTGGCTTCTGCATAACTATAAAAGGCATGATATATTCCTTCCATATAGGTATTAAGTTCGTGTTCCGATATACGAAGGGAGGAGGAGTACACATTGGCTTTGCTGAAGTTTATCAGATTGGTGGTGAGGCGTATCAAAGTGTCCACGTTCTTCATGGCTGTAAGCATATTGGCCTGACTTTCTTCACTTAAATTTTCTTTTTGTTGAATTTCTTCCAAAGGTGCCTTTATCAGTGTCAGCGGAGTACGGATATCATGCGCTGTATTGATAAAGAACCGAGTTCTTTCATCCGAGGCCTTTTTTTCTCTGCGCATGGAATGAAGGCGGAAAATGACGTATGTTGCTAAAATGATAGTCAGGACATAAATACAAATAGCCCAAAAACTGAGCCACACGGGATGTGCTACAGTTATTTTCAATATCCGCTCCTGCAACACGTGTTTATTATCCTCTTTGGAAACGGAACGTACACGCAGTGTATAGGTGCCGGGAGCAACATTAGTAAATCGGATAGTTCCTTCGTCACTGGGAGTAGTCCAGCCATCGTAGAATCCTTCCAACTGCCAGGTATATAGTATGTCCGACGGATAATCGTAATTGATAGAGGATACTCGGATGGAAAATGTATTTTGCATATATTTCAGATTCAATTTCTCTATTTGGTCGATATCTTTAGTCAGAGGAGAGTTTGGATCATTGGGATATACAGTTTGGTAGAAAATACGGAAATCGCTGAATATCATATGTGAATCTCCTGTTTTGGGCATCTCTATGTTTGGGGGGAATTCCAGTGCACCGTCTGTACTTCCGAATACGGTGTTCCCATTGGCACGTAGTACGCCGGAGCCGGCATTGAAACAGGTGGACATCAACCCTTGTCCGCGAGTCCAGTTGCGGAACTGGCGGTTGGTAGGCGAGAAAATACTGATACCATTTTCGGTACTCATCAAGATATTCCCGTCTTTTGTGGGTAGAATAACATAAATGCTGTTTGATACTAACGAGCTGTTTCCTGTATGGTAATGGGCGCTGATTGATTCTTTTACCGGATCATAAGTAAATAGTCCGGAACCACTGGTGCCAATGTAGAGTAAACCATTGTCTTCTTGGTGTAACGTATAAATGTAGGTCGCTCCACCGGGCAGAGGTATTTCATGGTATTTGCCCGAATTCCGGTCCAGTAGAAAAAGATTGGTGGAGGTACCTATCCACATAGATGTACTGTCCTTTTCTTCAATGGCAGTAACAGAACCTAGTCCGGGATAAAGACGTCCTTGGCGTGTCTTCAGATTAAAGCATTTCAGATTATAATATCCTCCGGACCATATACACCCGTATCTGTCCTTTTTAATGTCGCGTATGTATTTGTCGGCACGTACATTCAGATGGAAGGATTGGGCAGGGGTGAGGTATTCTATGTTCCCGTTTTTCTTGGTAATCTGGAAAATGCCCGATGCATATCCTCCCGCCCATATAATACCCGGAGAGACTTCGCATAAAGTAATAAAAATGCGGTTCTGATTTTTTAGTCCGTGATTGAAAGAGCTTAGGAAAGAACGCCATTGCTTTTGCTTTGAATCGTATAAGCTGATGCCGTTGCTTGTTCCAAACCACAGATCCCCGTCACTGTCTTCTATAATGGAGTTTACTTGGTTGTTTACTAGTGACTGCCGGTTGCCAATAGAGTGCTTTATCCAGTTGTAGTTGGTATATTGGTTATTGCGGACGGTAATTCCCGTAGGATAGTTGGACAGCCAGATACGCTGCTCGTTGTCTACATATACATCATTGATAATGTTTCCGTCCATTTCGTTGTAACTACCATAGTTTGCAATGATATAAGGATCTGTTTCATAGGTGTCTATGTTTAACTTGTGTACTCCTGCTCCTTCAGTGGCTACTAATAATTCCTTTGTGTTCAAAGGACTGATCCGTGTAATATTCACATCTGTCAGTTCTACTTCGGGACGTACAATTTTCTGGCTGTTCAAGTCATATATATAGACTCCCTTTTCAAAAGTGCCTATAAATAGTTTGTTGGCTGTACGGTGTAGATATAATTCATGTACGTGCATATCCATCATTCCCAGTTTGCCGCAGGAGAGCTCTTTTAAATTCCCGTTTTCCAGTTTTGCCAGATAGATTCTTTTGTCTGTACCTATAAAGAAATGTTCACTGTTTATCTGTTCTATGCAGGTGATATTTCCCAGTCGGTTAGAGATTTGTTGCTTTTGTCCGGATTCTATGTTAAAAAGGTGGATAGCCGATTTGCCGCACAGCCATACGTTATCCTCCTGGTCTATGTAACTATATCTCACGAAAGCATGGTAGTCCTTATTCCAGTAATTGTACATACTGTATATCTGTACAAAACGGTCGTGGCCTGAATCATAACGAAAAATTCTGCCTTGTTTTCCTGTGACCAGTAGTGTACCTGTTTTATCTAAAAAAGTCCAGTTTATATTCAATAACGGGTCTAGTTCCCTGTTACCTTCTTTTAATTTATAATGTTTTATTTCTTTTCCGTTATATTGGTCTATCCCCACATGGGTAAGGAACCACATATATCCACGAGCATCTTTCTGAATTTTGTATATTTTCTGATTGCTTAGTCCTTCTTCTATGCCAATGTATTTATAAGTCTGCGATGAGACGGTTAATGACAGTAGTAAAAAAATGAGACTTGTGATAGTAGCTTTCATAAAACTCTTTATTCTAAATCTTTTCTTTTTTCAAAAAACAGTAACAAAATTAAGATAAAAAAATCATAGGATTAGTAATTTGAGATGAGCTAAATTTCGGTAAAATTATCCCTTTGTTCGCCTATGGCTCGCTTGTGTGAATGTAAGAAATATAAATGGAAGAAGGTTTGTAACATAACTGTCAGATGATTATGTTTTCTTAACAAAACTTCGTGCAGCATTATGGTATGGCCTGCATTTCTTTCAATAGAAAGGACTTATAAACTAGAATAATTAACTAAGTAAAGAAAAGCACAATGAAAAAGTTTTTTTGGTTTTAATAAATTGCTTGCGTCTGTAGCGGTGCTTGCTTCTGTGATGATCTTTCAATCCTGTTTGGATGATGATGATAATGATTATTATAGATATGCGTTGCCCAATGCACCTGGTTACTGTGAAACCGGTGGCCGACAATTCATTTTTTATGCAGTTGGATGACAGTACGACACTGTTACCTGTCAATATGAAAAATTCTCCCTATGGTGAGAAGGAAGTAAGGGCCCTTGTAAATTTCGATCCGGTGAATGAGTCAAGCGGAGAGTATGACAAGGCTGTACATATCAACTGGATAGACAGTATCTTGACAAAACCGATTGCCGGTGATTTAGGAGATAAGAATGATGAAGTATATGGTACTGACCCTGTAGATATGATTAACGATTGGGTAACAATTGCCGAGGACGGTTATTTGACTTTGCGTTTCAGAACCATGTGGGGGAATCGCAGTCAAGCTCATTTTGTCAATTTGTTGATGAGTAAAGATGCTGAAAATCCTTATGAGGTGGAATTCCGTCATAATGCTTTTGGTGATGTATATGGTGAACCTGCCGACGGACTGGTGGCATTTAATTTGGATTCCTTGCCTGACACTGAAGGAAAAACAGTGAAGCTGAAATTAAAATGGAAATCATTTAACGGAGAGAAAACTGCGGAATTGATTATTGTACCCGTAAGTCAACTCCTGCAAACAGTGCAGCCATTACAGCCGGACGAAGTGTCTTGAGATTAAAATAAGGTTTAATAACTGAGGTGCAATTTCAATCCCTCCTGTTCTATGTGGTATAGAGCCGGAGGGATATTTTTTTGCTTTATTCGCTCATCCATATCCCTAGCATTACTCCGAGGATACCCAATACCACACTACCGATGATGTAGGTGAAAAAAGAGGGGTAGAGTCCTGATTTCAGTAATTGCAGACTTTCGTTGCTGAAAGTGGAAAAAGTAGTGAAGCCACCGCAAAGTCCGATAGTGAGCATCAGTCTTATATCATTGTTGATATGAATGCGTGAGGTGAGGGTATAGAATACCCCGATCAGTATGCAACCCAAAATATTGACTGCGAAAGTACCCCACGGAAAATTCGTTGTTCCCTGGCGATAAATGCTTATGGTAAGCAGGTAGCGAAGTACACTTCCTGTACCTCCTCCCAAGAAGATGAGTAATAGTGATTTCATAAATGCTACATTTTAATGCAAAAATAGCAATGATTATTCATTCAGAGCCAAACTTTTTTTCGTAATTTTGCACCCTAAACGAAAAATACGCAAAAAGGAATGGGTGGTTTTTTGGAACAGTCTCAAAGGCTGAATGCGTCACCGACTTATTTTACGGGACGGACTATAATTCACATTTAGGAACAAAAAGAGGTGGTTTGGCTACGTATGCCCAAGGAGAGGGATTTATGCGTTCTATCCACAATTTGGAGAGTTCTTATTTCCGCACGAAGTTTGAATCTGAACTTCCAAAGTTCAAAGGTAGTTCGGGTATCGGCATTATCAGTGATACGGACCCGCAGCCTATCGTGATAAACTCGCATCTGGGCAAGTTCGCCATCGTCACAGTAGCTAAAATCAATAACATTACGGAATTGGAACGCGACTTGCTGGCAGCTAATATGCATTTTTCTGAAATGAGTCTTGGCAAGACGAATCAGACGGAGCTGATCGCATTGCTTATTGTGCAAGGGAAAAATTTTTGTAGATGGTATAGAGAATGTCTTTAATAAAATCAAAGGATCATGCTCCATGCTGATATTGACGGAAGATGGTATTATAGCAGCACGTGACAAATGGGGGCGTACTCCGGATTGTGATAGGTAAAAAAGAGGGTAGCGTATGCTGCGACAAGTGAATCAAGCAGTTTGCCGAATCTGGATTATGAAATAGAGAAATATGTAGGACCGGGCGAAATTATTCGCTTGCGTGCCGACGGAATGGAACAAATGCGCAAGCCGAACGAAGGAATGCAGATTTGTTCTTTTTTGTGGGTATATTATGGATTTCCTGTTTCATGCTATGAAGGGAAAAATGTAGAGGAAGTACGTTTTATGAGTGGTTATAAAATGGGGCAGAAGGACGATTCGGAAGTTGATTGTGCCTGCGGTATTCCTGATTCGGGAGTAGGCATGGCATTGGGGTATGCTGAAGGCAAAGGAATTCCTTATCATCGTGCTATTGCCAAGTACACACCCACCTGGCCTCGTAGTTTTACTCCTGCCAATCAGGAAATGCGTTCACTGGTAGCAAAAATGAAGCTGATACCTAATCGTGCAATGCTGGAAGGTAAGCGCGTGTTGTTCTGTGACGATTCTATAGTGCGTGGAACCCAACTTCGTGATAATGTGAAAATTTTATTTGATTATGGTGCCAAAGAGGTTCATATGCGCATTGCTTGTCCGCCATTGATTTATGGATGCCCTTTCATTGGTTTCACTTCTTCAAAAAGTGATTTGGAATTGATAACCCGCCGGATGATTAAGGAGATTGAAGGCGATGAAAATAAGAATCTGGAAAAATATGCAACGACAGATTCGCCGGAGTATAAGAAGATGGTGCAAATGATTGCCGACCGCTTCGGTCTGAGCTCCTTGAAATTCAATACTTTGGAAACTTTGGTAGAAGCGATAGGATTACCAAAATGTAAGGTATGTACCCATTGTTTTGATGGTTCCAGTTGTTTCTAATAACAAAATAATAAAATATTAATGAAAAAGAGCCGTGATTTGTTTGGCAATTCACGGCTCTTTTTCTTATTTTACAGGCAAGTATGAATATTAAAACAAAAAGAAAAATGACGGTAATAGAACGATTTTTAAAATATGTAAGCTTCGACACTCAGTCTGATGAGAATAGCGGGGCTACCCCCAGTACACCGAAGCAGATGGTGTTTGCACAATATTTAAGATCTGAATTGGAACAATTGGGCTTTCAGGAAATTTCTTTGGATGAGAATGGTTATCTGTTTGCCACATGGCCGGCCAATACGGATAAACCGGTTCCTACCATCGGATTTATTGCACACATGGATACCAGTCCCGATATGACGGGTGCGGGAGTCACCCCACGCATTGTCTATGGTTATGACGGAACGGATATTGTATTATGCGAAGAAGACAACATTATACTTTCTCCCAAGCAATTTCCCGAACTGTTGGATCATAAAGGGGAGGACCTTATTGTAACCAACGGCAAAACATTGTTGGGAGCTGATGACAAGGCGGGTATTGCTGAAATCATCTCAGCTATGGTATATTTGAAAGAACATCCTGAAATCAAGCATGGAAAAATTCGTGTGGGATTTAATCCTGATGAAGAAATAGGCTTGGGTGCACATAAATTTGATGTGGAGAGATTCGGATGCGAGTGGGCATATACGATGGATGGTGGTGAAGTAGGGGAGTTGGAGTTTGAAACTTTAATGCCGCTTCTGCGAAAGTGATTATTAAAGGACGTAACGTACATCCGGGATATGCAAAGGATAAAATGATCAACTCCTTGCGTGTGGCTAATGAGTTTGTGTCTTTACTGCCTACGGACGAAGTGCCCGAATGTACTGATGGTTATCAGGGATTCTATCATTTGATTGGCATGACGGGTGAAGTAGAGCAGACTACCATCTCTTATATAATCCGTGATCATGACCGTGCCAAGTTTGAGGCATGCAAGGAAAATATGAAAAAGTGGGCGGAAATCATCAATAAGAAATATGGAGAAGGCACCGTTACATTGGAATTGAAAGACCAGTATTACAATATGCGTGAGAAAATTGAGCCGGTGATGCATATCATTGATATCGCTTTCAAGGCTATGGAAGAGGCGGGCGTGACACCTAAGGTGAAGGCTATCCGCGGTGGAACGGATGGTGCACAACTTTCATTTAAGGGATTGCCTTGTCCCAATATTTTTGCCGGCGGCTTGAATTTTCATGGCAGATATGAGTTCGTGCCAATCCAGTCTATTGAGAAAGCCATGAAAGTGGTGGTGAAAATCGCTGAATTGGTGGCAAGATAAGTAATTTATTAACCTTAAAATAGTAAAGTAATAACATGAAAACAACTCCGTTTACCGAAACACACATTCCTTGGGGGCGAAAATGCACGAATTTGCAGGTTATAATATGCCTATTGAATATTCGGGAATTATTGATGAACATCTTACTGTATGTAATGCCGTAGGTGTTTTTGATGTATCCCATATGGGTGAATTTTGGGTAAAAGGTCCTAATGCGTTGGAGTTTTTGCAGCAAGTGACTTCAAACAATGTGGCAACTTTGCCCGTCGGTAAAGCGCAATATACTTGTTTCCCTAATGAGGAGGGAGGTATTGTTGATGACCTGTTGGTATATCACTATGAATCCGAAAAATATTTGTTGGTGGTAAATGCGGCCAATATTGAGAAAGACTGGAACTGGTGTGTCAGCCATAACACAGTGGGTGCGGAATTGGAAAATGCATCCGACCGTATGGCACAGCTTGCTATTCAGGGACCGAAGGCTATGGAAGTTTTGCAAAAACTGACTCCGGTCAACTTGTCTGAAATTCCTTATTATGCTTTTACCACAGGTGAGTTCGCCGGTCAGAAAGATGTGATTATTTCGAATACCGGTTATACCGGTGCAGGTGGTTTCGAGCTTTATTTTTATCCCGAAGCCGGTCAGGCTATCTGGAAAGCAATTTTTGAAGCAGGTGCTCCTGAAGGGATTAAACCTATCGGGCTAGGGGCTCGTGATACATTACGTTTGGAAATGGGCTTTTGCCTGTATGGTAATGATTTGAGTGATACCACTTCTCCGTTGGAAGCAGGATTGGGCTGGATTACCAAATTTGTTGAAGGAAAGAATTTCACTTCACGTGCTTTACTTGAAAAGCAGAAAGCCGAAGGATTGAAACGCAAGCTGATTGCTTTTGAATGGTAGACCGTGGTATTCCCCGTCATGGTTATGAACTGGTAAATGCTGATGGAGAGAAAATAGGTGAAGTAACTAGTGGAACCATGTCTCCAATGCGTAAGATTGGTATCGGTATGGGATATGTTCAGACTGCTTACACAGCATTAGGTACTGAAATATTTATTGATGTGCGCGGACGCAAGCTGAAAGCTGTAGTAGTAAAGGCCCCGTTCAGAAAATAAATCGAAAGCCGGAAAAGAGAACGCTGATAACAAAGAAAACGCGGATATTCAAGAAAATCTGAATATTCGCGTTTTCTTTATATGGCTGATATACATTTACGGTTAGTTCCTTTTCATAAAAACAGCTTTTAATGCAAAATTAATAATAGGATGAAGAATATGATAAATAGATAATTCTTAATTTTGCAATCAAAAATTTATTAGCTATGTCTGAATTGGCTCCATTGATAAGTGATTTGGCTTTGATTCTGATCTGCGCCGGTGTCATGACGCTCGTCTTTTAAACGGTTAAAGCAACCTCTTGTTCTCGGCTATATCGTAGCCGGCTTTTTGGCAAGTCCCCATGTTCCTCTTACTCCGTCGGTCATTGATGTGGCCAATATCCATACATGGTCGGAGATTGGTGTGATATTCTTGTTGTTCGCTCTAGGGTTGGAATTTAGTTTCAAGAAACTGGTGAAGGTAGGGGGGACGGCGGTCATTGCGGCGTGTACCATTATATTTTGTATGATATTGGTTGGGATTTTTGTAGGGTGGTCTTTCGGGTGGCAACGCATGGACTGTCTGTATTTGGGAGGTATGTTGGCCATGTCCTCCACGACTATTATCTATAAGGCTTTTGATGATTTGGGATTGAGGCAGCAACGGTTTGCCGGCTTGGTTCTTAGTATTTTGATATTGGAAGATATATTGGCTATTGTTTTGATGGTTATGTTGAGTACAATGGCAGTGAGTCAGAATTTCGAGGGCAGTGAAATGGTATATAGCATTGCCAAATTATTATTCTTCCTTATATTGTGGTTTGTGGTAGGTATTTATATCATTCCTACATTTTTGAAGCGTTCCCGCAAGTGGATGGCAAATGAAACATTGCTGATTGTTTCGCTGGCATTGTGCTTCGGTATGGTAGTTGTGGCGGCCAAGGTTGGATTTTCGGCTGCGTTTGGAGCTTTTATAATGGGGTCTATTTTGGCAGAAACGGTAGAGGCCGAAAATATAGAGAAGCTTGTGGCCCCTGTAAAGGATTTGTTTGGAGCCATTTTCTTTGTATCTGTGGGAATGATGGTAGACCCTGCCATGATTGTAGAATATATATGGCCCATTGTGATTATTACATTGGCCATTCTGCTTGGGCAGGTTATTTTTGGTACAGGTGGTGTGATTTTGTCGGGACAGCCGTTGAAAGTTGCCATGCAATGTGGTTTCAGTCTGACCCAGATTGGTGAATTTGCATTTATTATCGCTTCGTTGGGGGTAAGTCTGAAAGTAACCAGTGATTTCTTATATCCTATTGTGGTGGCTGTTTCGGTCATTACCACATTTCTGACCCCGTATATGATACGTTTGGCGATACCTGCTTATCATATAGTAGAGAAACGTCTGCCCGGCAAATGGAAAAAAATGCTTGAGCGTTATTCATCGGGATCACAAACGGTGAATCATGAAAACAATTGGAAGAAATTGTTGGTTGCCATAGCTAGGATCGTAGCTGTTTATTCTGTATTGTGTATAGCTATGATTACACTTTCATTCCATTTTATTATTCCATTGTTCCGGGCTAGTCTGCCTGTCTTTTGGGCCAATCTGGCAGGAACTGTTTTTACTATCGTCTGCATCGCACCTTTCTTGCGTGCCATTATCATGAAAAAAAACCACTCTGTAGAGTTCCAGGCGTTATGGCAGGATAGCCGTTTCAACCGGGCTCCCTTAATTTCTACCATTTTACTCCGTATAGTGATAGCTGTCATGTTTGTGATGTTTGTTATAGAGAAACTTTTTTCAGACTTCCACGACTTTGCTGATCGGTATAGCCGTTGTTTTGGTAGGTATGATGATGTTCTCGCGATGGCTGAAGAAGCAATCTATATTCATGGAGCGTACTTTTATTCAGAATTTGCGTTTCAGAGATGTGCATGCTGAGTTCACAGGTCAGAAGCGTCCTGAGTATGAAGGACATTTGTTGTCCCGCGACTTACATCTTTCGGATTTTGAGATACCTGCGGATTCCTTATGGGCGGGATATACGTTAAGAGAGCTGAATTTGGGGCATAAATACGGAGTACATGTGGCATCTATCATTCGTGGAATGCATCGTATTAATATTCCGGGGGCGAATGTACGTCTGTTTCCCGGTGACACCATACAGGTAATCGGTACGGATGAGCAGTTGGGCGAGTTTGCCCGTCAGGCAGAAAGAGTATCAGCCGCCGCTGAAGAGGAAGATTTGGAAAGGCGTGAAATGAATCTGAAACAGTTCATTATAGATCGTAACTCATTTTTCTTGGGTAAAAATATCAAAGAAAGTGGTATCCGGGATGAGTACAAATGTCTGGTGGTAGGCGTCGAAAAAGAAGATAGTACGCTGATGACCCCTGATATCAATGTACCTTTTACGGAAGGGAGATGTGGTATGGGTGGTAGGCGAAGGATGATGTGTACCGTGTTGTGGATAAGAAAGAAAAGAGGAAGAATAATTAATTTTAATACATAAGAAAACCATGAAAAGTGATCCTAAAGATTGTCTGTATTGTCAGAACAATGAGACATTGCACAATTTAATGATTGAAATAGCGCCACTGAGTGTTTCACGCGTATTCCTGTTTAAGGAACAAACCTATCGCGGACGTTGCCTTGTTGCTTATAAAGATCATGTAAACGACTTGTTTGAACTGAGTGATGAAGAACGTAATGCATTTATGGCAGATGTTGCCCGTGTGACCCGTGCTATGGACAAGGCTTTCCACCCTGAAAAAATAAATTACGGAGCATATAGTGACAAACTTTCTCACCTGCATTTTCATCTGGCTCCCAAGTATGTGGACGGACCTGATTATGGAGGTGTATTTCAGATGAATCCGGGAAAAGTTTATCTGACTGATGCGGAATACCAAGAAATGATTGAAGCTATAAAGAAAAATCTGTAGTAGTGAAATGATTAACAGATAGATAGTAGTTAATGGCTAGTGATTAATAGCAGATGCGTACACCTACAATCACTAACCATTAATCACTATCTATTCTTGTTCTTCGAAATCAAATTCAAAGTCGAAGTCATCATCACCGAAATATTCAGGAGTAATGAATTCTTCCATGCTGCGACGGTCCTTCTTGGTGGGACGCCCTGTTCCGCGGGCGCGATCAACAAAACCGCTGATTCTGCTCATTTCCAGTAATTCATATTGCTCCGGAGTCGTTACATTCTCCAGAATTTCAGGAACCAATTTGGCACCTATACGTTTCTCTATTGCCTGTAAAACTTTAAATGAGTACGTGACAGGCGGTTTCTTTACCTGTATCACTTCTCCCGGCTTTATCATTCTCGACGGCTTCACCTGAGTACCGTTGATGGAAACCCGTCCTTTCTTGCATGCTTCGGCAGCGATAGTACGGGTCTTGAATATACGTGAGGCCCACAGCCATTTATCAATTCTTGCTTCAGCCATTACTTTTTATTGTATTGGTTCATTGTTATACTGATGCCTGCCAGACAAAAACTCTTAATTATGTCGCAAGCCGTTGCTACACGTTCGTCCATGGTCTTCAAATCTTCATCAGTGAAGTGACCTAATACAAAATCTATTTGTCCGCCACGGGGAAAATCGTTGCCGATACCAAAGCGCAGACGGGCATAATCCTGTGTACCCAGCGTAGCAGCTATATGTTTCAAACCATTGTGTCCGGCATCGCTGCCTTTTCCTTTCAGGCGTAGTGTACCGAAAGGAAGGGCGAGGTCGTCCACCACTATCAACACATTTTCCAACGGAATGTTTTCTTTCTGCATCCAGTAGCGCACTGCATTTCCACTCAGGTTCATGTAAGTAGACGGTTTCAGCAGGATAAGCTGGCGTCCTTTGAGCGAGAGGGTGGCAGTAGCCCCATAACGTCCGTCGGTAAAACAAGATTGGACGCCTTTGCAAGGGCGTCCAATACTGTGAATCCTATGTTGTGACGGGTATTTCGGTATTCTTCACCTATATTACCCAGTCCTGTAATCAAATATTTCATTGATAAGGATTAAAAGGTTACTGATTATTTGCCGGCAGTTGCAGCAGCACCACGAGCGGCACGAGTCAATTTAACTGCACAAACAACGGCTTCTTTAGCGTTAATCAATTCCAAACCTTCATAGCTTAATTCGCCCACTTTGACAGTCTTGCCCAGACCCAAAGAAGTTACATCAACAACCAGACGTTCAGGAATTACATTGTATAAAGCTTTCACTTTCAGTTTACGCAACTGTAATGCCAATTTACCACCGGCACGTACACCTTCTGCCAAACCTTCCAGCTGAACAGGAACTTCCATAACGATGGGTTTAGCTTCATCAATCTGATAGAAGTCAACGTGAAGGATTGCATCCGTTACAGGATGGAACTGGATATCTTTCAAAATAGCGTTTACTATTTTACCGTCAATGTTCAAGTCTACAACATAGATGTGCGGTGTGTATACCAAGTTACGGAGTCCTTCGGTGGGCACGGAGAAGTGAGTAGCTACGGGCAAGCCGTTTTCGTCTTTCTGTACTCCATACAATACACAAGGAACACCATTGTTCTTACGCAATTCGTGAGTTGCTTTCTTTCCTACGTCTGTTCTGACAGTACCTTTAATTTCAATTGATTTCATTGTTTTTTAATTTTTTGTGTTACTCTAAATTAAGTTGATCTTATTGCTTAATTCGCCATCACACGATGTGGTATATCACACGATGAGCTTGAAAAAGCGGTGCAAAAT
>OKWC01000072.1_pt1 | contig 17835 bp, 14 predicted proteins | sample 1606971 | NCBI WGS metagenome assembly OKWC01 (sample SAMN04414076, study PRJEB24778) | human gut metagenome | material: faecal | host: Homo sapiens
TGTCAAAATAGTTTAATATAACTATATCCGATTAAAAAATATGGGAGTGAAGCGAATGATATCAAATCAAATACTTCTTAATACAATAGAAGGACTTAAAAACATAACAAGAATTGATATGTGTGTAATGGACACAGAAGGTAAAGTATTGGCATCGACATTTAATGGTGCTGAAGAGAATGAAGCAGCAGTATTAGCTTTTGTGGATTCTCAGGCAGATAGTCAGGTTGTCTCAGACTTTCAGTTTTTTAAAGTGAGCGAAGATAACCAGCTTGAATATATTTTACTGGCTAAAGGCAGTACAGATGATGTATATATGGTGGGAAAGATGGCAACATTTCAGATTCAGAGTCTGTTAGTTGCGTACAAGGAGCGTTATGATAAAGATAACTTTATTAAGAACCTCTTACTTGATAATATGCTTTTGGTTGATATTTATTCAAGAGCTAAGAAGCTTCACATAGAAACAGATGTGAAACGAATTGTATTTATTATAGAGACAAAGCATGAGAAAGATACTAATGCTTTAGAAACTATAAGAGGATTATTCTCTGGTAAATCTAAAGATTTCATAACAGCAGTTGATGAGAAGAATATTATCCTTGTTAAAGAAGTGGCAGAAGGTCAGACATATGCAGATATGGATAAGATTGCCAACACATTGTTAGATATGTCTAATTCAGAAGCAATGGCTAAAGTGAATATCGCATATGGTACAATAGTTAACGATATTAAGGAAGTATCTAAGTCATTTAAAGAGGCTAAACTTGCATTAGATGTTGGTAAGATTTTCTACAGTGATAAGAAAGTTATTGCATATAACCGATTAGGAATCGGCCGTCTTATTTATCAGTTACCAATGCCTCTTTGCAAAATGTTTATTAAAGAGATTTTCGATGGTAAATCGCCTGATGAATTTGACGAGGAGACATTGTCTACAATTAATAAATTCTTTGAAAATAGCCTGAACGTTTCAGAGACTTCAAGACAGTTATATATACACAGAAATACTCTTGTATATAGATTGGATAAGTTGCAAAAGACTACTAATCTTGACTTAAGAGTATTTGATGATGCAATCACATTTAAGATTGCGTTATGGTTGTTAAATATATGAAATATATGGAAAATATGGACTATTAGAATAAATATTGTAAGAATTAAATATCGTGGCAGATGAAATTAGCAAATGGTTATAGTTAGCAGATGCTGGTGGTTTCATTTATGAAAATAGCCATTATGAAAAATATAGATAAACAGATTGGAAAACAAAATAAAAAGTCTTGCCTGAGTGCGAGGACTTTTTAAAAGATATAGAAAGTTGAGGAAACTTGTATGATAGTATTAGAAGATGTTAGTAAGTCATATTCTACAGGTGCACCTGCAATTAAAAATATAAGTTTAAAGATTGATGAAGGAGAATTTGTTTTTATTGTTGGTAACAGTGGTTCGGGTAAGTCTACTCTTATCAAACTATTACTTAAAGAGTTAGAACCAACCAGTGGGAAAATATATGTCAATGGCAGATATTTGAATAATATAAAGAAGAGAAAAGTAGCAGAACACAGAAGAGGAATAGGTGTTGTATTCCAGGACTTTAGACTGCTTAAAGATAGAAATGTATATGATAATATTGCATTTGCACAGAGAGTTGTGGAAACTCCTAAGAAAGTTATTAAGAAAAGAGTGCCTGCAATGTTATCATTAGTAGGATTATCTGAAAAATATCGTTCATTTCCAAAGGAATTATCAGGTGGTGAACAGCAAAGAGTAGCACTTGCCAGAGCATTAGTGAATAATCCGCCTATATTGCTTGCAGACGAGCCTACAGGTAACTTAGATCCTAAAAACTCATGGGAGATTATGAAACTCTTAGAGGAGATTAATAAACGAGGAACGACTGTATTAGTGGTAACGCATAACAGAGAAATCGTTGATGCAATGAATAAACGTGTAATTACAATGCATAAAGGCGTAATACTTAGCGACGAGAAAAAAGGTGAATACATTTATGAAGGTTAGTACATTTGCATACAATTGTGGACAAGGTATAAAGAATATAAAGAGAAATAAACTTTTCTCACTGGCATCGATTGGTACGATAGCAGCCTGTATATTTCTTATGGGTGTATTTTATGCTATTATTGCCAACTTTCAATATATGGTTAAAGAGGCTGAGGATTCAGTCTGTGTTACAGTATTTTTTAATGATGATGTGACAGAAGACCAGATAAAGGACATAGGAGATAAGATAAAGAAGAGAGTAGAAGTATCCCGGATAAAATATACTTCTGCAGCTGAAGCGTGGGACAACTTTAGTAAGCAATATTTTAAAGATGATTTAGACCTTGCAGAGGGATTTAAAGATGACAATCCACTTAAAAGCTCAGCAAATTATGAGATATACCTGAATGATTTAACGATGCAGGATGCATTAGTATCTTATCTTAAATCATTAGACGGAGTAAGAAAAGTTAATGATTCTCCGGTAACTGCTAATACACTTACAGATTTTGCGAAAATGGTTGGATACATATCAGTAGCCATAATTATAATTCTGTTAGCAGTAGGTATCTTCCTTATAAGTAATACAGTTATGATTGGTATTACAGTCAGAAAAGAAGAAATTCGAATTATGAAATTAATCGGTGCAACAGATATGTTTGTAAAGGCCCCATTTATAGTTGAGGGTATAATTATCGGTTTAATCGGAGCTATACTTCCTGTAATTGTTCTTATGGGTATATACCAGAAGGTAATTGTGTACCTTATGTCACAGTTCCAGACATTTACAAGCCAGGTATCATTTATCAGTCCAGCAACTATATTCTCATTTATTTTGCCAATGGCATTAATCGTAGGTGCGGGAATAGGTCTTACAGGTAGTATGATTACAATCAGAAAACATCTGAATGTATAAAGGCGGTATCATAATATCTGATAATGAAGATTAATATGGTACCTATCAGAAGATATACTTATAAATGTAAACAGATAGAAAGTGTGTGGAAGTCTCGAAAGGATGATTTGATTTGAAAAAAGATTGTTAGGCTTAGTGTGTGTACTCATTGCAAGCGCAATGGTTATCGGACTTGCACAGCCTCTTAAAGCAACCAGTATCGATGAAGAGAAGAAGAAACAGCAGGATATGGAGAATAATTTAGACGATATCCAGAATACATTAGACAAGCTTGAGACTATGAAAAATGATATGAATGAATATATCAAGACAATGGATAGTAAGCTAGAAGAGATAACGGCTAAGATTGTAGATTTGAATGATAAGGCAACAGCTAAGCAGACAGAAATTGATGAAATAAATGTCAAGCTTGCTGCACAGGAGGAAGATATCCAGTCACAGTATGAATCTATGAAGTTAAGAATCAGATTCATGTATGAAAATGGACAGACTCAGTATATGGAGATGATGTTAGGTTCAGGAAGTCTTGGAGATTTCCTGAATAAAGCAGAGTATATTTCGGAATTAACTACATATGATAGAAATATGCTTGATAAGATGCGAGAGACGAAGAAGCAGATAGAAGAGACAAAGGCTTCTCTTCAGACAGAAAAAGATAATCTCCAGACTCTATTAGAAGAAGCAAGTGCAGAGCAGGATTCAATGGAGAAGTTAGTTGAAGCAAAACGTGTTCAGCTTGCAGCAACCCAGCAGGAGATATCAGATGCTGAGAGTGAAGCCGAAGCAATGAAAGCAGATATCGAAGACCAGAAACAGCTTATTGCTGCAATGCAGGAGGCTGAACGAAAACTCAAAGAAGAGCAGGAAAGAAAGAAAAGGGAAGAGGAAGAGAGACGCAGACAGGAAGAGTTAAACAGACAGAATAATACAAATAATAATAACAGTAACAATAACAACAATAACAGTAGTAGCGGTTCTTTTGTATGGCCTTGTCCAAGTTCGAGAAGAATAACATCTGATTATGGTCTGCGTGGGGATCCATTTGGTAATTCCTCTAGCAGTGAATTCCATAAAGGTATTGATATAGGTGCACCTGTCGGAACACCTATTGTAGCTACGGCAAGCGGTGTAGTTGCATGGGCAACACGTAGCAGTTCAGCAGGAAACTGGGTAGTTATAAATCATGGTGATAATCTTATAAGCGTGTATATGCACATGGCATATTATATAGTTTCAGGTGGAGATTATGTTGAAGCAGGACAGGTAATAGGTTATGTCGGTCTGACAGGACAGACAAGCGGTCCACATTTGCATTTCGGAATAGGAAATTATGACGGAAGCTGGCCACCGGCATATGTTAATCCACATAATTATATTGGTTAAACTATAGCAATTTTAAATGCGGAATGGAGAATAAAATGGATAATGAAAATAAAGATGATATAAATAATTCAAATCGTTATTACGGAAATAACTATTCGGAGAACCAGAGATATAATAATGGAAATAACTACGCTGGAAATGGCAATTATAGTTCGGTAAACCAATATGGCGGTAATAATGGTTATAATAACGGAAACAATTTCACAGGAAATAATGCTTATAATAATGGAAATAACGGAAATAAACACGGTAAGAAGTCATATTTTGCAGGACTTATAACAGGTGTTATCTGGGGAATTGCCGTTGTATTTATATTGATAATATTATCTAATATTATTGAGAGTGAACTTACTGAGTCAGGAAAGATTTCAGATAATGTCGGTACATCAGCACTTACAGGAAGCAGCAAATCTTCGATTATTAAGCAATATATTGATAAATATTTTATGGAAGATGTTGATAATGACATACTAACAGAGGGAATGTATAAAGGAATGTTAGAATCATTAAATGATCCATATTCCGTATATTATACAAAGGACGAGGTTGAATCACTTAAACAGTCATCAGAGGGTGAATATGTGGGACTCGGAATATCTGTTACACAGAATAATGAAACTAAAGTAATTACGGTAACTAAGGTATATGATGATTCGCCGGCTAAAGATGCGGGAATAGAATCCGGGGATACGATATATTCGATAAATGACAATGTTCTTACGGATGAAACCTTAGATGAGTTATTAGTTGATATTAAAGGTGAAGAAGGCAAAGAAGTCAAGATGCAGCTTAAAAGAGGCGAAGAAACCATAGATGCTGATATGAAATTAAGAGAAGTTCTTATAGATGTGGTATCTTATGAAATGCTTGAAGATAATATTGGATATATCATTATAGACCAGTTTACGGGAACGTCTACGGAACAGGTTGAAGAAGCTATTAATGATTTGAAATCACAGGGTATGGAAAGAATAATTGTTGACCTTAGAGATAACCCAGGTGGACAGTTAGAATGTATACAGGCAATTCTTAATTACTTCCTGCCAAAAGATAAACTACTTCTCTATAGCGAGACTAAAGATGGAGAGCAGGAGAAATATTATACAGAGAATGACGGACTTATAACAGATATGCCACTTTGTGTATTGGTAAATGAGAATAGTGCAAGTGCATCAGAGGTATTTGCAGGTGTAGTTAAATGCTATGACAGAGGTAAACTAGTTGGAACCAAGACATTTGGTAAGGGCATAATGCAGTCAACATTCGGACTTAGTGATGGAACTGCAATTAAACTTACAATTGGTAAATACTATCTTCCAGATGACAGTAACATTCATGGAATAGGTATTGAACCTGATTACGAAGTAAAACTTCCTGAAGATGTTACAAATGTATGGGCGTTAAAACATCCAGATGACCCACAGCTTACAAAGGCAATCGAAGTTGTAAAAGGATTAGATTAATTTAAAAAGAGCTTTTATACATAATGAATTAAGAAATTTTTCACTTTCCTATTTTGTTAAGTATAAAAGCTCTTATTTGTTATGGGATGTTATGGAGTTTTATTAAAGAGTAGTAGCATTTTATAAAAATATGTGCTATATTATAGTGAAACGAATGTATGTTCGAAAAATGTATTATAGTGAAACGAATGTATGTTCGAAAAATGTATTATAGTGAAATGAATGTATGTTCAAAAAACGTATTATAGTGAAATGAATGTATGTTTGAAAAACGTATTATAGTGAAATTAAGTTAATTTATAAATAAGTTTGAAAGGTCAGAAATATGGATAAGAAGTTTAAACTTGTATCAGAATATAAACCTACGGGGGACCAGCCACAGGCGATTAAAGAGCTTGTTAAAGGTTTTAAAGAGGGAAATCAGTTTGAAACACTGCTGGGTGTAACAGGTTCAGGTAAGACATTTACGATGGCAAATGTAATCGAGCAGCTTAATAAGCCTACACTTGTACTAGCTCATAATAAGACTTTGGCGGCACAGTTATATGGGGAATTCAAGGAATTTTTCCCTGAAAATGCAGTAGAGTACTTTGTCAGTTATTATGACTATTATCAACCGGAAGCATATGTACCATCAACAGACACTTATATAGAGAAGGATTCATCAATTAATGAAGAGATAGATAAGTTAAGACATTCAGCAACAGCTGCATTATCAGAGAGAAAAGATGTAATAATAATCTCAAGTGTATCTTGTATATATGGTCTGGGAAGTCCTATAGACTATCAGAATATGGTGTTATCATTAAGACCGGGAATGGTTAAGGACAGAGATGAAGTGTTAAAAAAATTAGTAGATATACAATATGCTAGAAATGATATGGACTTCAAGCGTGGAACATTCAGAGTACGTGGCGATGTCGTGGAGATATTTCCGGTAACATCATCTGAAAATGCAGTAAGAGTTGAGTTTTTTGGAGATGAGATTGACAGAATAACAGAGATTGACACATTGACAGGCGAGATTAAGAGCAGGTTAGAGCATATCGCAATATTTCCGGCTTCACATTATGTAGTGCCTAAAGAGAAGATTGAACTTGCAGCTAAAAGTATTGAGAAGGAATTGGCAGAGCGTGTAGAATACTTCAAAAGTGAGGATAAATTATTAGAGGCACAACGAATTGCAGAGAGAACTAATTTTGACATAGAGATGATGAGGGAGACAGGCTTCTGTTCGGGAATAGAGAACTATTCAAGACATTTAGCAGGATTAGAACCGGGAGCAACACCGCATACATTATTAGATTATTTTCCAGATGACTTCCTTATGATTGTAGATGAATCGCATATTACGATTCCGCAGGTAAGGGGAATGTATGCGGGTGACCAGTCCAGAAAGACGACACTTGTAGATTATGGCTTCAGACTTCCATCGGCTAAAGATAACAGACCACTTAATTTCGAAGAATTTGAAAGTAAAATAGATCAGATGTTATTCGTGTCGGCTACACCGAATGTATATGAAGAGGAACACGAATTGTTAAGGGCTGAACAGATTATCAGACCTACCGGATTATTAGATCCGGAAGTAACAGTTAAGCCAGTAGCAGGTCAGGTAGATGACTTAATTAGTGAGGTAAATAAAGAAGTTGCGAAGAAGAATAAAGTATTAGTAACGACACTTACCAAGCGAATGGCAGAAGATTTGACAGACTATATGAAAGAAGTCGGAATCAGGGTAAAATATCTACATTCTGATATAGACACACTAGAGAGAACTGAGATTATAAGAGATATGAGGCTTGATGTATTTGACGTATTAGTCGGTATCAACCTTTTAAGGGAGGGATTAGATATACCTGAGATTACATTAGTAGCAATATTAGATGCTGATAAAGAAGGCTTCTTAAGGTCAGAGACTTCACTCATCCAGACGATAGGACGAGCAGCGAGAAACTCAGAGGGACATGTTATAATGTATGCTGATAAGATAACTGATTCTATGAGAGTAGCCATAGACGAGACGAATAGAAGACGAAGTATACAGCAAAAATATAATGAGGAGCATGGAATTACGCCGACAACCATTAAGAAAGCGGTAAGAGAAAGAATAAGCATCACGAAAGAAGCTGTTGAGACGGTTGATAAGTTAGAAAAAGATCCTGAATCAATGAGCAGGAAAGAAATAGAGAAGCTTATTAATAAGATTATGAAGGAAATGCAGAAAGCCGCTTCGGAACTTAACTTTGAGGCAGCAGCAGACCTGCGTGACCAGATGATTAAACTAAAAGAGCAGTTAAGAGATATGTAGAAATGAGGTAAATTGTGAAAGAAGTCAATGATAAAAATAAGTCAGGGAGACAATTTATAAAGATTAAAGGGGCAGCAGAACACAATCTTAAGCATATTGATTTGAATATTCCTAGAAATGAATTTGTGGTAGTTACGGGACTTAGTGGCTCTGGTAAATCTACACTTGCATTCGATACGATATATGCTGAGGGACAGAGAAGATATATGGAATCACTGTCATCATATGCAAGACAATTCTTAGGTCAGATGGAGAAACCTAATGTAGAAAGCATAGAGGGGTTGTCACCTGCTATTTCGATAGACCAGAAATCAACTAACCGAAATCCACGTTCTACGGTGGGAACTGTTACGGAAATATATGATTATTTCAGATTATTATATGCAAGAATAGGTATACCACATTGCCCTAAATGTGGAAGAGAGATATCAAAGCAGACGGTAGACCAGATGGTAGACCAGATTATGACATTGCCGGAGAGAACGAAGATTCAGTTATTAGCACCAGTAGTAAGAGGACGTAAGGGTGAACACGTTAAAGTCTTAGAACGTGCTAAGAAGGCTGGATATGTAAGAGTACAGATTGATGGCAATATGTATGATTAGGTGAAGAAATAAAGCTTGAGAAGAATAAGAAGCATAATATTGAAATAGTTGTAGACCGACTGGTTGTCAAAGAGGGAATAGAGAAACGTCTCACAGATTCCATAGAAACTGTACTTGATATAGCTGACGGACTTATGGTTGTAGATGTGGTTGGCAGTAAGCCTATGAATTTCAGTCAGAGTTTCTCGTGCCCTGATTGTGAGATTAGCATTGATGAGATACAACCAAGAAGTTTTTTCGTTTAATAATCCTTTTGGTGCATGCCCATCATGTTATGGATTAGGCTATAAGATGGAATTTAACGTAGACCTTATGATTCCTGATAAATCAATCAGTATAAATGATGGAGCAATCGTGGCAATGGGCTGGCAGTCAAGTGGCAAAGATGGTAGCTATACACATGCAATCTTAGAAGCGATTGCTAAGGAATATAACTTTTCGTTAGATACACCATTTGAGGAGTTAAGCGAAACAGCAAAAGATGTAATCATTAACGGAACAAATGGCAGATGTGTGAAAGTATACTATCGTGGTCAAAGAGGCGAGGGTATATATGATGTGGCATTGAGGGACTTATTAAAAATGAAGAGAGAAGATACAGAGAAACAGGTTCTGAGACATTGAAACAGGAATATGAGGAATTATGACGATTACGCCTTGTAAGGAATGTAAAGGCCAGCGACTTAAGAAATCTTCACTTGCAGTAACTGTTTCTGATAAAAATATCCATGAGATAACATCGATGTCTATAAGAGATTTGCATAAATTCTTAGAGGATATGGAATTAACTGACAGACAGAAGTTCATAGGAGGTGAGATTCTTAAAGAAATCAAAGCAAGAATTAAATTCTTAATGGACGTAGGTCTTGATTATCTGACATTGTCGCGTGGTACAGCATCATTGTCTGGTGGTGAGGCGCAGAGAATAAGACTTGCTACACAGATTGGTTCAGGACTTGTGGGGGTTGCTTATATCTTAGACGAGCCTAGTATCGGATTACATCAGAGGGATAACGATAAACTCATTAATACACTTACACATCTGAGAGATTTGGGAAATACATTAATAGTTGTAGAACATGATGAAGATACAATGTTAGCAGCAGACCATATCATAGACATAGGTCCGGGGGCAGGCGAATATGGTGGACAGGTCGTGGCAGAGGGTACGGCAGAGGAGATTATGCAGAATGAGAATTCAATTACAGGAGCGTATCTTAGCGGACGTATAAAGATACCTGTTCCAGACACCAGAAGAGAGCCTACAGGCTGGATTACAGTAAAAGGTGCAAGACAGAATAATCTGAAGAATATCAATGTGGATTTTCCGCTTGGTATTATGACATGCGTAACCGGTGTATCGGGTTCCGGAAAGAGTTCGCTTGTAAATGAGATCCTTTATAAAGCATTAGCTAAGAAACTTAACAGAGCAAGAACTATACCTGGTAATCATGATACAATTGAGGGTACAGAGCAGCTAGACAAGATAATCAACATTGACCAGTCTCCGATAGGAAGAACACCACGTTCTAATCCTGCGACATATACAGGTGTATTTGACCAGATTAGGGATTTATTTGCAAGCACATCAGATGCTAAAATGAAAGGCTATAAGAAAGGCAGATTCAGTTTCAATGTCAAAGGCGGAAGGTGTGAGGCTTGTTCGGGTGATGGTATAATTAAGATAGAAATGCATTTCTTACCGGATGTATATGTGCCTTGCGAAGTGTGTGGAGGAAAGCGTTATAACAGAGAAACTTTAGAAGTTAAGTATAAAGGCAAGAGTATCTTTGATGTGCTTGATATGACTGTTGAAGAGGCACTTAAATTCTTCGAAAATGTTCCATCAATTTATCGTAAAATTCAGGCATTATATGATGTAGGACTTTCATATATTAAATTAGGCCAGCCATCAACTACATTATCGGGTGGTGAAGCACAGCGAGTTAAGTTAGCTACAGAACTTAGCAGACGAGGAACAGGCAAGACAATCTATATTCTTGATGAACCTACAACAGGACTTCATTTTGCAGACGTTCATAAATTAGTGGAAATTTTAAGAAAATTATCTGATGACGGAAATACAGTCGTGGTTATCGAACATAATTTAGATGTAATTAAAGTAGCCGATTATATTATCGACATAGGACCTGAGGGTGGAGATAATGGTGGAACGGTTATCGCAAAGGGAACACCAGAAGAGGTTGTGAAGAATAAGAAATCATATACCGGTAAATATCTGAAGAAATATTTAGAAGATAAGTAAATGTACCTGAAGCATTATATATGTAGATTGAAACAAAATCCGAAATCTGAAAGCTGATGATTTATGTAGAAAAATGTCAGAAACTACTTGCATAATTAATGATATTTTATGTATAATTAGGATATTGTGTTTTTAGTCAGAAGTGGTTTTATATATTTCACATATAATCTATGAAAATTAAGGAGAGAAAAAGAAAATGCATACATTTGTTAATCAGGTAGCCAGAATAAATGGTGTAATTAACGAATGGGTATGGGGTATACCTATGCTTATTCTGATTATTTCGACCGGTATCTGGATGAGTATCAGAACGGGATTTTTCCAGATAGTAAGAGCGAAAATCGTTGGCGATGAAACATTTTTCGCAATATTTAAGAAGAGACACGTAACAAAGACAAAGGATAAGAAAGCAATTTCACAGTTCCAGGCACTTTCTACAGCATTAGCTGCCACGATAGGTACAGGTAATATAGCCGGTGTTGCAACTGCACTTACAATTGGTGGACCGGGAGCTATATTCTGGATGTGGGTGTCAGCATTTTCGGAATGATGACTAATTTTCTGAAAAATGTTCTGGGTATCTATTATAGAAGAAAGAATATGTATGGCGAATGGTCAGGAGGTGCAATGTACTATCTGGAGAATGGTCTTGGAAGTAAAAAAGGAATGAAAGAAAATTGCCAAATTCCTTGCAATATTATTTGCAATCTTCTGTGTACTTGCATCATTTGGTATTGGTAATATGACTCAGGTCAATTCAATTGCAGATGCGATGCATAGTAATTTCGGAATACCTACTCTTGTTATGGGTATTATTCTTGCAGTAATTGCAGCACTCGTTGTAATAGGTGGAATTAAACGTATAGGCAGAGTTACAGAGAAACTTGTACCATTTATGGCATTAGCCTACATTATTGGTGCACTTGTTATTTTCTTCATAAATTATAGACAGATACCATATGTATTTGGAAGTATTTTCAAAGATGCATTTAATGTGTCAGCAGTAGGCGGTGGTATCGGCGGTTATGTAATAAAGAGAGCTGCTACAATGGGCTTTAAGCGAGGCGTATTCTCGAATGAGGCAGGTCTTGGTTCTTCAGTAATGGTTCATTCATCATCAGACGTTAAAGAGCCTGTTATCCAGGGAATGTGGGGTATTTTCGAAGTATTCTTTGATACAATAATTGTCTGTACATTAACAGCATTTGTATTATTATCAAGTAGTTCAGATGCAAAATCACAGGCAAAAGTATTTGCAAATATTACAACAGACAGTCAGACATTCAGCATAGCCGAGCATATTGATGAGGATAAAGAAGTTCCACTTATAGATAAAGAGTACAGCACATTAGTTATAGATGTTGATAGCGATGGAAATGCTAAATTGTATACAGAGGCACCGGCAGATGGTGAATATCTTGAACTGAAGGCCTATGGAAATTCTTATTATGTAAAGGCTTCTAAGAAAGAGGACAGAACTGAAGATGATTACATATATACAAATATAATGTCAATTAAGGGAAATGTAGCAAAGGATTCAAATGGTAAAACAGTTAAAGACTCAAATGGCAACGTAGTCTTAGATTCTGTTAAAGTTGAACAAATTAATGGTGTATCTCTTGTTACATATGCATTTTCACAGAAGTTTGGTGATGTGGCTGCAAAATTGTTAGCAATTGCGATTTTATTGTTTGCATTTTCAACAGTTCTTGGCTGGTCTTTCTATGGAACAAAGGCGATTGAATATTTATTTGGAACAAAATCAATGGTATTCTATAAAGTCATATTCGTATGCTTCATCGTAGTGGGCGCAACACTTAACCTAAGTCTTGCATGGAGTATAGCAGATACACTTAACGGTCTTATGGCCATTCCTAACTTAATCGGTGTATTGGCATTGTCAGGAACAGTTGTTAAAATTACTAGAAACTATACAAAACGTAAGATTAAGAAAGATGACGTGAATCTTGAACCAATGCTTTCAGCATTCCCTGATATCCAGAAAGAACAGGAAGAAAAGATGAGGGCTGAGGAAGCATAAGATTATAAAGTGTAAAATAATAAAGTATAAGATTATGAAGCATAAGATTATACAACGGAAAATATAGTTTCTGTTTCATACAGAAAATGATACATTCAGATTTAATATTTATGACAGGTGATGTTGCTTGACATTGCCTGTCTTTTTTCTTATACTTAATAAAGTGTTAGAAATACATTTTAGAATATCAAAACGAATTTGATTTGAAAATATTTTAGGAGGAAACGGGCTTGGAAAAAGAGATGATAATTGTTCTGGACTTCGGTGGACAGTACAACCAATTAGTTGCAAGACGTGTTCGTGAATGTAATGTATATTGTGAGATTTATTCTTACAGAACAGAACTTGAGAAAATCAAAGAAATGAACCCTAAGGGAATCATTTTAACAGGTGGGCCAAATAGTTGTTATGAAGCAGACTCACCAACATATAAGAAAGAATTATTTGAATTAGGTATTCCTGTACTTGGATTGTGCTATGGCGCTCAGCTTATGCAGCATGTCCTTGGTGGTAAAGTTGAAAAAGCACCTGTACGTGAATATGGTAAAACAGAGGTAATGGTAGATAAGAGCTCGCCATTATTTGCAAATGTAGAAGAGAAAACTATTTGCTGGATGAGTCATTTTGATTACATCTCAAATGTAGCTCCAGGCTTTAAGATTTCTGCATATACAGCAGATTGTCCTGTTGCAGCAGCAGAAAATCAGGACAAAAACCTTTATGCAATCCAGTTCCACCCTGAAGTTCTTCACACACAGGAAGGCAGCAAAATGCTTTACAATTTCGTTAGAAATGTATGTGGTTGCCAGGGACTTTGGAGAATGGATTCATTCGTTGAAAATGCAATCAAGGAAGTAAGGGAAAAAGTTGGTGACGGTAAAGTATTACTTGCATTATCAGGTGGTGTTGATTCATCAGTTCTTGCAGCATTACTTGCTAAAGCCGTGGGACCACAGCTTACCTGTGTATTCGTAGACCATGGACTTCTTCGTAAAAACGAGGGAGATGAAGTTGAAAGTGTATTTGGTAAAGGCGGAGCTTTCGAGATTAATTTCGTCAGAGTAAATGCAGCCGAGCGTTACTATGAGAAGCTAGCAGGTGTTACAGAACCTGAACAGAAACGTAAAATTATTGGCGAAGAATTCATAAGAGTATTTGAAGAGGAAGCTAAGAAGATAGGTAAAGTAGATTTCCTTGCGCAAGGAACTATTTATCCTGATATCGTGGAATCAGGTCTTGGTGGAGAATCAGCAGTAATTAAATCACACCACAATGTCGGAGGACTTCCTGAACATGTTGATTTCAAGGACATTATTGAGCCGCTTAGAAATCTGTTTAAAGATGAAGTCCGTAAGGCAGGTCTTGAACTTGGCTTACCTGATTATTTAGTATATCGTCAGCCATTCCCGGGCCCAGGGCTTGGAATCAGAATCATTGGAGATGTAACAGCAGAAAAGGTACGAATTGTACAGGATGCTGATGCAATTTACCGCGAAGAGGTTGACAAAGCAGCAAAATCTTATAAGGAAGCAAATGGCAAAGAGGCACCTTGGATGCCTAACCAGTATTTTGCAGCACTTACAAATATGCGTTCAGTTGGTGTAATGGGCGACGAAAGAACTTATGATTATGCTGTTGCAGTAAGAGCAGTCCGCACAGTTGACTTTATGACAGCGGAAGCAGCAGAAATACCATTTGAGGTATTACAGACAGTAATGAGTAGAATTATTAATGAGGTTCGTGGGGTAAATAGAGTATTCTATGATTTGACGAGTAAACCACCTGGAACGATTGAGTTTGAATAACGGATTAAAATGCCGAAAGCCTGTATTTATGCGGGCTTCCGGCGTTTGTTTTATCAAATGGCTCTAGTTTGGCTCTATTTGTGAATTGAGTAATGGAAAGTTTTTTTATGGTTTGAAATAAAAATTTTATTGACACAAGAGAATATGGATAGTATACTTATCACCAAAATTACAAGGAGAGCATACAAATGAATCAGAACTTACATTCAAGACGTTATATGTACATGTATTATAGACATACTGTGTTATAAGCTTTGCAGGGTTAATGCATTGACTTATAGCCGGTAGGTCTATTAGTCTAGTGCATAAAACCAGAATGTAAGTGATGTGTTAATATATATTACATCGTAAATTGGAATTATCGCACTGGACAATGAATGTTTGGTGCGATTTTTTTGCGTGAAAGAGGTGCATGGAATGAATGATTCAATTGAATTGAAATTGGTAACAGAAGATAAAGCAGAGTGTCTGCACAGACTACAGGTAGAAGCGTTTATGCCATTATATGAAAAATATCAAGATGATGATACAAGTCCGGCAAAAGAAAGCCTGAAAAGAGTAACAGAGAAGATTATTGAGGAAAATTCAGATTTTTACTTCATTGTGTTTCATGGAGAAAAAGTTGGAGGTGTGAGAGTCAGATGGCATCAAGGCAAAAAGGTGTATGAAAATGTTAATTGGATATCTCCTATTTTCATAATTCCAAAATTTCAAAATAAAGGGATTGCGAGCACGGTGATAGAACAATTATTTGGCATTTATCCGAATACAATAGAATGGCGTTTAGATACGATTAAGCAGGAAACAGGCAATTGTCATTTATACGAGAAATGCGACTTTGTCAGGACTGGAGAGGAAATAGTTGTAAATAAAAAGATGACATTGGTTAAGTATGTAAAAAATTTATGATGAAAGTGTTGGTAGAGATGTTGATAAGGAAAGGTGGAAGATAAGAGGAGGGATAGGGGCAGAGTAAGATGATTCCTCTGCATATCCCCGATTCATTTTACGTACCTGAATTTATATATTGAAAATCAGGAAACAATCGCAAGAAGTTGCGATTGCTATTGATGATGTAGTGATTCTGTGATATCATATAAAATATGGTACATGAAAACGGAGGCCAAAATGAAAGTATTGGTAATGAATTGTAGTCCTGTAAGAAATGGAGCAACAGCAGAAATTGTTAATATAGTTACAGTTTGTCTGGAAAAGAAACATGATGTTAAAAACATATGTATTGATGATTATGATATAAAATTTTGCAAAGGATGTAGAACTTGTCATAATACAGCAAAATGTGTTCAGAATGACGATGTTGATAGGATAATTGAGCAATATGAATGGGCTGATATTGTTATATCTGTCTCTCCGTCGTATTGGGCAGATGTACCAGGAGAATTTAAATCTTTTATTGATAGATGCACTCCGTGGTGTAACACACATGAACCGCATGCCAAGATAAGTAGTGGTAAGAAGGGATATGTTATTGCATTAAGAACTGGACCGGGAATGAAGGAATGTGAGAGGATTATTGCAACCATAGAACATTTTTTATGGACATATGGAAATTGAATGTTGTGATAGACTTGGTTTGTGTTCGGTGGAATATAAGGAAGATTTGGAATGCAGGAGAGAAGAAATCGAGGAATTCTGTAACAGTATAGATTAAATGATTTATTATGGATATTATTCACATATAGATGGAATGTTTTTGGTTGGTATTACAAGATTTTTATATCAAAGAAGGGTTGTGATGATATTGGAGACAGGTATTATGTATGATAGAAAATGCTATAACATATGTGAAACAAATATTTGCTGCTGATTCCAGTGGGCATGACTACCATCATACCATTAGGGTTTATCGGTTGGCGGTAGAAATTGCAAAGCAGGAAAATGCGGATATGCAGATTGTGCAGTTAGCAGCATTATTACACGATGTAGATGATGCCAAGCTTTCACCGGAAACTTATGCTTCGAAGAGAAAGGCAGTTGATTTTATGAAAGGCAACGGTGTGGATAATGAAATTATTGAAACTGTGTGTAAGATTATAGAGGAAGTATCATTTGCAGGAAACGATTCAGTTGTGCCAAGTACGATAGAAGGTAAATGCGTGCAGGATGCGGACAGGCTGGATGCAATCGGAGCAATTGGAATTGCAAGAGCATTTGCTTATGGTGGTAGTAAAGGTAGAAAGATTTATGATCCGGAGATAAAACCTTTGATTAATATGAGTAAAAAAGAGTATCAGCAAAATCAAAATTCTACAAGCATTAATCATTTTTACGAAAAGTTACTATTGCTAAAGGATATGATGAATACGGATGCTGCAAAGGAGAAAGCTTGGCATAGACAATTTATCATGGAATCCTATCTTGAGGAATTCATGGCAGAGTGGGAAGGAGAAAGGTGATATGTTAGAAGTGAATTTTTATGATACAGTTGATGACGATTTATTGAAGTTTGCAGTGATTATTTCACAGAGTAATGGGAAGTGGGTAATGTGTAAACATAAAGAACGCGATACATATGAAGTTCCGGGTGGACATCGTGAAGAAGGGGAAGATATTTTGGAGACTGCTAAAAGAGAACTTCAAGAAGAAACAGGTGCCGTTAAGTTTGATATAGAACAGCTATGTGTATATTCTGTCACAGGTAAGAACAGTATAAATGAAAACGGAGAGGAATCATTTGGATTATTATGTTTTGCAGAAATAAGAGAATTTTCAGGTGAACTTCATTGCGAGATGGAGAAGGTGGTACTTATGGATGAATTACCAGAAAATTGGACTTATCCATTGATACAACCAAAGTTGATTGAAAATATCTGCAAATACAAAAGCAATCTTATAGTCAGATACAGCAGACTGCAAACAGACTATAGCATATATAAAAAGATTATTATTAAGCCGGGTATGAAGTTATTTGATATTCGAAAACTATGTGAGGAAAACTGATGGAGTTAGGTGCAGACTCTTTCTGGTATTGGGATGTTGGTGCATTTGTATTTGCAGGAGATGAAACAACGGTTTCCGTA
>OKWC01000073.1_pt1 | contig 17616 bp, 15 predicted proteins | sample 1606971 | NCBI WGS metagenome assembly OKWC01 (sample SAMN04414076, study PRJEB24778) | human gut metagenome | material: faecal | host: Homo sapiens
CTCCATTTTCATTCGTCAAAGACTCTCAGTCCTATTATTTTTTTTGCATAACCAGTCGGCATCTTCTTGTGTATCAGCTTCTTCAATGCCAACCAATATCATGAATCCTTCTTTTATCGCCGATTTGCATACGCCTTCTATGGTAACAGAGGCGTGGCTTACTCGTTGAATAACTACTCTCATATTTATATTCTTTAATTTCTTGTTAGAAAAATTCTAGTTGTTTATCGGTAATGTCTCCGCTTCTACAATGGACAATATGTTGCCGGCTTCTTGCCTGGACTGATACGAGGCAGAGCATGTCCCTGTAGTAGATGTATGCAAAGGTAGGAAATCCCTTTTATTCTGTGAGATTTTCTTTGATATTTTTAGCGGCTGCTTCACCTACCACGGCTGCAATCTCTTCCAGTGAGGCTTGCCTGATGCGGCTGACGCTTTTGAATGTTTTCAGCAGGGCGGTCTTTCTTTTTTCGCCTATTCCCTTGATATTGTCCAAAGCGGACGCCACCTGACTCTTGCTTCGTTTGTCCCGGTGGAAGGTGATGGCGAAGCGGTGTACCTCGTTCTGTATGTTTTCCAACAGATGGAACAAGGGAGTGCTTTGCTTCACACCGATGGTCAGCGGAGGGAATCCGTATAACAATTCCGAGGTACGGTGCTTGCGGTCTTTGGCCAGTCCGGCTATGGGGATATCCAGATGAAGTTCGTCCTCTATCACTTCTCTCACCACTTCCATTTGCCCCTTTCCACCGTCGGTAATGATGAGGTCGGGCAGGGGGGAACCTTCCTCTATGGCACGGCTATACCGGCGGCGTACCACCTCTTTCATCGAGGCGTAATCGTCGGGTCCGGTCACAGTCTTGATGATGTATTTCCGGTACTCCTTCTTGCTTGGTTTCGCCTTTTTGAAAACGACGCAGGCGGCCACCGCGTCCGAGCCTTGAATATTGGAATTATCGAAACATTCGATGTGGTTCGGTAGTTTTTTCATGTGCAGCTGCTCCTGGATTTCTTTCATCAGACGGACGCTTCTTTGTTCAGGATTCAACTTTTCCGCCTGTTTCAAGCGGTCCACTTTATACTGTTTCACGTTCATTACGGAAAGATCCAGCAAATGCTTCTTTTCTCCTCGTTGGGGAACGGTAAAGGATACATTGTTCATCTCCATATCCAGTTCAAAAGGTACGATGATTTCGCGGGAAGTGCTCTTATATCGTTCACGCATCTCAATAATGCCCAATTGTAGAAGTTCTTCTTTCGTTTCGTTCAGACGTTTCTTGTATTCGAAGGTGAAGGCTTGGTTGATGCATCCGTTTGTGATATGCAGATAGTTGATATAGGCTGAATTTTCTTCCATTTCAATGGAGAACACATCCACATTATGAATGATGGAATTAACGACTTCGCTCTTGGAACGATAGTTTTCTATCAAGTCATATTTCTCTTTTATTTTCTGTGCTTCCTCAAATTTCATTTCGGCAGCAAGCGCTTGCATCTCTTCCATCAGCAGGTCACTTACAATCTGGGTATCTCCTTTCAGAATATTTTTGATTTCACCGATATTCTTCATGTATTCCTCGTGTGACTGCTGCCCGATGCAGGGCCCTTTGCAGTTCTTTATGTGATATTCCAGACATACGTTGAACTTGCCGGCGCGAATGTTTTCGGGACTTAGATTGAGTTTGCAGGTACGGATGGGGTAGAGCTTTTTGATCAAGTCCATCACGGCAAGCATGGAGGGCATGTGACTGTACGGACCATAATAAGAGGACCCGTTGCGGATGACTTGCCGGGTTTTGAAGATACGTGGGAAATATTCGTTGCTTACACAAATAGAGGGGTAAGTCTTGTCATCTTTCAGCAATACATTGTAACGTGGCTTGTATTTCTTTATCAGGTTGTTTCGAGTAAAAGAGCGTCTTCTTCTGTTTTTACCACGATATAACGGATATCTGCAATTTTGCTGACCAGCAATCGTGTCTTGCCGTTGGGGTGTTCTCTATTAAAATAAGAAGAGACTCTGCGCTTCAGGTTTTTTGCCTTTCCAACGTAGATAATGGTTCCTTCGGAGTTCAAGTATTGGTAAATGCCGGGGCTGTCGGGCAGGTTTAGTACAATTCCTTTCAGATAATCATTGGTTGTAATTCTCTTCTTTTTCCATACATGCTTATTGAATATTGCCGGTTGGCAGAACTGTTTCTTGAGTTGATGTTGCAACCGCAACATCCTATATCTTTCGGTTGTAACATTATATATCTTCAAGCTGTAACATTATATATCTTACAGCCTGAAGATATATATCTTCGGTTTCATCGTCCATCTCATTCCATAGATCTCTTTTTTATTGTGAACGATGATGGGGCCCGTTTTGACGGACATGTTGTGTGACACTATAAAGTAAGCAGTGTATCCACCGTGATATCTTCGGGGAATGCCTTTCTGCCGTTCAGACCTCCCAGTTCGATAATGAAATTGATGAAAATCTTTTTGGCGCCACATCTTTGTACCAAGCGATGAGTGGCCGCCATGGTTCCGCCGGTAGCCAATAAATCATCGTGCAGCAGAACCACGTCGTTCTCATCGATGGCGTCTTTATGTATCTGAATGGTGTCGGTTCCATACTCTTTTGCATATGTTTCCTCTACTACTTCTGCGGGAAGTTTGCCCGGCTTGCGTGCCATCACGAATCCGGCACCTAACCGTGCCGCCAGCGCACCACCCATAATGAAGCCACGCGATTCAATACCTACTACTTTGGTGATGCCTTTGTCCTTGTACATCTCGTATAGAGTATCTAGTATTTCCTGCAAGCATTCGGGGTTTTTGAACAGGGTTGTCACATCGTAAAACAGAATTCCCGGAATGGGGAAATCTGGAATTTCTCTTAAGTTTGCTTTAAGCATTTCTTTGTTCATAACCAGTATTTTATTGTTAGTCTATTAAATTACTTGTTTCACGTGAAACATACCTTGTTTCACCGTCCCAGCAGGACTAGTAAGACATTGATGTCGCTAGGAGAGATACCCGGTATGCGGCTGGCTTGGGCCAAAGTTTCGGGATCTATCTTCATCAGTTTCTGCCGGGCTTCGGTAGAGAGCGAATTCAATGAGTTGTAATCGAACTTGCCTTTGATGCGGATGGCTTCCAGACGATGTATCTTATCGGCGATCATTCGTTCGCGGTCAATGTATCCCTGGTATTTGATCAGCACTTCGGCAGCTTCAATCACTTCTTCTTTACGGTCGGTAATTTGGTCCAGCATGGCTTTGAAAGCCGGAATGTGGCCGGCTATATTTTCGATGGTAATCTGCGGACGGTTCAGCAGGTCGATTAGTTTGCAGCCGTGTGTCAGACGGGCAGTACCCAAACTTTCCAAAGCATCATTGATTAATGCGGCTTTGATGGAGAAGGTTTTGGCAAAGTCGATGATTTGGTTCACGGCTTCCCGTTTGCTGCAAAGATGTTCGTAACGGTCTTGTTTTACCAGTCCCAGCTTGTAGGCGCGTTCGGTAAGGCGCATATCTGCATCGTCTTGTCGGAGCAGGATGCGGTATTCGGCACGGGAGGTGAACATACGATAAGGTTCGTCCACACCTTTTGTAACCAGATCGTCAATCAAGACACCGATGTAGGCCTCGTCCCGTCCCAGTGTGAACGGTTCGCCACCGTGGCAATTGATGTGTGCGTTGATGCCGGCAATGATTCCCTGTCCGCCTGCTTCTTCGTAACCGGTAGTTCCGTTTACTTGTCCGGCAAGGAACAGGTTCTTGATTATTTTCGATTCCAACGTATGTTTCAGTTGGGTGGGGTCGAAGTAATCATATTCGATGGCGTATCCCGGACGATAGACTACCAAGTCCTTAAATGCGGGTACTTTCTTCAATGCCGCCAACTGTATGTCCATGGGCAGTGAAGAAGAGAACCCGTTCAGGTAAAGTTCCTGTGTGGTTTCTCCTTCGGGTTCCAGGAAAAGCTGATGTTGCGGCTTGTCGGGGAAGGTTACGATTTTGGTTTCTATACTGGGACAATAACGCGGTCCGATGCTTTGGATTTGTCCGTTGAAAAGGGGAGAGTCGGGCAGACCTTTCCGTAGTATCTCGTGTACCTCTTCGTTGGTAAAGCAGGTCCAGCATTGCAGTTGTTTCAGTTTGCGCGGTTCGCTCATGAACGAAAAGCGATGGAAGTCGTTTTCTCCGTCCTGTGTTTCCATCAGGTCGTAGTGTACGCTGCGCCCGTCTATGCGGACAGGCGTACCGGTCTTCATGCGTCCGGCGGTGATTCCGTGGCGGGTGATTGATTCGGTCAGATGGTAGGAGGCAGGTTCGGCCATGCGTCCTCCTGCCAGTTGTTTATGCCCGATGTGCATCAGCCCGTTCAGGAAGGTTCCTGCGGTGAGCACGATACATTTAGCATGGAAAGTCACTCCCCAGCAAGTCATGACTCCGGTCGCTTCGCCGTTTTCCACGATTAGTTCTTCTACGGTATCTTGCCAAATGTGCAGATTGGGAGTATTCTCCAGAATCTCGCGCCATGCCCAGATAAACTTGCCGCGGTCACATTGGGCGCGGGGGCTCCACATAGCGGGACCTTTGGAGCGGTTGAGCATACGGAACTGTATGGCTGTACGGTCTGTAACCAGTCCCATGTAGCCACCTAATGCGTCTATCTCTCTTACGATTTGTCCCTTGGCGATGCCACCTACGGCAGGGTTACAACTCATTTGCCCGATTTTGTTCATATCCATGGTAATCAGGCAGGTCTTCGAACCCATATTGGCTGCGGCCGCGGCTGCTTCACAGCCTGCGTGTCCGGCGCCTATTACAATAACGTCGTACTTAAAATCCATTGATTTATTTCTTTTTACCGATTGCAAAATTACGAATTTTACTCTGTAAAGCGGTGATAATACGGTTAAAAAGAATGTGTGGCGGCAGAAATCTGTTTCTGCCGCCACATCATACAAACGCTATTCTTAAAGTAAACTATTTCCTGTTATTTCTTGTCCGGAGCAGGAGGGGTGTCGGTCGGGCGTTTCTTTCCGTCCTTGTCTACCGGTTCAAAATCCTCTTTCTCCGGTTTATTCTGTGCATTTCCTTTCGAGGAAGGATTGACAATGTTCTGATAGGTATCATGAATGGGAAGTTTGTCTAGAATACCCAGTGCGGGAGCCACTTTGCTGACCACATTCTGCAAGAAATTGGACGTTGTGCCGTTGCCACCGTCAAATACAGTAACATTTCCCAGTTGGATATGTTCAAATGCCTTAACCTGTTCCGAAGCGATTTCCTTCCATTGGTCAACCATCTTGTATTGGATGGCGATTTCGGGATTGCGCTCGGCAGCCTTCACCATGGCCTCGAAACCTTCCGCTTCGGCCAGCAAGGACTTCTTCTTGCCTTCCGCTTCTGCTTCCAGTTTCATCTGGATGGCCTTGGCTTCCGCCTGTGCTTTGGCCAGGATAGCTTCCGCTTCTGCATTTGCCTTACGTTTTATTTGCTCGGCCAATGCGTCCGCATCCAAGATGGCCTGCTGTTTGGCTATTTCGGCAGGAACAATCTTATCCGCTTTCAAGGCCTGTTCCACTTTGCGGGCTTTCGCTTCTTCTATTTCACGCTGTGCGTTTTCCTGTGCGGTGAGGACGGCAGCTTGTGTCCGGGCTTGTGCTTCACCGGCTTTTCTAGAGGCTTCCGCCTTGGTAACTTCCAGTTCCGCATTGCTTTCGGCAACCTCTTTGGCAGCGTTATTTTGCCCGATGGCCGATTTCTTTTGTGCTTCCGCCTGCTTTATTTCCATATCGGATTGGAGCTCTGCCGTACGGCTTTCCTGTTCGGTACGCGCCTGTTCCTTGTTCACCTCCATAGAGGCGCTGGCTTTGGCGATACGTGATTCTTTTTCGGCATTTTCTTCTGCTACTTTCGATTCACGTTCCTTGTCGGCTATGGCTACTTTAATTTCCTCGTCACGTTGCGTATCGGCCAGTTGAGTGTTCTTGTCGCGGTTGGTTTCCGCTACTTTGGTGGCACGTTCTTTTTGTTGTTCCGCAATCTTGATGGCACCCAGTTTCTGTTGTTCTTCAATGTTAGCCAAGGCTTCGTTCTTGGCTTTCGCTTCGGCTTCTTTTCCCAGATTGACGATATAATCGGCTTCATCGCGGATATCGCTGATGTTGATGTTCATCAGGTAAAGACCGAATTTCTTCAATTCGGAGTCGATGTTCTTGCGGCAGTTCTCAAGGAATGTATCACGATCACTGTTCAGTTGTTCGATGGTCATGTCGGCAATGACCAGACGCATTTGTCCGTAAACAACGTCTTTAATCAGTTCCTGTTGTGCTTCGATATTCAGTCCCAGTAAGCGTTCGGCTGCATTCTGCATAACTTCGGGCTCTGTGCTTACGGCCACAGTGATGGTAGTGGGCACATCTACGCGGATGTTTTGTTTGGAAATGGCACCGGTCAGTTTGCAGTCAATCTGCATGGGTTTCATGTTCAGGAAAGAGTATCCCTGGATAATGGGCCATACAAAAGCGGCTCCTCCGTGATACAGTTTAGCCGATTTCTTGTCGCCGGTCTTACCATATACTACCAATACCTCGTCGCTCTTGCACTTGCGGTAACGACTTAAAATCCCGACGATGGTCAGGACGATGACAGCTACCAGAATAGCTGCATAAATGAGAATCTGCTCATCCATAAATGATTGCGTTTTTAGGGTTTATTTAATCAATATAATAGATTCCTTCCTTGTAATCCTTCAGTGTGAGGATATCGCCTTCCCGGTAGCTTTTACCCTGTATGCTCTGCACGGTAAGTTCTCTTTGTGCGCCATTGATGGCGATATAGACCACATAGTTTGTTCCTGCCTGTTCTTGTTCTTGGCAGCGGGTATATATTTCGCATTTCCTGCCTATTAATTCTTCTCCCTGTTCGGGCTTGTTTTCTTGTTTCAGCTTATAGCAGAGTTTATAAATCCAAGCTAGGACGAAGACAAAAAAGCTGCCGCTTATCACGGCGCCCAGGTAATGTAAGACAATGTAGGGAGGCTGGCATAAATACATGAACCAACCGAAAACCCATGCAGAAATGAATCAAGTCCTTTGAAGGAGAGTACGCTGCTCATGTCTATATCGGCGTTGCCATCGGCATTAACGTCTATGTCGGTGTCCATACTGCCGAAAAAGATGGATAAGATGAAATTGCAGAAGAAAGATTCCCGTACTTACTAATGCAGCGAAAAAATATACGTTAGCTTCCATATATTTTGTGTTTATCTGTTTTTCAATTCACAAAATAAAGCAATTAATCCGAAAAAGCAAGAAGATAAGGGAAGAAATGTAGCTGTGTATGTACAGCTTTCGACGTTTTTTTTATCCGTCCGGCGGAAAGTTTTCCTAATTATGGGCATGTCTTTAAAAGGTTACGGGCAATCATTCTTGCGAACTATGCCCGTAGCTTTTATAGCTTGTTCTGCCTTGTATGTCCTGTTATAGGGAAATCAATGCCAGCGCTTTGTTTTTCGGCGGCTTCCATAATCTCCCGTTCACCGGGGCCTTTGTCGGTTGATGCCGCACAAGTGCAGGATACCATGAATAATCACCCGGTGAAGCTCGCGGTCGCTAGGGTTGCTCAAATTGTTCTGGCATTGCTGCGGACAGTATCCAAGCTGATGAATAAGTCGCCGGAAATACGGTCGCCTTCACAATAGTCGAAAGTGATGATATCCGTGTAATAATCATGTTGCAGATACTGTCGGTTCACTTCCAGAATTTTATCGTCCGAACAGAAGATGTAGGCGATTTCTCCCACTCTTTTTCCATAGCAGGCGGCTACTTCTTTAATCCATCCGGTGGTTTCTTTCTTTTTGATATCGGGCATTTTTTATCCCTTCGGTTTGATAACTTATCATAGGCTGATTATTTTTTTTATAATGTACAAAGATAAGGAAAGTATTTCAGCCGAAGAAAAGATAACAGATAAGAATAGCTGCAATGACCCCTGCCGCATCGGCTAGCAGTCCGCAAGGAACGGCGTGGCGTGTCCTCACTATTCCTACGCTGCCGAAATATACCGCCAGAATATAAAAGGTGGTGTCTGTGGAGCCTTGGAAGATACAGGACAGTCTGCCTACAAAGGAATCGGGACCGTATGTGGTCATGGCATCTACCATCAACCCTCGTGCCCCGCTTCCGCTCAAAGGTTTCATCAGCGCCGTAGGGAGCGCTCCTACGAAATCACTGTCGATACCGCATAGCTTTACGGCGTTGCCGATACCGTCAATCAAATAGTCCATCGCACCCGATGCGCGGAAGACTCCGATACCTACCAGTATGGCTACCAGATAAGGAATGATGCGCACGGCGGTGCTGAATCCTTCTTTGGCCCCTTCGACAAAGGAGTCATAGACATTGATTCTTTTTCTGATCCCTGCCACAATAAAGCCGATGATGATAAGGAATAGGAAAACATTGGCGAAAGTGGTGGAGTAAATATCTATCTGATCTCGTGACAAGGTATGGAAGAAATAAATAATTCCTGCTACCAGCAAACTCATTCCTCCTAAAAAGAGGAGGATAGTGCGGTTAAACAGATTGATTCTCTGATAAATACTTACTGCTACAATGCCTGCCAAAGTGGAGAAGAAGGTTGCCAGCAGGATGGGTACAAATATATCTGTAGGTTGGGTTGCTCCCAGCTGTGCACGATATACCATGATGCTGATAGGAATCAGTGTAAGCCCTGATGTATTCAGTACCAGGAACATGATCATGGGGTTGGCTGGCAGTATCTTTCTTGGGGTTCAGCTCTTGCAGCCCCTCCATCGCTTTCAGCCCCAGGGGGGTGGCGGCATTATCCAGCCCCAGCATATTGGCCGCCAGGTTCATAAAGATGCTGCCTGTTACTGGATGTCCTTTGGGAATATCGGGAAAAAGTTTGCTGAACAGAGGTCCCAGCAATCGGGAAAACAGAGCGATGACTCCGCCCTGTTCACCTATTCTCATGATACCCAGCCAAAGAGAAAGGACACCGGTCAGTCCCAATGAAATCTCAAAAGCGGTTTTGGAGGAATTGAAAGTAGAGTTGATAATTTCGGGAAACACTTGTGTGTCGCCTAGGAAAACGAGTCGCATCAACGCTGTCACGAAGGCTATCAGAAAAAAGGCTATCCAAATGTAGTTCAAAACCATATCGCTAGTTTTATTAGTAATAACTCGGACAAAAGTAGTCAAATTATTCGTTTTTGAATTAGAAAAGATTCAATTCTCTTATTTTTATTTCCAATCTTTGTTTGAACACGATAGCAAAATAGTATGAAATGATTTTAAGAGCAAACTACTCTCTCATTTGATTATTTTCGATGAACGGGACGAGAAGGAAGCGTTTAAGCGATTCTCGCGAGTTTAAAGAATATCAAAAAGAGTAAAAAAGACGTTTGGTGGTTTGCTATTTGTCGGGTATATAAAGAAAAATGTTCTTTATGGATTTAAATATGCTTTGAAATGGATACTAATGAAATGTAAAATAACTCTTGGAATAAGTCTGTTCTAGAAGAAACGGATAATATAAGAATCGAAATAGTTAGGAAAAAGAGTTTTGTTGGTCGGATCTGATAATAAAAGGTTATATTTGTGCAAATATGCAGTGTGAATTCTGTAGTAGAAGGAAGGCATTGACGTAATAACAAGTAATAAGAGGGGGGAATATGTGGCCTACCATTTTGCTGATGTCAGCAAAATGGTTTCTGTGGGTCTGGTGCAGAAAGAGAGATAGATGATATCTATTTTACCCGTTATGCCTGTTATTTGACTGCTCAAAACGGTGATGCGCGTAAACCGGCTATAGCTTTTGCTCAAAACTACTATGATGGTAAGCCGAGGAATCTATCCGGAACAACTGTCTGCAGGCGAAGATTTAAAGAAAGTGGAACGCCGTTTGAAATCAGAAGAAAAGAAAATAACTAAGAAATAATGAAGGAACCGCCTGAGGAGAAACTATAAATGAACTGAAACGGTTTGCTCACTTTCACATGCTTCAGTAAATAATTCTTGTGATGTCTGGTTAGGCAAAATAGAGCTTTTAGCCATATACTCTTTATTATTGGCATAGATAAAGAGTACGCTTCCCCCTTTTATCGTATTGATAATAGGTTTGGTCAGTGCCTGTGGTAAAGCCGGACAACCGAAGCTTCGTCCCAGTCTGCCTGATTTGCAGACGGAAGGGTTGGCGTATGCGGCGCCATGAACTACGATGGCACGTTCACGTGCCCGGTCATTGATTCCTTTTTCCAGCCCGTCCAATAAAAGGGAGTATCCGTTTCTGCCTTGATAAGTGTTTCCGGTAAGATAGAAGCCGAGGGAACTTTTATAAGAGCCGACTTCGTTGGAGAAAGAGGTAGCATAGTTCTCGCCGCTGTTTTTCCCATGAGAGACCACTGATGAGTATAGCATCTTTTTCTGTTCCATGTCAAAGACAAACAAACGTTTTCGGTAGAGGATTTGGTGAAATCAATCAATGTCAGTATGGATTTGCTTTTTTGTTTAATCAAGTTGTATCCTGCCACAGCCTGTCGGAATGCCAGGAAATTGACCACCCCTCCCAATTGCATATCTTCGAATAATTGTTCGCCGTCCATTTTTTGAGGTGCAGGGACAGATGTAGCAACTTTCTTTTCGGGTGTAGCCGTCCGGGTCGATACATTGCTCGACGGAAAGAGGAATAGGAACAGGAGTAAAAAAGCTTTTTGCATACGTATGGAAAAAACTGGATAACGGGTGCAAAGTTACGCACATTTCTATTCCAAAACAAATATAATCGTCTCATTAACAGGTGCCCATTCGAAAATAAACTTGGCATGAGAGGTGGCATTTCTTACACACATATGTGAGCGGGGGATGGTACCCAACGTATAACTGTATTCTATGATCCCTGTTGCCGGTGCATTGGTGGGTACTCCGTGAATATAACCACCATTATTGAAACGGCTGGCGTAAGGTGCAAAACCACCGGTGGCGGCAGAACCGTCTTTTAGAAAAATCATCTTGGTCTTTTTCTCTTGCAGAACGAACATACCCAATGGAGTTTCTTGGGCGTATGGAGGACGATGTTGTCCTGTTGTAGCAGGATTCATGCTACGTATCAGCCAGTAGCCCTTTTCTTTCCGTTCCAAAGTAGTTATATTCTGATTATGGCGGTCTATAAAAATAGCTTTGTTGAACACTACGCTGTCGGGAATCAGTTTTATATATTTTGTCGGAGCATACCATTCGCCACCTATAAAGACAGGTTCTACTTTGGTGAACTTTCCTTCCTCACCTAGGTGACGGGTAAGAAGTCCATCCAGTCCGTAGCGTTCGGCAGTAAGGGTGTCATCTGTTAGGAAAAGAGGAATTCCCTGATAGCGTTCCACTCCCAATGTGTCGGCTATCCGTTTGTATGCATCCCTTTTAAAACTTTTCACTAAAGGCGCTTCTCCGTTCCGGTTTTTATAATTCTGTAAGATGCACCATTGTGCCGGCTTTTTTCGAATATTCTCCAACAATGCTAGCCGCTCCTTTATTTTCTCCCATTGGAAATGGCGGGTGGTGTCTTTATAAGGATAGGTATCCTTCAAAGTATGTTTATCATACAGCAGTTCCTTGTCAAGCCTGATGTCTTCGGGTTTGATATCTTTTTCAACAATCTCGGTGATGGCTTCTGTCACAGTATTGTGTACCTCTGTTATCACTTCCTTAATTTCGCTATTTGCTTTCGAGGTACACGAGCAGATTGTACAGAAACCGGTCAATAAATATATGAATTCTATTCTTTTCATCATAGACACAGGTTTGTGGCTTTCTTCTACAAATATAATTCTTTAAAAGGAATAAACATGCGTTTTTGTTTTTAAATGCAGTGAAAAATTCCTGTTTCTTTGAACAATCTCCCCCTATTGCATACCTTATAAAGGACCGCTGGGAATAATCGTTTATCTTGGCTTGAGGTTTTTACAGAAAAAAAGAATCAACTTAAAAAACAAGTATTATGGTGGAATCAACTAGAGTAAGAAGTAAAAGATTATCCTTTTCAGGTAAGAAGACACTGTCTTCCTTTATGCAAGTGAATATTGCCAGTCTGAGACAATCGGGAAAATTGCGTACCAGTGAGACGTATAGAGCTACACTGAACAGTTTTATGAAATTTATGGATGGCAAGGATGTTCTGTTGAGCAATATGGATGCCGAGTTGATGATGGGGTATGAAACTTATTTAAAGGAGCAGGGAGCAAGTATGAACACCGTTTCTTTTTATATGCGTATTTTGCGTGCAACGTATAATCGTGCAGTAGATAAAGGGGTGATCAGACAGCGTTTTCCTTTTAAGCACGTCTATACGGGAGTGGAAAAAACGGTGAAGCGGGCCATTTCTTTTAAAGTAATCAGACAACTGAAGGAGATGGATTTAAGTCACTCTCAGTCAATGGAGTTTGCGCGTGATATGTTTATGTTCAGCTTTTATACCCGGGGAATGTCATTTGTGGACATGGCTTTTCTTAAAAAAACAGATTTAAATAATGGTATGCTGACTTATAGAAGAAAGAAAACCGGTCAGTTGCTTTCCATCAGATGGGAGAAATGCATGCAGGATATAGTGGATAAATATCCCGGAAACTATTCGACTTATCTTCTTCCTATTATAATTCATATCAGGAAAGATGAAAGATTGCAATATAAAAATTCAATTTGCTTGGTGAACAGAAGGCTAAAAGAAATAGGGAAAAAGTTGGGGCTTGTTCATCCTTTGACTATGTATGTGGCGCGCCATTCATGGGCCAGTGTTGCCAGAGGCAAACATATTCCTCTTTCTGTGATAAGTGAAGGGATGGGACATGATTCGGAAAAACGACTTTGATTTATCTGGCAGCATTGGATACCACCGTGATAGACAAAGCGAATATGGTGGTGCTGAGGGAATTCTTGTGATAATAGGGTAAAGATATTGTTTCTTGTCAAAAAGAGGATATCATATCACAAGGTATCCTCCATTTGATGGGATCAGTGTGTCTAGTATTTTTTTATAAATGTGTGTTTGTTCTCTCTAAAGATGATAGCACTTCTGATGTGGCTGAGTTGAATATGTTTGTTGCAAGGTCGGCACAGCCTATGATCTCTTTATTGTTATCTTTTGTCAGAAGATACCTTATAGTGAAGGAGAATCGGATTACAGATAGATTCTGAAACAATTGCCATAAACCATTATGCTGTTTTTGTCCACCTATTTGTTATGAAAAAATATCAGCTTCCAAATATTCAATATTTTTCCGTAATATGACAATTGTCATAGGTTTGTTTTTTTATGTGAATTATAGCTGATACAACTATTTTTTTAGTAGACAAACTTGAATAAAAGAAAAGGCAAAGTTTACTTGGATTTTATTCTTTGATTTTGGAGATAATACTCTTATTACAAGAACTTTATAGAAAAAATACTAAGTTGGAATATTATATATCTCTTATTAAGAGATATATAATTTGTCGCAAATTTAAGCAAAGTTTTGAGAATTAGAACAATTTAGCAAGGAAATTTAATAAATTGATTCAAAAAAAAAACGTTTTCTGAATACATGATTTAGTCTTTCAAAGTATTCTTGTGTGAATGTATTTTGTTGATTTATAATGTGTTATAGATCTATTGTATATCTCTTAATAAGAGATCTATCGTATACTGATGACACGCCATATAATAATGTATGGTTGTGAAGATGTTAAAGCGAAGATTAAAAGTAAATAAAAATATGGACTATCTATTCTTGAGACGACACAGACGGACTGCTACTTCGAATAGGCAGAAAAGCCTGCTTCTTAAAGCTGCTGAACGCCAGTGGGAACTACAGTTCGCCAATAAGGGAACTGAAGGGAGAAAGGTGGATTGTGCCCTATATAAATGTATATTGTATAACCTTGAAATAAAGCAAGTTTTTTTGGATTCGGAGCTTTCTTTGAAAAAGTTTAGCGTTATGATAGACACCAACCAAACTTACCTGTCGAATGTGGTAAACAAGTATTTCAACTGCAATTTGAAGGAGTTGCTGAATACTTACCGTGTGGAATATGCCAAAGAGTTACTCCATGCTGGGAAATGTTCATTAGAAGAACTCCCACAGCGATGTGGCTTTGCCTCTAGAAGTGCTTTTTATGCCTCTTTTAGTAAAATAGTCGGAATGTCTCCTTTGCGCTTTCTAGCTCGAGAACAGAATAATTCGCTCTTAGAATCAATGATTTATGTATAATCAATTTTAGTTTTTAAATTTATAAATTTAAAGTTTTTCTATTATGAACAAAAAGTTTTTAAGTGCAATCCTGTTTGGTGCCTTGATGGTTACCTCGACAGGAACATTTGTATCTTGTAAGGACTATGATGATGACATCGACAGCTTGAACGAGAAAGTGGACAAGCTGACTAAAGATTTGTCTGAATTACAGGCCGCAGCTGGAAAATATGTCACAGCTGTCAAGTATGATGCGGCAACAGGTAAGTTGACTGTTACCGGCGGTAACGGTGAAACTTTCCAACTTCCGATGCCTGCTGAACTTCCCACTTACTCTTTGAAAGTTGTAGATGGTAAGATACAGTTGTTAGATGGTGACAAGGTCGTTTCTGAAGCACCCCTGCCTACAACTGATGCTCCTGCGGCATTTGATCCTACTCTGTTGAAGTGGAACAATGGCTATCTGTATTATGGAGATGTAAAAATCTCAGGTGTAGAGAAACCTCAAAGCGTTGGTTCTATTACAGAAGTGAAAGATGAAGAAACTGGTGAGGTGATTGGCTATGTCATTGAACTAGATGGAAAATCTGCTACATTCTCTGTCGTAACTGATTTGAAAGCTTTGGTATTTGAACCGGAACTGTACTATCAAGGTATTGAAGCAATTGCTGTAAAATCATTTGTTTACAAGGCTTTGACAGCTAAAGATGTAAATGCAGATGCTGATAATAAGGATGATGCTCCTGTACAAGAAACTGCAACAACTGAGGTCACTCCTGAATTATCTGCTACATATCACATGAACCCATCTACAGCTGATGTTCGTAATTTGGTTAAAGAAGATTTGAAATTCTTGGCTTACGATAAAGAATATGCTCGTGCAGCCGATGGAGTGGTAGTTCCTGAGATTTCTAAGGTTGAACCTAAAAATGGCGAGTTGACCGTTTGGGCTAAGTTGACTGAAGGAACTATTAAAGATATTGAAAATGACGACAAAGTAACTGTTTTGGCTTTACAGGCCAATTATTTGAATGGTGATAACAAACGCTCGGTTATTACTTCTGATTACGCTGCAGTTAAGGCTGTTAAGATTACAGATTTAGTTTTGAATAATGCAAAAGTTGCCGGTGAAAGTCATTTAGCAGTTAAAGCTGCCGATGCTATCCAAAATGCTCCTGAAGTAAAAGTCGCTTGGAATGAAACAGTTGATTTGGCAGAATATGTTCAGACTCATTATGGTGCAGGTGATGCTCATACTAAATGGGATGAAAATGCAGCATCTGGTACAGTAGAAAAAGCCGGATTCAGCTATTCTTATGAATTGGTAGGTTATATTGATGGTAGTAACAAAACTTCTCAAAGTGCACATGCCGCATTGAAAGGCTCTGTTTTGAGACCTCAATTACCGAAAGATGGTAAAGCTGCTGAATGGGGAGCTACAGAACAAAATCAAGCTACTGTAGGGCGTATGCCGTTGGTTCGTGTATTCTTGAATGATAATAATTCTAAGAAGAAAGTAGCTGTAGGTTACTTGAAGGTAGAAATTACAGGTGCTCCTGCTGAAGACCGTATTACTGCGACAACAGAATATACATTCAATGAAGGATTTACATTGAGCTGTAGAACAGAGGATTGGGTTCAGGAGGTAACTTGGTTCCAGATTGAAGAACAAATTTTGGCTCAGTTGAATATCTCTAAGGAAGATTTCGAAAGAAGTTATATCTATGACGGACCGATGATTCAATATAGTGAAGCAACTTTGGATGCTATGCCTCTGACTAAACTGTCTACTAAGGTTGAACAAACTAAAGTTGATGTTGAAGGTACAATGACTGAAGTTTTGCAATGGACTATTCCTGCAAACTATGCTTATGAATATTTCAGCGCAAATGCTTCCATGAAGGCTGTCGTTCGTTACACTAAACAAAATAAGGATATTCAAGGTGTTGTCATTTCTAATGATTATGTATATGTAACATTGACTTGGGCCCCTAATCCTCGTAATGTAAACCCGACTGGTACACTTGCCGATGCTGATAAGACTAAGCAATACTGGTTTGCTGGTAACTCTAACGAAGGAGGTTCTGGATATAATGAAATCCATGTAAATACTGAGGTTCCTGCTGCAACAGGTCATAATATCATGAACTTTAACAAATTTATCCTGGAAACCTTCAATGGTCACGATGTTACAATTTCTGAAATTCCGGCTGTATATACAGACTTTGCAGATACTAAACTGAACTAAGACTTTCAGGTTTGTTTGATCCGAAGGGAGCAAAACTGACCGGTGTATCCAAAACTGTTTATACAATGAGTGTAAATGCAGATCGTACCCAACTGCTGGCTAGTAGTGAGGCTGTCGCAAATACAGTAGTTGCTACTATTAAAGATGCAGCAAATAATGATGGAGAAGATCTAATCCAATTGGAAGATAATTCTGTCGCTAAAGATTTGCTGAATGTAGCAGGTCGTGATGATTTAGCTAATAACTTGACTGCTAGACTGTCTGTAGAAACATTGAATGGATGTGGTAAGTCATTGAATGAAGTGACAAACAATGAATTCGATGTGAAGTTCTTGCGTCCTATCACTGTAAAAGCCGATAAGATGGATAACTTTAAGGATGGTGTAGATGTTGGTGCTGAAGGCTCTGTTATTGATGTTAAATTAGCATTCACTGATTGGAGAAACTATGCATTTGTTACTACTCCTATCAACTACTATACATATTATGGTGTGAAGTCAATCACCATTGACACAGATAAAGCTCAGACAACTGTTAATGGTAAATACGAGCCTATACCAGCAGGTATGAAAGTTGAATATAGCGGTGTTGAAGATATCTCAGCAGGTAAATTCGGTAAGCTGACTTACATCAATAACAAGGCAGAAGTCGGTGAATTTGACATTAAACTTCCTGTAGCAGTAGAATACGCATGGGGTACAGTAGAATTTGACATTGTATGCCACGTAGCAAAGACCGTAAAATAAACTGAGTGAGTAACTCTATTTATAATAAACTTGAAGAAAAAGAGTGCTTTCGGGCACTCTTTTTTTCTATTTATAATATTGAGAACGTATGAGAAAAATTAATTTGTTGATAGTAGGTCTAATTGCAGCATTCATTGTTTCGTGCAATCAATCTGGTAAAAAAACAGAAACGGATTCCCAGGCAACCGTAAAACATCTTATGGTTTTGAGTCAGAAAGATACGATACAGGTGTTAGATCTCACTAACCAGTTTATGACTGCCGTAAAGGAGCAACGATATGCTGATGCAGCCATGATGTTACACGAAATGAAAACGGATGAATCCTTTTGCTTCAGCCGGAGTTGTTGGATAACGAACAATTAAAAAGTGATATTACAAGG
>OKWC01000074.1_pt1 | contig 17532 bp, 18 predicted proteins | sample 1606971 | NCBI WGS metagenome assembly OKWC01 (sample SAMN04414076, study PRJEB24778) | human gut metagenome | material: faecal | host: Homo sapiens
TTTTGTGGCATTTGCAGGCAAGGACAGTTGTGGTAAGCATATCGTCTGAATTCCGTTAGCCATTTTTCCGATTACATTGGCAGTGGCGGGAGCAATTAAAACCACATCGGCTTCTTTTGCAAGTGAAATGTGCTTTACGTCAAATTCAAAGTCACGGTCGAAAGTATCCACAAGGCATTTGCTTGAGGTAAGCGTCTCGAATACCATAGGACTTATGAATTTTGTGGCATTTTCAGTCATTATCACACGGACATTGCAGCCTGATTTCACAAGGGTGCTTGCTACATCAGCCATCTTGTATGCAGCAATTCCTCCGGTTATTCCTAAAAGTACGGTTTTCTTATCTTTCATAAAATGACCTCTTAACATTCATCAGCTATTTTGTAAATAAGGTTTTCGGTGTCATCCCATCCGAGGCATGGATCCGTAATCGATTTACCATAAATCATATCCTTGCAGATTTTCTGATTACCTTCTTCAAGGTAACTTTCAATCATTACACCTTTTACTAATTTTCTAAATTCAGGATTATATCTTCTGCTGTGAAGAACTTCGCTTGTTATACGAATCTGCTGTTTAAACTGCTTATTAGAGTTAGAATGGTTAGCATCGATTATTGCAGCAGGATTCTTAAGGTCTTTGGAATCGTATATCTCATGAAGCCTTTCAAGGTCTTCGTAGTGGTAATTAGGAATACATATTCCATACTTGTTGACACCGCCACGAAGTATAACATGTGCAAGGTCATTGCCTGATGTACTTACACTGTATCCTCTGTAAATAAATTCGTGGGAACTTTGTGCAGCAATTAACTGAATTAATCATAACGCCAAAATCCCCGCTTGTAGGATTCTTCATTCCCACAGGGATATCCATACCGCTGGCGGTAAGACGATGCTGCTGGTTTTCAACGGAACGGGCGCCGATTGCTTCATACGATAAAACATCATCAAGGTAGCTCCTGTTCTCAGGATAGAGCATCTCATCTGCTGATGTAAGACCGCTTTCTTTGATAACATCTATATGAAGTTTTCGGATAGATGCAATTCCTGCATAAAGGTCAGACTCTTTGTTAGGGTCAGGCTGATGAAGCATACCCTTATAACCTTCACCTGTGGTTCTTGGTTTGTTAGTGTATACACGGGGAATAATAATCAGCTTGTCCTTAGTCTTTTCGTTGACCCTTGCGAGACGTTCAACATATTCAAGAACGGCATCTTCACGGTCAGCGGAACATGGACCTATAATTACAAGAAATTTATCACTTTCACCTGTAAAACCTTACGGATTTCACGGTCTCTTTCTGATTTAATTGCTGTAAGCTCCGGAGTCATAGGAAATTCTTCCTTAAGAACTTCAGGTTCCGGGAGCTTTTTAAAATAATTCATTGACATTGTTAAAATCCTCATCTCTTTTATTTTCAGTAAATATAACTTAACACTTTAACGCTTTAAAGTCAAGAAGAATATATTAACATTGTGTTTTTATTATAAAGAATGTAAAATGGATATGCTATATTTAATTTATAAAAAATTAATCTTTTTTACCAAAATAAAATAATTAATACATAACACATTCATAAATCAGGTGTATATCTGATTGAAGCAGAATAAAAGAATTGGAGATTTATTGTTATGGGCAAGATTATTGGAATTGATTTAGGAACAGCTAGTATTTTAGTATATATTAAAGGTAAAGGTGTAGTATTAAAAGAGCCTTCAGTTGTAGCATTTGACAGAGATACTAATAAGATTAAAGCTATTGGTGAAGAAGCAAGATTAATGATAGGTAGAACACCGGGTAATATTATCGCAGTAAGACCATTAAGACAGGGTGTTATTTCTGATTATACAGTTACAGAGAAGATGCTTAAGCATTTTATCCAGAAAGCAATCGGAAAGAGAACATTTAAGAAGCCAAGAATCAGTGTATGTGTACCAAGTGGAGTTACAGAAGTAGAGAAGAAAGCTGTAGAAGATGCTACATTACAAGCTGGTGCAAGAGAAGTTGCAATTATTGAAGAGCCTATAGCAGCAGCTATTGGTGCAGGAATAGATATAACAAGACCATGTGGAAATATGATTGTCGATATAGGTGGTGGAACAACGGATATAGCTGTTATTTCACTTGGCGGAACTGTTGTAAGTACATCTGTTAAGATAGCAGGCGATGATTTCGATGAAGCAATCGTAAGATATATGCGTAAGAAACATAACTTATTAATTGGTGAGAGAACAGCCGAAGAAATCAAGATTAAGATTGGCTCGGCATTTAAGAGACCGGAGGTTGTAACTCTTGATGTAAGAGGAAGAAATCTTGTAACAGGTCTCCCTAAGACTATAACAGTTACTTCAGATGAGACAGAAGAAGCATTACGTGAGACAACTTCACAGATAGTTGAAGCAGTTCATGGTGTACTTGAGAAGACTCCACCAGAATTAGCAGCAGATATTGCAGACAGAGGAATTGTCCTTACAGGCGGCGGATGTTTATTACAGGGATTAGAAGAACTTATAGAAGAGAAGACAGGTATTAATACAATGACAGCAGAAGACCCAATGACAGCAGTTGCTATCGGAACCGGTAAATTCATTGAATTTTTAAGCGACGGTCCTACAGAATAGGTTATGAGGATGCCAGAGGGCAGAATGGAGAAGGCGAATGGTACGAGGACTTTACACAGCTTATACCGGAATGTTAAATCAGCAGTACAGATTAGATACAATAACGAATAATCTTGCAAATGCGACTACAACCGGATATAAAAGAGAGGGTGCAACATCAAGAGCGTTTGATGATGTACTTGCTATTAAAGTTAAAGACAGTTCAGTAGGTTATATCAACCAGAACATTGGAAAGATGAGTCTTGGTGTTAAAATTGGCGAGAATTACGTTGATTATTCACAGGGATCGTTGGTTGAGACTGAGAACACATATGATTTAGCATTAGAGGGAAATGGATTTTTCTCTATATTATTCACAAATAAGAATGGTGAAGACGTAGTAAAGTATACCAGGGACGGTAGTTTTGTTACAGATGCAGAGGGAACACTTAGAACTAAAGATGGTGACTACGTGTTAAATGATGCAGGAACAGAGATTGTTGTGCCTACAGATGCCGAAGAGGTTCTTGTAGATGAATTAGGAAATATTTATGCAGATGGCGAATATGTAGATACACTTGGAATAACTGATTTCGAGGATTATAATTATCTTGCTAAAGATACAGGTGAGAATTATCTTATAGCTGTTGATGGTGCTACAGAGACAGAATGGTCAGGTAAGATACATCAGGGATATACAGAAGCTTCTAATATCAATGTTGTATCAGAAATGGTTGAGATGATAGAGATAGCAAGAGCATATGAATCTAACCAGAAAGCTGTTAAGACTATGGACGAGATGATGAGTAAATCGGTTAATAATGTTGGTAAATTAGGATAGAAAGGGAGGTACATGTTATGGTAAGGTCATTATGGACAGCTGCATCAGGAATGAGAGCGCAGCAGACAAATGTAGATACAATATCAAACAACTTTGCAAATGTTAATACAATAGGTTACAAGAAAGAAACAAATCAATTTAAGTCGTTATTATATCAGACAATCCAGGCAAAGACTACAAGTGCAAATGGTGATACAAAACCAGTAGGTGCACAGGTAGGCTTAGGTGTAAAGAATGCGGCAATTACATCAATATTTAAACAGGGCAATATTAATACTACAGAAGTAGATACAGATTTTGCAATTGAGGGTAAAGGATTCTTTACAGTTCAAGGATTAGACGGCGAGACATATTATACAAGAAATGGTGCATTTAACTGGGCAACAAGTACAAGTGGTGGCGTTGTTTTAGCTAATTCAGAGGGACTTCCTATTTTAGATGCTGATGGTAATACAATAGAATTTGATACAGAAGAATATGATGTATCAGAGATTTCGATTGATAGCAATGGTAATATATGTTACCCTGATGAAACAGGTAATCCACAATCGTTAGATATTAAGATTGGACTTGTACAATTTGCTAATCCATCAGGACTAGAGAAACAGGGAAACACATTATATAAAGCAACAGAAGCTTCAGGTGAAGCTGTATATGAAGATGAGAATACATTAAAGAAAAGTAAATTACATCAGGGTTGCTTAGAGGCTTCAAATGTACAGGTAGTAGATGAGATGGTTAATCTTATTGTGGCTCAGAGAGCTTATGAACTTAACTCTAAGGCGATAACTACATCAGATACAATGATGCAGCAGGCTAACCAATTAAAGAATTAAGGATATTGTATATCCGAAAGGAATGATAGATAGATGAGTATGTCTATAGATAACTATGTAGGTCAGTTAGGAGACCTGTATAACAATGCTAATAATACTACAGCAAGTAAATTAGAGAATTCATTATCGACTGATTATGCTAAAGCAAGTGATGAAGAATTAATGGAGGTATGCAAACAGTTTGAAGCATATTTCCTAGAGCAGGTTATGAAAGGAATGGAGTCAATGATTCCTAAGAGTGATGAGGACGAAGATTCATCAATGACCCAGACAGTAGATTTCTTTAAAGATACAATGTATCAGGAACTTGCAAGTAAGAGTACAGAGACACAGGGCTTAGGACTTGCACAGACTTTGTATGAATCGATGAAACGTGAATATAAAATTTAAAGATACAATTTATAAAGCAAACAATACATAAGAAGTGGAGCTTGAACTATGGAAAACGTAAAGGGGTATATAGAGAAAATTGTATATAGAAATGAGGAAAATGGCTATACGGTTATGTCTGTCAATGCTGACGGTGAAGAGATAACCTGTGTAGGCATTTTTCATTATATCGGAGAGGGAGAATATTTGGAACTTCAGGGAGAATACATAGAACATCCATCGTACGGCGAACAATTAAGTGTTAAAGAATATGAGATAATTGCACCAGAAGATGAGATTTCAATGATTCGATATCTTGGATCTGGAGCAATTAAAGGTGTAAAGATTTCGACAGCGACGAAGATAGTAAATAGATTCAAGAAAGATACTTTCAGAATTATGGAAGAAGAACCTGAAAGGCTTGCAGAGATAAAGGGAATAAGTCTCAACAAAGCTAAAGAGATAGCTATGCAGATGGAAGAGAAGAAAGATATGCGCAAAGCTATGATTTTTCTTGGACAATATGGAATTTCAATGTCGCTTGCGGTTAAGATATATAATTTCTATGGACCGGGACTCTATGATGTAGTAAGAGTCAATCCATATAAAATGGCAGACGATATAGACGGAATAGGTTTTAAAATTGCAGATGAAATTGCATCGCACGTGGGGATAAATACAGACTCGGATTTCAGAATAAAAAGTGGAATATTATATGCGCTTCAGCAGGCAGGAATAAACGGAAATGTTTATCTGCCCTATAATCAGCTCATACGTCAGGCTGAGGAATTACTTGGTCTTACTGAGGTGAATTTAGATAAGCATTTAACAGATTTATCTATAGAGAAAAGAATTATAATACGTGAAGAAAATGATGAAAAAGTCATATATTCATCTAAATTCTATTTTACAGAATTGAGCATTGCCAGATACCTGAATGACTTAAATGTAAGTTCGAAAACAGATGAGAAAAAGTTATAGAAAAATTAAATGAAATAGAAGATAGTGAAGGGATTGCATTGGATGAGATGCAGGAGAGAGCAGTAATAGAAGCTGTCAAATGTGGATTGCTAATAATTACAGGTGGTCCGGGAACAGGCAAGACTACAACAATTAAAACGATAATCAGATACTTTGAGAATCAGGGAATGGAGATTTTACTTGCAGCACCGACAGGCAGGGCAGCTAAGCGAATGAAAGAAACGACAGGCTTTGATGCAGTAACTATACACAGATTATTAGAACTTAATGGCAATCCTGACGAAGGACAGAATGGACAGTTTGAGAGAAATGAATTAAATCCTTTAGAGGCGGATGTAATTATAATAGATGAGATGTCGATGGTAGACATTTTTCTTATGCAGTCATTGCTTAAAGCTATAACAGTTGGTACAAGGCTGATTCTTGTAGGTGATGTGAACCAGCTTCCGTCAGTAGGTCCGGGCAATGTACTTAGAGATATAATTATGAGTGAAACATTCAATGTAGTGTGTTTAGAAAAGATTTTCAGACAGGCTGCAAGTAGTGATATCGTAATAAATGCCCATAAGATTAATAGAGGTGAAGAAGTGAATTTAGCTAAGAAAAGCAATGATTTTCTATTCATAAGAAGAGAAGATGCTGACAGCATAATAAATGCAATGCTTACGCTTATAAGAGAAAAGCTGCCACCATATGTAGATGCAGATGTAAATGATATTCAGGTGCTTACGCCTACGAGAAAAGGATTATTAGGTGTGGAACGTCTGAACTCAATTCTGCAAAGGTTTCTTAATCCGCCTGATAAGACAAAAATTGAGAAAGAAATGGCAAATTGTGTATTTCGTGAAGGCGATAAGATAATGCAGATAAAAAATGATTACCAGATTCAGTGGGAAATGAGAGGTAAATATGGAATTGCCGTTGACAGTGGAATGGGCGTATTTAATGGTGATGTCGGTATTATAAGAAGAATTAACAATTATACTGAATATTTAGAAGTTGAATTTGAAGAAAATAAATTTGTAATGTATAGCTTTAAACAATTAGACGAGTTAGAGTTAGCCTATGCTGTAACCATACATAAATCACAGGGAAGTGAGTATCCAGCGGTTGTTATGCCGATGTATCCGGGACCTAGAATGTTAATGAATAGGAATCTTCTATATACAGCAGTTACCAGAGCGAAGAAATGTGTATGCATGGTTGGAGTACCTGAGGTATTTGTGCAGATGAAAGCTAATGACAGAGAACAGACGAGATATTCAGGACTTAGATGGCGAATAAAGGAACTAGTGAGGTAAATATGGGATTAGGGATAGATTTTAATATAGACATTAAAGGAATAATATTTCCAAGGAGATGTCCTATATGTGATAAGATATTGGAATTTAATGGGAAATTGATATGTGAAAAATGCAGGAATAAATTAGTATATATTAACGAACCCAGATGCAAGAAATGCGGCAAGCAGTTAATTAAAATGGAGGATGAATATTGCTATGACTGTAAGATGAAGAAACATTTGTATAAAGAGGGAGTGGTTCCGTTTATGCATATCGGTGAAATTAAGAAATCAATATATAAGATAAAATATTGTAATAAAAGGGAATACATAGATTTCTATGCAGATGAAGTGGTAAACAGATATGGCGGTATAATAAAGAATTGGAATTGCGACGCATTAATACCGGTACCACTTCACAGACAAAGAAGGCTGAAACGAGGATATAACCAGGCTGAAATTATAGCTGACAAATGTTCAAAAAGGCTTGGCATACCTGTTAGAAAAGGCATTTTATTAAGAACAAAGAATACAAAACCACAGAAAGAATTAAATGATATGGATAGAAAGAAAAATCTGGAAAATGCTTTTAAAATAGGCAAAAATGTAGTAAGATTAAGTAAAGTTATATTGATAGATGATATATATACTACAGGAAGTACAATAGATGCGTGTGCAGCTGTTTTACTTAGGTCAGGCATAGAAGAAGTATATTATGTGGCATTAAGTATTGGAACCGGATATTAATTAAATCTGGAGAATACAGGCAGAAATGGAGGACAACAATGGACGTAAAAAAATTGTAAGGAATGTGGGAGATTATTTAATTATATCAGCGGACCAAGACTATGTCCTGCCTGTAGGGATAAACTTGAAGAAAAAATTTGCACAGGTCAAGAAATATATAGAAGACAATAGAACAGCACAACTTCAGCAGATTTCAGAAGATAATGATGTAAGCATACAGCAGATTAAACAGTGGGTAAGAGAAGAAAGACTTGCATTTACAGAAGATTCGCTGGTCGGAATAGAATGTGAGCGTTGTGGCTGTACCATAAGAACAGGAAGATTTTGTGAAAACTGTAAGAAGACAATGGTTAATACCTTAGGCAATGCATATAAGAAAGAATCACCTATGATGCAAAGGAATCAGAGATATGACAGAGATGAAAGAGCGAAGATGAGATTCCTGGATAAATAGATGTTTTAGTGACTTTTCTGGTTATATGAGATTTATTTAATGCATGAACTAAAACTATATGTCCGTCTATGACATAGACGTGATTTATAACATATCGTATGTAAGTTAATGCCGTCAGATGCAAAAGGACGGAGCAGTAAATCAACATTTAAGCGAAGTATGTTTGATTTACTGCTCCGTGATATCGTTTGCATAGGACGGCATTATTTACTTACCAGGAAATTTACGTTGAAATTGTCCTGGTAAGTAAATAACGCTCCGCGAGGATCGCACTGCGGCGGAATAGAAAATGTTGCTAGAGCAACCGCCGCAGGCGGAGACGTCGCAAGCGACATTCATTATTCTAGAGGAGTTTTATTAGTTTATCTATAAAGTAAATTTAAACTTTGCCGATATTTAAAATATAGCTAAATATAAATTAAGAGAATTTAGCATAATTATTATAGTAATAAATCAGATATGGAAAGAAAAATTTTAGATATTGTAAAAACTTAAGTAACCAGAGATTTTAATATCTGACTACAAATTTGCAGGGAGGCGAATATTATGCGTATTGATGCTTATAACCAGATATCACAGATTTACCAGACGAATAACAAGTATAAGACACAGAAGACAACATCGGTATCAGCAAGAGATAAAGTAGAGATTTCTTCAATGGGCAAGGCTTATCAGGCAGCTAAAAGTGCAGTAAATGAAGCTGCGGATGTAAGAGAAGATAAGATTGCTGATATTAAGTCAAGAATTGATAATGGAACATATAATGTAAGTGCAGAAAGTTTTGCAGACAAATTATTAGAAAAATATCAGGTATTATAGATTATAATTAGATAAATGCCTATAGATAAAGGAGAGATTCGGTGGCTAGTTTAATAGAAGAATTAATAGATACATTAGATTTAGAAAATAATGAATATACGGAGTTACTTGAACTCTCTAAACAAAAGACACCTATTATAATTAATGGTGAAATTGAAGTTTTAAATAATATAACTGCGAAAGAGCAGGAGCATACAGATAAGATTGCTGCTCTTGAGAATAAAAGAACACAGGTAGTAGAAGATATAGCTACTGTATTGAACATGGATGTTAAGACAATTACAGTAAAGAAGATTATAGATTTGTTAAATGGGCAGGAAAAAGAACAGAATGCATTAGCAGAGGTCCATGACAAATTAAAGATGACATTGAATGACATGGCGGTCATAAATGACATGAATAAGCAGTTGATTCAGGAGTCACTTGAGTTAGTTGATTTTGATATTAATTTTCTCAATAGTCTTAATCAGTATCCTGAGACAGCGAATTATAATAGAAATGCTTATAATGCATCAACTTATGCGAATTCTACATTTGATGCGAAGAACTAACGTGTTAATATAATAACCTGCTTATGAATTTTATTAACGGATACTATAATATTCTAAGAGCAGATTGACAGCAAATATTGATAACAAATGGAGGAAGCATGGCAGGAATGACAAGCATCTATGTCGGGGTGTCAGGATTGCAGTCAGCACAGACGGCATTAAATACTACGACACATAACCTGGCTAATGTATATACAAAAGGATATACGAGACAGTTATCCTTTACAAGTGACAGAACATATAATAATATCGGAAAAAGTGCAACAAGCAGTATGCAGGTTGGTTTAGGTGTTGCGACATCAGTTACCAGCAGAGTAAGAGATATTCTTCTTGATGCTAAATATAGAAGAGAAACCGGACGACAGGGTTTCTATGATGCCAGATATGAGGCAGTATCTGAAATTGAGACAATAATAGGAGAAACAGAGGGTGTAAAATTTCAGAATACACTAGAGGATTTATGGTCATCAATAAGTGAGATGGCAAAGACACCTGACAGCATTGTGTCAAGGTCGGAATTAGTTATGAATGCGGAGACATTTTTAAACAGGGCGAAAGGCATCTATGACGGACTCGTAGATTACCAGAAGAATTTAGACAGTAAAGTTCAGACAACAGTAGATAGGATTAATGAGTTAGGAGATAAGATTAATGCACTCAATTTAAAGATTTCAGGAATTGAGGCAGGAATTGAGAATGCGAATGATTTAAGAGATACAAGAGATTTATATTTAGATGAGTTATCTAAATATGTAAATATTTCATATGTGGAAGACGAGAGCCATTATGTATCAGTTAAGATTGAAGGAGTTCCGTTTGTTACAGAGGGCGGTGTGTTCCATATGGATACAATGGAATTAGACAGTGATAAAGGCTCTACATATTTATCATGCGTATGGCCATACCTTGATAATCAGGAAGTATTTAACTTAGAAGTAAAGATTTCCACATCAGAGAAGAATGATATAGGAAGCCTCAAAGGTTATCTTCTTGCAAGAGGAGATTTTGCAGCAAAATACACAGATATTCCGGAAGTAGCAGATTATGATGTATCTACACCGGACGGACTTAAGGATTATTTAGCAGCAGTAGATAAATATAATGCAACAGTTGATTGCTGTGATGTGACTAAAGCACAGGCATTATTTGATAAGCTGGTAAATGGAATCGTAACAGCTATAAATGATGTGTTTAGTCCTACTACAGATGAAGTACCTGATGGAGTTACGGAATATACAGATGCAAATGGTAATATTTACGATGCTACAAAGGTGAAGATTTTAGATATGACAACTTCTACAGGTGATGATGGCAAGATGCCGCCTGAGGAGTTATTTTCAAGGGATTACACAGACAGATTCATAGAAGTAACAGGTAATGATGGTAATACATATTATGTCTATAATGAGCGTAATACATTTGGTTCGGAATCATTGTATACAATTTCTAATATAAATATGAACCAGACTATAATAGAGGACTATTCGAAATTACCATTTAAGACCTTAGAAGGCGACAATGACCTTGATAAAGGTAAGAAATTGGCTGAGACATGGGATAATAATAAGATGTGTCTTGACCCAAGTAATATGGCTAAACTTGATTTTAAAGGTTTCTATAAACAGTTTGTATATTCGATAGGTAACAAAGGTGATTTGTATAATTCAATGGCATCTAACCAGCTTACGACTACTAATGAGGTGGATAGCAAGAGGTCAGAGATTAATGGAGTTTCATCAGAGGATGAATTAGCTAATATGATTAAATTCCAAAGTGCATATAATGCATCATCAAGATATGTTTCAACAATTGCAGATATGTTAGAGTACGTTATCGAGAGATTAGGCTAGGATAGGAGGCAGAACAATGGCATCAACATTTTTTGGATTAAATATTGCAACATCAGGAATAAGTGCTGCACAGGCAGGATTGTCCACGACTATGCATAATGTTGCAAATGAGAATACAAAAGGGTATTCAAGACAGCAGGTTTCGCAGTCAGCAGCTAATGCCATAAGATTTTACACCTCTTATGGAATGCTTGGCGCAGGAGTAGAAGTATCAAAGATATCCCAGGTAAGAGATTCTTACTATGATGATAAATACAGATATAATCAGGCTAAAGTAGGGGAATATACATCCAAAGATACATATGCATTACAGATAGAGGATTATTTCAATGAGTTTGAAACTGATGGATTTATTGTAGAATATGAGAATCTTTTCGATACATTGAAGTCTATGCAGGGAAATCCGTCAGAATTGACATACAGAAATGAATTCTTAAGCAGCTGTCAGACAATAGCAGAATATTTCAATGACATACAGACTAAACTTACTAATCTTCAGCAGGAAACTAATACAGAAGTCAGTAACTTAGTAGACAGAATTAATACTATTTCGTCGCAGGTTGCATCACTTACGAAACAGATTAATACAGTAGAACTTACAGGTGCAGTCGCAAATGACTTAAGAGATAAACGTGAATTGCTGCTTGACGAATTATCAGAGATAATACCTATTGAAGTGACAGAAAGTATTGGCAAGAATGGTAATTCGGAATTCGATGTTAAGGTTCAGGGTGTGACACTGGTTGATACATATGACAGTATGCAGCTATATACAGTTGAAAGAGAGAACCCAAAGAATTCAATGGATTCACCGGGGCTTTACGACATATATTTCCAAGGTACAAAATTAGATGTGCAGGCAATGGGACTTTCAGGTTCGCTAAGAGCCGCACTTGATGTACGTGATGGTAATAATGGAACAATTGAGGAAGGCAATCCTGATTGTGAGGCTATTAAGTACAAAGGCATACCACATTATGTGAATAAGATTCAGGTATTTAAAAAGACAATAACTAATCTGTTTAACGACATACATCAGAATAATACCAGAAAAGATGAAAATGGTAATGATGTACCTGCTAATTATAACTTATATGGTAATACTACAGAGAATTTACCGATATTCAAATTGTCAGACAATGGTGTGCTTACTGTTAATCAGGACTTAATAGATGATCCGTCATTACTTGCAGCTTCAGAATATCCTATTAACGATGGTAAAGAAGATGCAGGACTTATAGATAAATTTATAGCACTTAAAGATAAACAGGCATTCAGCAATTATACGGCAAAGTGATTTCTTGCAGAGTATAGTATCAGAAATCGCTGTAGATGTTAAGAAAGCACAGACATTTGAGAAGAACCATGCCAATATCCAGAAGAGCATAGAGAATCAGAAAATGTCAGTGTCAGGTGTCGATGGAGATGAGGAAAGTATGAACCTTGTTAAGTATCAGGAGGCATTCGAACTTTCGTCAAAAATGATATCGGTTATGCAGGAAATATATAATAAACTTATAAACGAAATGGGGGTATAGTGTGAAATAATTGCACTGATGTGGCAATTATTCCACACAGCTAATTGTTCGTAGGCGAAACAATTAGCCATATATGGCAGATAAGAAATTGCATACGCAATTTCTTATCGCCCATTCGCGACAAGTCGCTCATAAATGAGGTTAATGTGAAATAATTGCACTGATGTGGTAATTATTCCACACAGCTAATTGTTCGCAGGCGAAACAATTAGTATATATCGCAGAACTGAATTTGAAATTCAGCTCGCGGTTCCTCTGGAATATATGCCTGCGGAATGGAGTAAGGTATGAGAATTACAAATGGAATTTTGATAAATAATTCATTAAACAACATTAATAATAATAAAACTAATATGGATACCCTTAATACGCAGCTTGCATCTGAGAAGAAGATTCAGAGACCATCGGATGATCCTATAATAGCAATCAGAGCATTAAGATTTCGCTCTACTTTATCAGAGATAAATCAGTATCTATCAAAGAATATACCTGATGCAGAGTCATGGATGACTGAGACTGAAAGAGCACTTGAGAATACTGTAAAGGTATTAAGTGATATAACAGAATATTGTAACCAGGCTGTTAACGGATATTATGATACAACTAATAAGAATACTATAGTAAGCCAGTTAAAAGCATACAGAGACCAGATATATAGTGATGCTAATGCAGATTGTGCCGGAAGGACAATTTTTACGGGATATAAAACTGATGGAACTCTTACATTTACAAGTGATAATGAAAAAAGTATGAGATTACACAGAAATTTAATGATAGTGCAATTGGTACTGTGAATAAAGTATCTAACGGATTAGATATTTCAGGAATAAATGATTCTACAATAGCAGGAACGGATATTTCAGCCATTAAATTGCCTACCCAGGTAACAGCTTATAGAATAAGACTTGGCTATGATAAGTTAGAAGCTGGCTCGGGTGCAGTTATAAATCTTACTGAGACAGGTGAGAGCATTACTACTGTTACTAAGACTTCTACAGACATCGGCTCATATGAACCTGGAGCAGGCGAAGCATATTATCTTGCAGATACAGGCGAATTGATTCTTGGTAAAGATGTATATAAGAAGCTGTCAGAGGCAAAAGCCGATTCAGAGGGTAATAGTTTTAAGATAACCTACACCAAAAAAAGGTTTTAATAAAGGTGAACTTGATCCAATTCAGTATTTCGACTGTGTAGACATGACAGATGATAATCCTGATAACTGGGTAACATATACGAATAGAAAACAAGATATTAAATATGAGATTAATTTCAATCAGGACATAAAGATTAATACTCAGGGTAAAGAAGTATTTAATCAGGATATGACAAGAGACTTAGATGATATCATAGAAAGTGTTAACTATGCAATGAACGTCGAAGAGAAGAAGTCGAGAATAGAGAAAATGTATAATTCGGCTAAGGAAGGCAGCACAGAGCAGAAGAAATACAAAGAATTACTTGATCTATGTGACAGAGAATTAGATTTTGCAAAGAAGAATATGGAGAAAACATTTACATATGGATTAAGTGTGTTTAATAAACATCAGGATTCGGTCAGCTTAGCAGAGGCTGATGTAGGTGCCAGACTTAAACGATTAGAACTTAATGAAAGCAGACTTTCAGATCAGCAGACAACAGTTAAGAAGTTGATGAGTACAAATGAAGAGATAAATGCTTCAAATATAGCAATTAAGATTAAAGAGGCAGAAAGCATCTACGATGCATCACTTGCGGCAGCATCTATGGTAGTGCAGAAGAAGTTATTAGATTTCTTATAAAATGTAATGGAGGCGTGACTATATATGAAAATCGAGACAAGATTATTTGGGAATATTGAAATAGATGTTAATAAAATTATTAATTTCAGCGATGGAATCATAGGATTCGAAGACTTAAAACAGTTTATGATAATGCATGATGCAGAATCGGAGAAATCTAAGATATTATGGCTTCAGTCATTAGATGATGGAAACATTGCATTACCTGTGATTGACCCGCTTATGATTAAGTCGGATTACAATCCTGTTGTTGAAGATGAGTTATTTAAAAATATTGGTGAATTAGTGGATGGAGAAATATTTGTACTTACCACACTTACAGTGCCGGCAGATATAACTAAGATAACCACTAATCTAAAAGCACCTATTGTAATTAATCCGGTCACTTTAAAGGGCTGTCAGATAATAGTGGATAATGATGATTATGTCGTTAGATACCCTATATATGATATATTAAAGTCATCAAAGGTGGCAGATAAGGAGGGCGAATAGATGCTTGCATTATCAAGGAAAAAAAGACGAGGCAATTGTAATTAATAATAATATAGAGATAACTGTATTAGAAGTGAAAGGTGACCATGTGAAAACTTGGTATATCTGCACCAAAATCAGTGCCAATATATAGGAAAGAAGTGTATTTACAGATACAGGAATCGAACAGGGAAGCAGCTGATGCATCAGCAGTAGAAGGATTAAAGAAATTATTTGAATAACTGTTAAATATTTATATAAAAATGTCGATAGATAATGTAATAAAGAATGAATTTCACATGGAGGTGAATTGTTATGGCAATTGAAGGCGTAACAGGTGCAGCAGCAACATATCAGGCAGCACCACAGGTAACAAAGGTAGAGAAGCCGGAAGCGGCTCGTACAGTTAGCGGCTTTTCAGGAGCCGAAGGATCTGTCAGCGAGATTAGTAAAGATACAAGGATAGTAGAGAATGCTAATAATTCATCATTAGATAGCAATACTGATGGTAAAGGCAGGCAGATGTCAGAAGAGACTATGAAACAGACGCTTAGTGATATTAATAAGAAGCTAAGTAATACGGAATGTGTATTCGGAGTGCATGAAGCAACTAATCGTGTAACTATACAGATAGTTGATAAAAACACTAAAGAAGTAATTAAAGAGATACCGCCAGAGAAGACTTTGGACATGATTGCTAAAGTATGGGAATTAGCAGGTATCTTAGTAGATGAAAAGTTATAAACTACATTATTAACTATTAGTAGTAGAAAAGAGGTAGAATATGGGAAGTAATGTATCTATATCAGGACTTGTTTCAAATCTTGACACCGATTCAATTGTTAATGCGTTAGTATCAGCATATTCCACAAAGAAAGATAAATATGTAAAGGCACAGACTAAACTTGAATGGAAACAGGATGCGTGGAAAGAATTAAATACAAAGATATATAGTTTCTATAGTGGTACATTGTCATCACTTAGATTTTCTAATGCATTTTCTAAGAAAGCATCATCTGTAGACAGTACAAAGGCTACAGTTAAGGCGAGTAGTGATGCTGTATCAGGTACGCAGAAACTTAAGATTAAGCAACTTGCTAAATCAGGCTATCTGACAGGTGCAGTTGTTAAATCAAGTGACGGAAGTAATACAAAACTTACAGGCTCATCTAAGTTATCAGAACTTGGAATAGAAGATGGAAGCAGTATATCTGTTAAAGTTAGCAATACAGAGAAGACAATTACACTTAATGGAAGTGATAGTGTTAATACAGCAGTGGCAAGATTAAAAGAAGCAGGGCTTAATGCAAGCTTTGATGAGATTAACCAGAGATTCTTCGTAAGTTCCAAGGCAAGTGGCTCTGAGGGAGAGTTCTCAATTATAGGTGCTAATTCATCAGGCTTAAAAAGCACTTAATGGTATGGGACTTAATTCAGTCACATCTGCAGATGTTGAATCATACAGATATTGGGCTGCACTTACAGATGATGATATAAGCAACTTTACAGACACAGATTATACTAAGCAAAAGACTGCATTGTATGATCTTACAGATGAAGTGTCTATGAATAAACTCAAAGATACATTGAGATCTACACTTGAGAAGGCTAATGAGAGCAATGAGACTTTAGGCAAGGCTAATAAGTTAATCGATTATAAATTAGATGCAATAAATGAAGTATCGGGATTGTCATTAGAAGAGAGAAGTGCACTTATCAGTAAAGCAGCTGAGAGAATGACAGAAATTTCATCAAAGAAAGAACTTACCGATGAAGACAAGGCTGAGTTAGAAGAACTTCAGGCAAAACATGAGATATATGTTGCTTCTGCAAATGCTACATTTAATGTAGAAGCGGAGAAAAAGAAATATGAAGATGAGAAAACAGAGAATCAGAAGATAATTGATGCAAATGCTGCGACTATAGATACAGCTAATAAGGCACTTGCTGATAATGACGGTTTTACAGCATATGTAAATGGTCTCAATGATGATATAACTAAGAAGAATGCAGAGTTAAAAGAGACAATATTAGATAATTACAATACTAAGAGAAGTAATGCTAAAGAATTTGTTAAGGCATATGACATTGTAAATGATGCAAATGCTGATAAGACAAGCGATGAATATAAGAATGCATTACAACTCATAGGTGATAATTCAGGCCCAGGAACAGGTGCAGTCCGTATTCAGGGACAGGATGCTATTGTAGAATTAAATGGTGCTACATTTACATCTGCATCTAATAACTTCCAGATTAATGGATTGACTATTACGGCAAACCAGTTAACAGGTGCTGATGAAGAAATATCTATCACAACAAATACAGATACACAAGGTATCTATGATATGATTAAAGGCTTCTTCACAGAATATAATACACTTATCAAGGAAATGGATTCTTTATATA
>OKWC01000075.1_pt1 | contig 17383 bp, 16 predicted proteins | sample 1606971 | NCBI WGS metagenome assembly OKWC01 (sample SAMN04414076, study PRJEB24778) | human gut metagenome | material: faecal | host: Homo sapiens
TAAAGTTAAAATGATGTCATAACCTGAAATAGGTCTAAAAAACGTCGGATACGGATGATTGCTTTAAATTGATAAGCTCAACTCCTGTAACTTCTGTAGTTGATGATTATGAAATGCTGACTGGTAAACGCAGGCATTGCCATAATGAGGCTAATGAATGTACTTATCGGTTTGAAAATGTCAAAGGACTTCGGGTAGATCTTATTTTCCGGGTTTATAATGATGGTATAGCTTTCCGTTATCATCTTCCTAAAACCAAAGAAGAGATTGTGGTTCTTGATGAGTACACTGCATTTGCTTTTACTCCAGGTATCAAGCGTTGGACACAAAAATTTACTGTAGGTTATGAGGACTTTTATTGGCCAAATACGGACGGCGTTGCAGATAATGAGGAACGTGAGTGGAGTTTTCCAACATTGTTCCAACCTTCGGACAGCGCTTTTGTACTATTAACCGAAGCCAACATATTACGTGATAACACAGGAGCTTATCTTACTAATGCAGCTGATTCTTCTATCTATAAGATAAAATTATCGGATGAACGGTTGATATGCCCATCCGGCTGGTATTCACCTTGGCGTGTCGCTATCATAGGAACATTAGCTGATATTGTCGAATCGACTTTGGTAACTGATGTGAGTGAACCATGTAAAATCCAAGATACCCAATGGATAAAACCTGGATTGGTCTCTTGGATATATTGGGCATATAATCATGGTTCTAAGGATTATCAAATAGTGAAGAAATATATTGATTTTGCCGCAGACTTTGATTTGCCCTATATGTTGATTGATTGGGAATGGGATGCAATGGGGAATGGAGGAAATCTGAATGATGCAATGAACTATTGTAAAGAGAAAAATGTAACTCCTTTGATATGGTATAATTCTTCTACTGCATGGTGTGATCCTACTCCGTTATATCGGTTGAATACCCGGAAGTGCGTGACAAAGAATTTGAATGGCTAAAAGAAATAGGTATTCAGGGAGTTAAGATAGACTTTTTTGGTGGAGATTCTATAGGTACGATGAATTATTATATTGATTTGCTGGAGGATGCAGCCAGGCATAAATTGTTAGTCAATTTTATGGGGCAGCTATTCCCAGAGGCTGGCAACGGACGTACCCAAACCTGATGAGTGTGGAAGCGGTATATGGGGCCGAATGGTATAATAATAAACCGACATTGACTGATAATGCAGCTTGGCATAATTGTACCTTGCCTTTTACCCGTAATGTGATAGGTCCGATGGACTATACGCCTTGTACATTTACCAATTCACAACATCCACATATCACTACCGATGCGCATGAATTGGCGTTACTTGTTATTTTTGAGTCGGCTCTACAGCATTTGGCAGATCGTCCTGAAGGGTATAGGCAACAACCGGTAGAGGTACAGAACTTTATCAGGTATCTTCCGGTTGCATGGGAGGATACCAGACTGCTGTCCGGTTATCCGGCTGAAAGTGTTGTTATTGCTCGTAAAAGTAAGGATAGTTGGTATATTTCCGGTTTGAATGGTACGGAAAATACAAAATCATTTCGTGTGAATTTGGAGTTTATTAAAGATTCTATTCAGCTTATCCAACTGTTTTCGGATACTACTGATGGGAAACAAATAAAAATTGAAAATTCGGCATTCGATACCAAAGAATTGAATATAGAGTGCCAGCCTCGCGGAGGTTTTGTGGTATGGGTTAAGTTGAGGAAATAGGATAAGGGTAAGTGTTTTTAGCATATAGACAATTGTTTTGATATTGCTATGGAAGTTTTTATTAATGATGATAGATAAGCTTATCCCTTTGAAGAGATAGAATAAAAATAGTTTATGCTGGATTGGTGGAAGGTTAATTAATACTTATTGATAACTAATATAAAGTTAGAGTTTATGAAACGAGAACTTATTTTTACATTCTGTTGTCTGTTGACCACTTTGGTGTGGTCGCAGGAATATCAGCGGACAGAAACAGGCATTAAGGCTTCTATTTTTGGGAAAAAGATAGATGTGGAAGTGCAATGGTTTAATGCTAATAGTCTGCGCGTGTTGAAAATGCCGCATGGGCAATCGGTAGATAAGAAAAGTCTTTCGGTTATTGCAAGACCTGAAAAAACGGCTCTTAAAGTTTCTACGTCGGAAGATGGCAATATTGTAATGAAGAGCCGTTTACTGACGGTGAAACTAGACACAAAAACAGGTGTTCTGATTTATGAAACACGTAATGGGATGCCCCTATTGAAGGAATTGGAGAATGTGAAGGCATTCATACCTGTCAATGACGCAGGGCGGGCTACTTATTCTGTTTACCAAAGTTTTAAAACCGATAAGGATGAAGGGCTTTATGGACTTGGACAACTTCAAAACGGACAGATGATGCAACGTGGAATAGAGAAGTATCTGGTGCAAGGCAATACAGAAGACGTAACTCCTGTTTTTCAGTCGACTAAGGGATATGGTGTATTTTGGGATAATTATGCAGGTACGATGTATGTTGACAATGAAGAGGAAACGTCGTTCCGTTCAGATGTAGGCGATTGTATCGATTATTATTTCATGTATGGTGGTTCGGCTGACGGTGTAATTGCACAGATTCGCTTGCTGACCGGTTCTGTTCCTATGATGCCTTTGTGGAGTTATGGATTTATGCAAAGCAAAGAGCGCTATAAGAGCCAGGATGAAGTGGTAAGTGTTGTGAAGAAATACCGTGAATTGGGCATACCGCTTGACTGTATCATTCAGGATTGGCAATATTGGGGAAGTAACTATTTATGGAATGCAATGGAGTTCCTGAATTACGAGTACCGTGATCCGAAAGGATGATTGATGAAGTCCACGGCTTGAATGCACACATGATGATTTCCATTTGGTCTTCTTTTGGTCCAAAGACTAAACCTTTCAAGGAACTTGAGAAGGAAGGGTTGCTGATGGATATGGCTACATGGCCCGAATCGGGTGTGGAAGGATGGCCGCCTAACTTTGATTATCCTTCTGGCGTGAAGGTTTATGATCCATATCATCCGAAGGCTCGTGATATTTATTGGAATTACTTGAACAAAGGTATTTTTCAGCTTGGCATGGACGGATGGTGGATGGACTCGACAGAACCTGACCACTTTAACCCCAAAGATTCGGATTTCGACCGACAGACTTATTCCGGTTCCTTCCGTAGCGTACGGAACGCTTTTCCGCTCGTAACAGTAGGCGGAGTGTCTGATCATCAGCGTGCTCTGACTCGCGATAAGCGTGTCATTATCTTGACCCGTTCAGGATTCTTGGGGCAACAACGTTATGGCTCAAATGTATGGACGGGCGATGTAGGATCTTCATGGGATATGTTTCGTAGGCAAATTACTGCCGGGTTGAATTTTTCTCTGACGGGAATGCCGCATTGGAATACTGACCTTGGCGGATTCTTTGCTGGTTCTTATAACAATAGCTTGGGAGGTGGAACGGCTACAAAAAATCCTATGTTCCATGAATTGTATGTGCGTTGGGCGCAATTCGGTGTATTTGTCCAATGATGCGTAGTCACGGGGCTGATGCACCTCGCGAAATTTTCCTCTATGGTAAAGCTGGTGAGCCGGTGTATGATGCATTGGTTGATGCTATAAACTCCGTTATTCGTTGATGCCTTATATCTATTCTACATCTTGGGAAGTAAGTCATCGTAATTCCACGTTTTATGCGGGCACTATTCATGGATTTTCTCAGTGATCCTAAGACATGGAACATGGGCAGTGAGTATATGTTTGGATCATCCTTTTAGTGGCACCTGTATTACATGCCCAATACACTCCTGAGCAGGCACAGCAAATCTTGAAAGAGAATGAAGGGTGGGGCTGCAAAGCGCAGGAGTCTGATATCCCTCTATTGTCTGTCGATTTTACTCAGTCTAAAGAAATGGAACTATATTTGCCTGCCGGTAGCCAATGGTATGATTTTGGACGAACGAAGTGGCAGAAGGTGGGCAGAAGCTGAAGGTGACGACTGTGTTCAATCGTATTCCGCTTTATGTACGTGCTGGAAGCATCGTGCCGTTAGGTCCCGATGTGCAATACGTGACCGAGAAGAAATGGGACAATCTCAAGGTTTGTGTTTATCCTGGTGCCGATGGTAATTTTGTGCTTTATGAGGATGAAGGCAATAACTATAATTACGAAAACGGTGCTTATACTGAAATTCCGATGACTTGGAATGATGCCAAGCGGACATTGACTATTGATGCACGTCGTGGCTGCTATGAAGGGATGCTGGATGAGCGGAAGTTTACAGTTCGAATGCCGGATGGAAGTGAAAAGACAGTGCTTTATAAAGGGAAAAAAATAAATGTGAAATTTTAGTATGCCACATGATTTTTGAGAACTAGTTTCTTCTAGTAAAGAAAAGCCCTCGAAATCGGATAATTTCGAGGGCTTTTGTCTGTTTCTATACGGAAACTTGTGCGCGTGATAGGACTCGAACCTACACGTCTCACGACACCAGATCCTAAGTCTGGCGCGGCTACCAATTACGCCACACGCGCGACATTGCTTTTGGTAAGCGGGTGCAAAGATAAGCAATATTTCTTAAGTACCAAAGATTTTTAGAAAATTATTCTTTGTGGCTATGTAAATATTCACGTGCAGCCTCAATAATGGTATCTACATTGCGTTGCATATCCTCTGAACTCATATTGACTTTGATGTCCGGATCTATACCGAATTCCAGATGTTGCATATCCGCATCGTACATGGGGCTGGCCGAGAAGCGGACAGACCAGCCGTTGGGCAGTTCGGAGGAGAAGGGCAGGCCGGAACCGCCACCTGTTTTGTCACCGATGATGGTTACTTTAGGTAGTATTTTCATTCTGTTCACAAAATCATTAGTGGCACTGAAAGAGCGACGGTTAGTCAGCACTACCGCCTGTTTTGCCAGCGTACACGGTCTAGTGACGGTTCCAGCCAAACTGCTTTGGGAGTGGAGAAGTCATTGTGCCCCGGTCCGGTTTTATGGGACATATAGCCTACCAGCACTTTTTCATTCGTGAAACGTGCGGCTAATTTCTCGGCTGTGGTAAGATTACCACCCGAATTATTTCGCACATCAATAATCAACCCATCACAAATAGCCAGTTTGTTTAGAACCTCGTCCAGATTTCCTTCACCGATGCCCGATTGGAAACTGCCACAATAAATATAGGCTATATTGTCCTCGAATATCTGATACTTCATACCCGAGGATTGGGCATAATCCTTACCTAGATAAACACGTTGGATGCTGTCGCTGAAATTGGCCGGATAGCTGTCAAACCATTCACGATATTGGGAGTACTCCAGTTTGGAAGACAGATTTACGTGTCCGTCACGCAACTCGTTCAGCATATCTGCCAGAACTTCGAATAACTGTTCATTATTCATGCCTTTGGATATTCTCTGTTTATACTGGCTGTATATTTCATTCCAGTCCAATCCGTATTCCTGCTTTTTATAGTCAAGGAAACAATACTGGCGGTCGATAGTCTGCCATAATGCTTCGAAGTTGCCTTCGGGGGAGTTGTCGTATTCGTCCTCCGTGATGCACGAAGTAAATAATACAACAGACAATAACAGACTGATAAAAATATAACTATTTCTTTTCATCCTCTATATTAATAAGGCTGACCCGGCTGGGCATCGCCACTTTGTTCTTACCTTTTAATAAATAAAAGTTTTTCACGAAACCTATCATAAAGGCGTGTGACCATATATGACTTTTCAGATTATTGACTTTCGCCTGCTGGATATCACATAGGTATCCGAAACGCATATTGACCGACCGGATAGGAAAATCCAATGTAACCAGCTGTCGCAAGGAAGGTTGGTTATGCAGGGAAGTGAACAGCACATTCTTGCCGCCATTCTTTAAACTGAATATCTCATAATAAGATTGTCCGTATTCCGGGGAAAACATAATCCCCATGACAGGCAGATTGGCTTGATAACGGGCTATCAGCGGATAGTTACCGATATGAAACCGATAGATGACCATACCCGATGCCGCCAGATTGACATATGCTTTAGCTTGGGCGGGATTATTGGAATTTCGCATGTTATAGATGAACCCGCCGTTCAAGTCCAGCATGGGACCCGCCAGTATCTTCAAGTTTTCTGTCAGCCGGAACTGGTAATGCAGTGCATAATTCCAATTGACCATACCTGCCATTTCATTACTTGTTTCTGCTTTATTCTCTGTCAGGGACAGATTGGCTTGGAACAGACTTTGAACAGACACGTTGCCATTCATCAGTTTGGTCATGCGCATACTTTCACGCAGGATACGAATTTCGGGTCCGGTATATTCCATCGGTGAAAGATAGGTGTCCAATATATTTGTAAAACCGGCACCGTAAAGAGTAGCTCTCATAACGTAGCGGTTTGCTTGTAAGCTGTCTTCCTGCGCCTGCGAAGACAGACCCAAAAACAGGGACAGTAATAACAGGAGAATTTTCTTCATTTTTTAAAACAGTTTCATCTGGCCGGTAATTTCATCAATGATATCTGTTTCACTCTTACCATGATCCGGATCTTCAATTTCGGCAGTTTCTTCGTTTTCATCAGTCCCCTCTTCCGCACCGTCCTCTTCTTTGGAAGGTTCGGGGAAGCGTAAAGGTTCCAGTTCATTTATTTGTTCAATGTTGTAAGTACTGATTCGTTTTCCTTTCGCTTTGAAACTCTTGATTCCGATGAATTCGTCCACATCTATTTCCAATGGATCACGGAAACTGTCATGTCCTCCGAATATGACTTGTATGCGTTGGATAAGCCACACAAGTAAGCAATATAGAACGACTTTCCTTATTCTCGCCCAAATAATTGAGACGGCGTGAAGTGGATTCAAAAGTGAATCGTTTCAGATAAGGATATCCCTGGTCGGCATCAAATAAAGCGGCGGACCATACCTTGTTGGCATCGAACTTCTCGATGATGTGGATCCCCGGATCATAATGATTGTTCAAATCGAAGTTACTGGTATAGAATTCTCCATTTTCATGGACTATTAAAATTAATTCGTCACTTTGGAATTCTCCCAGATATTCACCGCGTCCGTCATAGTTCAAGCGGAGTACATCCCGGTCAAACCATACTTTTCTTCCACCCAGGGTAGAGCCGCCACGTTGTTTCAAGGCTATTTTATGTACTTCGTATTTAGACAGGATATTGCCCATGGACTGGCGTCCCTTTATATTGATGTCACTGAAATCTTTTTCATATATGATTTTTTTGATACGCGGATTCGGCTTTAAGGTAATCTTGATAACCTCCGCTTCCCCATTGGGATTGGCTGTAAAGTAAACGATACGTGAGCCGGGCGTACCTTGCGTTACATCATATTCACGGTCGCGGGTGATGGAGGTAATGTTGAATCGTTTGATATAGTGAAACCCTTCTTTTCCATCCCGATAGACCACATTGTATATGGTACGTTTGTCGTTTTTCTTGAAGATATTGACATAGAGAACATTCTTGCCGACAAACATTTTGTCTGTTACACGAACCACTTTGTATTTGCCGTCTTTATAGAAGATAATCACATCGTCAATATCTGAACAGTTGGCTATAAATTCATCTTTTTTCAAGGCGGTGCCGATAAAGCCTTCTTCGCGGTTGATATAGAGTTTTTCGTTAGCTTCCACTACCTTCGCCGCCTCAATGGTATCGAAGTTACGTAACTCTGTACGGCGGGGGTATTGTTTGCCATATTTATCTTTCAACATCTGATACCAGTCAATGGTATATTCTACGATATGTGCCAGATGATTGTTTATTTCTTCAATCTGTTCCTTGATACGGGCTATGTTCTCATCTGCTTTATCCTTGTTGAACTTCAGAATCCGGGCCATCTTGATATCCAATAACTTCAGAATATCCTCTTTGGTCACTTCACGGATAAATTGCGGATAGAAAGGAGTCAGCCGTTCATCAATGAATTCGCAGGCGGCATCTGTATTTTCGGATTGCTCGAACTTTACTTCCTTATAAATCCGTTCTTCGATAAAGATTTTTTCCAATGATGCGAAATGAAGGTTTTCAAGCAATTCTCCTTTGTGTATTTCCAACTCTTGACGAAGCAGGGACAACGTGTTGTCCGTGGCTTTTTTAAGGACGGCACTGACTGTAAGGAAGTGGGGTTTCTTTTCATCAATTACACAGCAATTGGGAGATATGCTTACTTCACAATCAGTAAATGCATAGAGCGCGTCCAAGGTTTTGTCCGAGGATACTCCCGGAGCAAGGTGCACTAGGATTTCCACTTTTTCAGAAGTAAGATCTTCCACTTTCCGGATCTTGATTTTTCCCTTTTCACTGGCTTTGACAATAGAGTCGCATACCCCCGGGACAGTCTTTCCGAAAGGTACTTCGGCTATGGACAATGTTTTGTTGTCTATTTTATTGATTTTAGCACGTACTTTCACCATTCCGCCGCGTTCTCCATCGTTGTAGCGTGATACATCAATAGAGCCTCCTGTCTGGAAATCGGGATAGAGTTTGAATTCCTCACCACGCAAATAGGCAATGGAGGCATCACACAGTTCGTTAAAATTGTGTGGCAGGATTTTGGAAGAAAGGCCCACAGCAATACCTTCTACTCCCTGAGCGAGCAAGAGCGGGAATTTGACAGGTAGGGTGATCGGCTCTTTGTTTCGTCCGTCGTATGATGCTTGCCATTCGGTGGTTTTGGGATTGAAAACCACATCCAATGCGAATTTGGACAGACGTGCTTCGATATAACGGGGGGCAGCGGCACCGTCGCCTGTCAGTATGTTACCCCAGTTTCCCTGACAGTCTATCAACAGATCCTTTTGGCCTAGCTGCACCAACGCATCGCCTATGGAAGCATCGCCGTGCGGGTGAAACTGCATGGTATGTCCTACAATGTTTGCAACTTTGTTATATCGGCCGTCATCCAATCTTTTCATAGAGTGGAGGATACGTCTTTGGACAGGTTTCAAACCATCATTGATGTGCGGTACGGCACGTTCCAGTATTACGTAAGAGGCATAGTCCAAAAACCAGTTCTGATACATTCCGCTCAGCTGGTGCTTCACCCCTGTGTTTTTGGTATCGGCAGGTTTATAGTCCAAGTGTCCGTTCTCCGGCGTGGGGATATTTTCTTCGTTTTGTTCCTCTTTATCAATAAAATCGTCGCTCATATATATTTAAATTCCTTAATGTTCTGATGATATGCACGCAAAAATACGACTTTTATTGAAAAAAATCATTTACTTTGCATATTATTTCGCCCTTATTAAAGGTTGAAAACAGGAAAAAACAACAAAAGTGTAAGAATAAACAGATAAGAAAATGGCACAAGAAGATGTTTTTAAGAAATTAGTATCGCACTGTAAAGAGTATGGTTTTGTATTTCCGTCCAGTGATATCTATGACGGACTGGGCGCTGTATACGATTACGGTCAGATGGGAGTGGAGTTGAAGAATAATATCAAGCAATATTGGTGGCAGAGTATGGTGCTGCTGCACGAGAACATCGTAGGTATTGATTCTGCTATTTTTATGCATCCTACTATTTGGAAGGCTTCCGGACATGTGGACGCATTCAATGATCCTCTGATTGACAACCGCGATTCTAAAAAAACGTTATCGTGCCGATGTGCTGATTGAAGACCAGCTTGCCAAATATGACGAGAAGATAAACAAAGAAGTGGCCAAGGCTGCCAAGAGATTCGGTGATGCTTTTGATGAGGCTCAGTTTCGTAGCACCAACGGTCGTGTTCTGGAGCATCAGGCCAAGCGCGACGCTTTACATGAACGGTTCTCAAAAGCTTTGAACGACAATGATTTGGATGAACTTCGTCAGATTATCATTGATGAAGAGATTGTTTGTCCTATTTCGGGAACCAAGAACTGGACTGAAGTACGTCAGTTCAATTTGATGTTCTCTACCGAAATGGGTTCTACTGCCGATGGTGCCATGAAGATTTATCTTCGTCCGGAAACAGCGCAGGGTATTTTTGTCAATTACCTGAATGTACAGAAGACCGGTCGTATGAAGATTCCTTTCGGTATCGCTCAGATTGGTAAGCTTTCCGCAACGAGATCGTAGCCCGCCAGTTCATTTTCCGTATGCGTGAGTTTGAACAGATGGAGATGCAGTTCTTCGTAAAACCGGGTACTGAGCTGGAGTGGTTCCCCAAATGGAAAGAAACTCGTTTGAAATGGCATAAGGCATTAGGTTTCGGTGATGATCATTACCGTTTCCATGATCACGATAAACTGGCACATTATGCCAATGCAGCTACAGACATTGAATTCCTGATGCCGTTTGGATTCAAGGAAGTGGAAGGTATTCATAGCCGTACGAACTTTGACTTGAGTCAGCACGAGAAGTTCAGTGGCAAGAGCATCAAGTATTTCGATCCGGAATTGAACGAAAGCTATACTCCGTATGTTATTGAAACATCTATCGGTGTGGACCGTATGTTCCTTAGCATTATGAGTGCTGCTTATACAGAAGAGACATTGGAGAATGGTGAAACTCGTGTGGTATTGAAATTGCCTGCTGCTCTGGCTCCGGTGAAACTGGCCGTGATGCCGTTGGTGAAGAAAGACGGCCTGCCCGAGAAGGCGCGTGAGATTATGAATGACTTGAAGTTCCATTTCCACTGCCAGTATGATGAGAAAGACAGCATCGGCAAGCGTTACCGTCGTCAGGATGCCATCGGTACTCCGTATTGTATCACAGTAGACCACCAGACTTTGGAGGATAATTGTGTAACTTTGCGTAATCGTGATACCATGCAGCAGGAGCGTGTAGCTATTTCGGAACTGAACAATATCATTGCCGATAAAGTAAGTATAACAAGTCTGCTGAAGACTTTGCAATAATAAATGTATTATGAATAAAAGTATTCTTTGGCTGATTGGTCTGCTGTTTGTTACTTCCCTGTCCATTGTTTCATGTAGTGAAACGGATGGGACAGAAGATCCATATGCAAACTGGGAAGAGCGTAATCAGCGGTATATTGACTCCATTGCTACAGTGGCGGAAGCCAATCGAGGCAATGGAGAAGGGCAATGGAAAATCATCCGTTCCTATAAACTTCCATCTTTGGGATTGAATGAAACAGGAAAGATCATTGATAATGTTTACTGTAAGATTCAGAAAGTGGGAGATGGTACTGAGAGTCCTATTGCTACGGATACGGTAGCGGTGAATTATCGTGGTCAATTGATTAACGGTACGGTTTTTGACCAAAGTTATCAGGGTGAGCTTGATCCGGAAACTGCCACTCCTAGAAAATTTCTGGTAGGTGCGGTGATAGCAGGGTGGAGTACGGCCTTGATGAAAGGATTTGGTGGTATGAAAGCCGGTGACCAATGGAAGCTTTATATCCTTATCCATTGGCTTACGGAAAAGATGGTACAGAAGGTATTCCCGGATATTCAACGTGATATTTGATGTGAATTTGGTTGATATATTCCCGTTGAAGGGTACGGGAAAAAGCATTGATGATACCTTGGATGCTAAAAATAGCTATCATAGAATATTGGAAAGAAGAGAGTATTGCAGTTTGTTGCAATGCTCTTTTTTATGGTGTTTTGATTCATGTCGGTTGGACGAGACGGGGGGGCCTGTCAGGTGAATTGTTTGGGGATTTGCTGAAATGTTTTGGGAAGTATGGCGTTTTTCCTTGGTATGGTTAATGGTTCTTTTATCCGCTGCTACGCGTTCCATTGTCTGTAAGGAATGGTTTAAAGGTTGGGGTAAAACGGCTTAATTATATTATATTAAGAAGAACTCTTGACGGAAACAAGAAGATTGTTTTATCGGGGATATAAATAAAACACTTCGTTTTTTCGGTATCCGCCGAAGTGTTTTTCCTTTCAGCATAATGTTGTGGGATAGTTTGACGGGCGAATAACTGTAAGAAACAATATAATCTTTATCTTGGTCAATTCATTAAACCAATGATTGACGCAAAGATAAAGATTATGACAAATTATTTAATAAATTATTTCACGTTTCCTACTTTGATCAAGTATTCGGCAATCTGAACAGCGTTCAATGCCGCACCTTTCTTAATCTGATCGCCTACAATCCAGAAAGTCAGTCCGTTTTCGTTTGCCAGATCTTTGCGGATACGACCTACGTAAACCGGATCTTTACCTGCCAGGAACAAAGGCATCGGATATTCTTTCTTTTCGGGATTGTCCATCAGTACCAGGCCTTCCCCTTTGGCAAAGGCTTCACGGGCTTCTTCAGGAGAAATGGGGCGTTCAGTTTCTACCCAGATACTTTCCGAGTGAGAACGGAGGGCGGGAACACGTACACACATGGCGCTAACCTGAATGTCGGAGTGCATAATCTTGCGTGTTTCGTTGAACATCTTCATTTCTTCTTTGGTATATCCATTGTCGGTAAATACATCAATCTGGGGAATCAGGTTGAATGCCAACTGGTAAGCGAATTTCTCTACGGTCACGGGCTCGTTAGCCAATACCTGACGATATTGTTCATACAATTCATCCATAGCTGCTGCACCTGCACCGCTGGCAGCTTGATAAGTAGCCACATGCACACGTTTTATGTGTGAAAGATTTTCGATGGCTTTCAGCGCAACTACCATCTGGATAGTTGTACAGTTGGGGTTAGCTATCACGTTACGGGGACGATTCAAAGCATCTTCCGGATTCACTTCGGGCACTACCAAAGGCACGTCGGCATCCATACGGTAAGCGCTGGAGTTGTCAATCAGTACGGCACCATGTTTGGTAATGGTTTCACAAAACTCTTTTGTGGTACCTGCGCCGGCTGATGTGAAAGCGATATCTACACCTTTAAAGTCATCGTTGTGCTGAAGGAGTTTCACTTCAATCTGTTTACCGCGGAATGTGTATTTTCGTCCTGCACTGCGTGAAGAACCGAATAACACTAACTCATCCAACGGGAAGTTCCTTTCATCGAGCACACGCAGGAACTCTTGTCCTACAGCTCCGCTCGCACCAACAATTGCTACTTTCATTTTGTTTTTTGTTTTATAAGATAAAATTTAGTAATACTTTAGAACTATCTCTCAGCATGTAAGTACGTTCTGCGTGCAAAATTAGAACATTTTAGAATATAAATCAGTAAAAAAGAAAGTTTTTTCGTAATTTTGTCGATATTATGGTATAAAACTTAAAAAAAGATGGAACTATTCGACCTTAACATACATTTTCCGGTCACAGATCCTACCTGGATATTCTTCCTGGTACTCATTATCATTCTGTTTGCCCCTATGATTTTGGGGCGTTTTACGCATTCCGCATATTATTGGTATGATACTTGCCGGGGTAGTGGTAGGCAAGTATGGCTTTAACATTCTGGAGCGTGACAGCAGTTTTGAATTGTTTGGAAAGGTAGGACTTTACTACATTATGTTTTTGGCCGGTCTTGAGATGGATATGGACGATTTCAAGAAAAACAGGACAAAAGGATTGGTCTTTGGTATGTTTACTTTCCTCATCCCGATGGGGCTGGGCATATGGAGTAGCATGAGTATGCTGAACTATGGATTCCTGACTTCTGTGCTGCTGGCCAGTATGTATGCCAGTCACACCTTGATTGCTTATCCTATTATCAGCCGGTATGGCTTGTCGCGGCAACGGACGGTCAGTATCACTATTGGTGGTACGGCGGTGACTGTGGTGCTGGCTTTGATGGTGCTGGCTGTTATTGGTGGTATGTATAAAGGTGAGGACGTAGGCGGACTGTTTTGGGTGCTGTTGGTTGCCAAGGTGGTTTTGCTGTTCGGACTTATCATATTTTTAATGCCTCGCATCAGCCGGTGGTTTTTCCGTACATATGAGGATGCGGTGATGCAATTTATATTTGTGCTGGCTATGGTGTTCCTGGGCGGAGGCTTGATGGAACTGGTGGGGATGGAAGGTATTTTGGGAGCTTTCCTTGCCGGGCTGGTATTGAATCGTTTTGTTCCTCATGTTTCTCCTTTGATGAACCGGCTGGAGTTTGTGGGTAATGCGCTGTTTATTCCCTATTTCTTGATTGGGGTGGGAATGATTATTGATGTACGTTGCCTTTTTACGGAAGGTGAAGCGCTGAAAGTGGCGGTTGTAATGACCGTAGTGGCGACATTCAGTAAGTGGCTGGCTGCATGGATAACCCAGAAGATATATGGCATGAAAAAAGTGGAGGGCAGCCTGATATTCGGATTAAGCAATGCACAGGCTGCTGCGACTTTGGCCGCTGTGTTGATAGGTCACGGTATTATTATGGAAAATGGAGAGCGGTTGTTGAATGATGATGTTTTGAATGGTACGGTGGTCATGATTTTGTTCACTTGTATTATAAGTTCTGTTGTGGCAGAGCGTGCCGCACGCAAAATGGTGACCCAGGAAAATCTGATGGAGGGCAGCGAAGGTAAGGAACAGGAACGCATCTTGATTCCGGTAGCTAATCCTGAAACCATAGAAGGGTTGGTAGGCATGGCTTTGATGATGAGGCATCCTAAACAAAAAGAGTCATTGGTGGCACTGAGTGTGATCAATGATAATAATACTTCAGAAACCAAGGAACTCATAGGCAAGCGTAACTTGGAGCGTACGGCGATGATTGCTGCTGCTGCCGATGCGTCTGTAAAGACTGTGTTGCGTTATGATTTGAATATTGCGCAAGGTATTATTCATACGCAGAAAGAATATGCGGTAACGGATATTGTAATAGGTTTGCATCGTAAGACGAATTTGATGGACTCTTTCTTTGGTACAATGACGGAAAACTTGTTGAAGGGCACGAACCGCCAGATTATGATCGCTAAATTATTGATGCCTGTCAATACGTTGCGCCGGATTGTGGTGGCGGTTCCCGATAAGGCGGAATATGAAAAAGGTTTCTTGAAATGGATGACACAGCTCTGCCGTATGGGTAAACAATTGGGATGCCGCGTGCATTTCTTTGCTACGGAAGATACATTGAAGCATTTGCGTGCCCTGACAGAAAAACAGGAGGCGAATACTTTTACGGAGTTTTCTTTATTGGAAGAGTGGGATGATCTGCTTTTATTGACCGGACAGGTGAATTATGACCATCTGTTTGTGGTTGTGTCTTCGCGTAAAGGTTCCATCTCTTATCAGACTTCTTTTGAACGTCTGCCGTCACAAATCAGCAAGTACTTTGCCAATAACAGTTTGTTGATTGTGTATCCGGATCAGTTAGGGGACGATCCGCAAGAGATTGTTTCGTTTTCTGACCCTCGCGGGCAATCGGAAACACGAGTATATGATAATGTAGGAAAATGGTTCTACAAATGGTTTAAGAAAGGTGATGAACGAAATTAATATAGAGTGGCAGCAACGTACGGAGTTGTTGCTGGGAAAAGATAAGATGAAACGCCTGCGTCACGCTCATGTGCTGGTGGTAGGTTTAGGTGGAGTTGGGGCGTATGCTGCCGAGATGATTTGTCGTGCAGGAGTAGGCCGTATGACAATAGTGGATGCAGACATTGTGCAGCCCAGTAATATTAATCGTCAGCTTCCGGCCCTTCACTCTGCTGTGGGACGTCCCAAAGCGGAAATTTTTGGCGGAACGTTTCCGTGATATTAATCCCGATTTGGAATTGACTGTATTGGTGGAGTATCTGAAAGATGAGCGTATTCCGGAATTGCTGGATAGTGCAAAATTTGATTTTGTGGTGGATGCCATTGATACGGTAGCTCCTAAATGTTACCTTATATATAATGTGCTTCAACGCCGTCTGCCCATTGTGAGTAGTATGGGGGCCGGTGCTAAATGGGATATTACTCAGGTTCGTTTTGCCGATTTATGGGATACTTACCATTGCGGATTAAGCAAAGCCGTGCGGAAGCGTTTGCAGAAAATGGGAATGAAGCGAAAACTTCCGGTTGTATTTAGTACAGAGCAGGCCGATCAGGATGCGGTGATATTGGTAGATGATGAGCAGAACAAGAAGTCTACCGCAGGAACCGTCAGCTATATGCCGGCCGTATTCGGATGCTATCTGGCGGAGTATGTAATTCGTAAATTGTAAAGTCGTATGATTCAGTTGGAAGGGATAACCAAAAGTTTTGGTGCACTTCAGGTGTTGAAGGGGATTGACCTTGAAATCGGGAAAGGTGAAGTGGTCAGTATTGTAGGTCCTAGTGGGGCGGGAAAGACTACCTTGCTGCAAATTATGGGTACACTCGACAAGCCGGACGGAGGACGAATTATATTGAACGGTACGGAGGTGAACCGTCTGAAAGAAAAAGAACTTTCTGCCTTCCGGAATCGGGAAATCGGTTTTGTTTTTCAGTTTCACCAGTTGTTGCCAGAGTTTACGGCGCTAGAGAATGTCATGATGCCGTCTTTGATTCAAGGCAAGTCGGCGGGAACTGCCCGAAAGGAAGCATTGGATTTATTGGATTTCCTGGGATTGTCGGAGCGGGCCACACATAAGCCGGCAGAACTTTCGGGTGGCGAAAAGCAGCGTGTGGCTGTAGCCCGTGCCTTGATGAATCATCCTTCGGTAATCTTGGCGGACGAGCCTTCCGGAAGTCTGGATACGCAGAACGAAGGGAGAATTGCATTCGGTTGTTCTTTGAACTGCGTGACAAGTTAGGGCAGACTTTTGTCATCGTAACGCATGATGAGGAACTGGCTACGCAGACCGACCGTACCATCCATCTGGTAGACGGACGCATCGTATAATATTAAAAAATCCCGTCCCGGTATGTGTACCGGCTGACGGGATAAATTTTTCCTCGATTTATTAGCTTTTTAGAAAGAAAGGTGTACGATTTCCGGGTTGTGGTCGGAAAGGAATTTCTTTGCTTCCCGGTTTTCTTCAGGAATGTAGCTGCGCTGTACCTCTATTTGAGGAGTGACAAATATGAAGTCAATTTTCTCACATGAGTCAGCAGGAATGCGTCCGAAGTCATGGAAGGTATAGCTGGCACCTTCTTGCTGGAGAGCTGTCTTATGCGCATCCTTCAGCACGAAACTGTTGCCGGTGATGGTCTGGTAGGCTTCCGACTGGTCGGATACATTGAAGTCTCCGGTAACTACGGCAGGCTGGTCGCCTACGATTTCTTTTTATTTTTTCAATAAATCAGCAAAGCGCCTTTTTTACGGGCTTCTGTTCCTACATGGTCAAAGTGCGTATTGATGGCCATAAAGATTTTCCGTTGGTCTTGTCTTTCAGCTTGGCCCAGGTGGCAATACGGGTGCAGGCACCGTCCCATCCGATGAATCCTACACTGTCGGGGTATTGTGACAGCCAGAAGGTGTTGTTGTCCAGTAATTCAAAACGGTCTTTTTTATAGAACAGAGGGGCATATTCGCCTTGTGTTTTTCCGTCTTCCCGTCCCACGCCGACTTCGGCATATTCTGGCAGACGGGCTTTCAGGTC
>OKWC01000076.1_pt1 | contig 17352 bp, 12 predicted proteins | sample 1606971 | NCBI WGS metagenome assembly OKWC01 (sample SAMN04414076, study PRJEB24778) | human gut metagenome | material: faecal | host: Homo sapiens
GTAAACATAGTCATGCCAATGGATTTACGGATAATACCACCACATTTGACGGTAACCAGCAGACTTTCCCGAAACTGCTTCAGGCTAATGGCTATCAGACTGCTATGATCGGTAAATGGCATCTGGTATCTGAACCTATCGGATTTAATTATTGGGACATCCTGATAGGACAAGGGGATTATTATAATCCGAAATTTATTAAAAATGGTGAACGGGTACAACGGGAAGGCTATGCTACCAATATTGTGACAGATTTGGCAATAAATTGGATGGACAGCATCCGGGACAAGAGTAAACCATTCTGTCTTTTTATTCATCATAAGGCGCCTCATCGTACCTGGATGCCTGATCTTTGTGACCTTGACTTGTATGATGATGTAACTTATCCGATGCCAGAGAACTTCTATGATAAATATGAAGGCAGAATTCCTGCATCCAAGCAGGAAATGAGCATTATAAAGGATATGGATTTGGTGTATGACCTGAAGATGGCGGACAAGGAGAATGAGATCCATACCACAACGGGACTGGAAGAAGCGGGCAGAAATATGTATAATGCTCTGAATCCGGAACAGAAGGCTGTTTGGGACAAGCATTATGATCCTATCATTGCCAAATTCAAACAGGATAAGTTAACGGGTAAGGCTTTGGCTGAGTGGAAATATCAGCAATATATGCATGATTATATGCGGGTTATCCATTCCATAGACCGTAATGTGGGGCGTGTTTTGAAGTATTTGGAAGAGAACGGATTGATGGAAAATACGATGATTGTCTATACTTCCGACCAGGGATTCTATATGGGAGAACATGGTTGGTTTGACAAGCGTTTCATGTACGAAGAGTCTTTCCGTACCCCCTTGCTGGTCCGTTTGCCGGGAGGAAAGAAAGGTGATGTTGATGAGATGGTGCAAAATATTGATTATGGTCCTACTATATTGGACCTTGCAGGGGTGGAGGTACCGGCAGATATGCATGGAGTTTCTTTCTTGCCTTTGCTGAAGGGGGAGAAAGTGCCTGACTGGCGTAAATCATTGTATTATCATTTTTATGAATACCCGGCTGAACATGCTGTCCGCCGCCATTATGGTGTACGTACAGAACGTTATAAATTGATGCATTTTTATAATGACATAGACTGTTGGGAACTATATGATTTACAGGAAGATCCTATGGAGATGCATAATATCTACGGACAACCTGGAACGGAAGAGTTGGTTAAAGAATTGAAGACGGAATTATTACGTCTCCAAGTTCAGTATGATGACCCTATTCGTAACATTTACAAGGATTGACAACCTAATCTGACCTAAATTTAACATAGCATGAAGTATTCCCGGTCTTTCTGTTTTCAAGAAGGTCGGGAATCTTTTTTTCTATAATCGGACGGACTCATTCCCATTGCATTTTTGAATACAGTGCTGAAATTGCGTGAATGCTTGAATCCTGACTGTTCTGCTACTTCGCTTATGGATAGTGTGGTGGCATCTAGTAATTTACGGGCATATTCCAAACGGCATTTTATGATGTATTCACTGATGCCTATATCCATCATTCCTTTAGTCTTGTTGTAGAGTGACGCACGGCTCATTCCCATTTGCTTTGCTATGAAATTGACATCCATATCCACATTGCTGATATTTTCATTGACAATGCGGCTGAATTGAAGCATCAGCTGCTCATTGATGTGATTCAGATTTTCTTGTTTGGGTATAGGGATATCTATGGTGGCATAGTGCTTTTTCACGATGTTGTGATTATGCATGATATTCTGTATCTGGATAGAAAGTAAATCCATGTCAAACGGTTTGGTTATATAGGCTTCTGCTCCTGTTTTGTATCCTTCTTCTATACTGGCGTCATCGACACAGGAAGTAAGCAGTATCACAGGCATATAGTTTAAGTCTGGTTTTTGTTTGATATAGCGGCATAGTTCAAATCCGTTCATGCGGGGCATTTTGACATCACTTAATACAATTTGGGGGCGTTGTGACGTAAGGATAGGAAGAGCTTCCATGCCATCATGAGCTTCATACACTTCTTCAAACAGAACTTGTAGGTTGCAAATCAGGTAATTACATAAGTCGCGATCATCTTCCACTATTAGAATAGAATGAAATTTCTCTATGTTGTCTTGTTGAGGTTGTTTGTAATCGATGTCGGCTGATAGATGCAATGCATCATTCAAATAGGTTTGAGGTGTAGATTGAATGTCGGCGGCTTCCTGTCTATACGGTAATGTGAAAAAGAAAGTCGCTCCTTTGGTTTCATTATTTTGGGCTCCGATGATGCCTCCGTGCATTTCTACCAGTTGTTTGGCGTATGACAAGCCGATTCCGTTACCTTGAAAGCTATGTTTACCCTGATAGAAGCGAGTGAATAAATTGGCTATATCTTCTTCTTGAAGACCTATTCCCTCATCTTTTATAGTTACCCGTACACGGCTTCCATTACCTTCGAGGTAAGTGGAAACAGTGACAGTAGAATTTTCTTCGCTGAATTTATAGGCATTTGTCAATAGGTTGTTAACGACGATTTCACATTGACTGCAGTCAAAATACATAGTTTCTATGGTAGTGTCAGGAGTAAATGCCAATGAGATATTACGTAACGAAAGTTCATCCTTGAAATCATTTAGGATACTTTGCAACCATTCGTTGAAGGGCGTGGAAGACATGCGCAGGATATTTTTCTCTACTTCCATCTTGCGCATATTCAGAATCATGTCAATGATGTTTTTCATTTGTCGTGCTTGCTTGAACGCACCATATAGTTTGCCACGGAGTTCATAGGGGATTTGTTTGCTGTTTGTAAGTTGTTTCAACGGTGTATAAATCAAGGTTAAAGGGGTACGCAGTTCATGGTTGATATTGATCAAAGCTTTCACTTTTTCCTTGTAGATGGTACGTTCCTGTTCCTTGTATTTCCGTTTCAGTTGACGGTCGTGAGCTTTTATGGTATAGATAATGAAAAGAATGATGATGACCGCACATAATAGGATGAACCAGGATTGTTGCCACCACGGAGGAAGGACAGTGAATTTTAGCAAAGTGAATTCAGGGCTCCAGCTACCATCGTTCTGTGTACATTGAACCGTTATTTTATAGTCGCCCGGAGAAATGGTATGTAAAACAAGATGGGGACGGGATGTTTCTGTGTATTCTGTGTTCAGCCCTTTTATGCGGAACCGGTAGATGCGCTTGTGAAATACATTTCCCCCTTCCAGTTGTGTATGTATTTTTAGGGAGGAGAAATTATAAGGAATTTCCATAGTTGATCGGGGGATGAAGTGAACTGTTGTGCCGTTCAATGCTATTTCTTGCAACTTAAGTGTGATGGGAGGTGGAGCCGAAGCTGGTTTTAAAGCTTTGTTGATTCGTACCAATCCCTCGGAGCCACCCATGTATATGTTGCCGTCACTTGCCACCAATGCAGGTTTGGCTAAAAAGTCGTTAGGTAATATGCCGTCCATCTCATTGTAGATGACAAAATGATTTTTATGTGGATTATAAGCGTATATGATTCCCAATGACCCCATCCATACGATGCCTTCATGGTCAATGACTAAAGAAGTGATTACGTCATTTCCATCGGGTAGCTTTAATGGCTCTTTACGGTTTGAGGGCAGGTGAATTCTGGTGACTCCATTAGGTTCGGCTATCCATAGAGTCCCTAAAGAATCAATGCTTGCAGCTAATATCTGGTTATTTCTCTCATAAGCTATGGTTTCGTATTCGTTTTTCTCTTTGTTGTATTGGAATACATTGTTTCGGTCATGAAAAAATGGATAAGTACGGTATTTTCCAATATAGATCCAAGAATATTGTAATTGTTTGTTCTTGAAGTGGATGGGAATAAGTTGTTGGCTTCCGGGAATATATCGGTAAAAAGCATTACCGTATAGTTCTATTTCGTTCCGATCATTAACTCGTATATTGGTGGGTGCACTGGAGCTTGCCAGCTTTGCTTCTGCATCTTTGTCCGGAAGAGAGAAGTGCTGGTAGTTTCCTGTCTTTTTATTGAAGCGGAAGATTCCTTTTGAAAAACTGGATGCTAGCAGTTCGGTTTCGGATAAAGGGCAAATGGATACTATTTTTTCTCCCAATGTTTGCGGATAGTGGGTAAAACGTTCCGTTTGCGGGTCAAAGCAGTTGATACCGCCTCCGTCCGTACCAATCCAGATCCGTCCGTCTTTATCTTCCCATAGGCATAAGGGGCATTTGTCGGACAAGCCTGAGGCTGGGTTTTGTGCAGCTTTGGTATAGGTAGTGATAAAACCTTTTTCTGCTCCTAGTACGCCTTCCCGCACCATACCTATCCACATGTGGTTGTTGCTGTGACATAGGCATGTGACTGAATTGGCAGGGAATTGCCGGTTTTCTTTGTTTGATAAGATTTGGATATCATGAGTGTCCGGATAGATTATATTCACTCCGCCGCCATCTGTTGCCAGCCAAATGGCTTTATCCCACTCTGTTATATCAAGAACGATATCGTTGCTCAAGTTTGAATTACGGGTATTATAGGAGGTCAGCAGTTGTCCATCCTGATTATAACATTTTACTCCTTGCCCGTAGAAGGAAACCCAGTAACGTCCGGAGGAATCCTTATATAGATCGTATGCATTGGATGATTCACCGAATGGAGAATCAGTTATTTCTCCTGTATGTTTATTTAATAGCTTTATTTCCCATGCATTGTTTATTATCAGGTAATGAGTGGAGTCGAAAGGCTCCATCTTGATAATATGGATTCCTGTTGTTTTTAAAGGGATTGCTTTGGAATGTTTTAATTCTTTTTCATATACAAGCAATGTGTCGGTTACAGGTATCAGCAGCTTGCTTCCTTCAGTTGTTATAATGGAAGCTTTTACCGGCTGATTATGTCGCAGAAAAATTTGCAGGGAATCTTTCTCATATTCATAATAACTGATTCCTTGTGAGGTGATCGCCCATATCCGTTCTTCATTATCTCCGAAAATATCGTTGATGTAATGGCTGTTTTTACGTAATAAATACGGTAGATTATATTTCTTGATTTTTTCTCCATTGAAACGATATATTCCTTGAGTGGTTCCGACCCATAATGAACCGTTTTTGTCATCGTATAGGGATATAATAGAGGTTGGAAGTCCTTCTTTAATAGAAAGTTGTTTAAAATGATAATAAGGACGGTTGATGGAATAAGCTTTTATGATAAAACAACATAGAACCAGGATTACATAGACGGTTTTTCTCATTCAGATAAGGTCTTAAAAACAAATATTTGTACAAATATAAGAAATAGGTTTTGAAATTCAAAGCGAAAAGAGGATATTGATAACCGAATGGCTGTGATATTATATATAATTTGTCATTCTGAACAGATGTAAAAGATAACATAGTGTTCAGAATGACAAAATAGATTGAAAAATGAGGGGGGGATTTGTCTGACTGTTTTTGTCCTTATAAGGGGTTTTTTTCAGTTTTTCATTCTCAACCATTACTTTATATGTCTTTCCTTTAGTTGTCTTAAAGGTAAAAGTCAGGTTACCATATCTCAGATTGCAGGGCTCACCGGCTTTGGACAGAATGACGGCTTCTTTTAATTTTCCATCCTGCCAGATAATGTCAATTTCAAAGTTACCTTTGGCACACAGCCCCTTGACAGAACCTTCTTTCCATGCGTCTGGCAAGGCTGGGAGTAATTGGATGAATCCCATGTGACTTTGCAACAACATTTCTGTGATACCGGCAGTTCCGCCAAAGTTACCGTCAATCTGGAAAGGCGGATGGGTATCCCATAAGTTGTCCAAAGTTCCATTTTTTAGTAAGTTGCCAAATAGTTTGTAGGCGTGGTTGCCGTCTTGCAGACGTGCCCATTGATTCAGTTTCCCATCCCATGCTCCAGCCGGTAGCTCCGTCACCGCGGTGTTCTAAAACAACTTTGGCGGCATTGGTTAATTCGGGAGTAGTAATTGGTGAAAGGGTGTGGCCCGGATGCAGTCCGAATAAATGGTTGACGTGACGATGCTCGTCTTTGGGATCGTCTATGTCTGTTGACCATTCCATTAACTGACCATAACGTCCTATTTGATAGGGTACAAGATGTTTCAGTACATATTGCCATTGTTTACGGTCTTTGGAATCGACACCCAGTGCTTTGCTGGCATCAATGGCGTTGAGCAATATTTCGCGGACTACAGCATGTACAAAAGTAGCTCCTTGGTCTACAGGCCCATGCTCGGGAGAAGTGGAAGGAGCAGCAGTGTAGGTCCCGTCCGGTTTATGCCATAAATAGTCTACAGCAAAGTTGGCACTGCTCTTGATAAGATCATAGCCTACTTCTTTCAGGAATTTTTTGTCTCGGGTATAATCATAGTATTCCCAAATGTGAGTTGCCAGCCAGGGACCTGCCATCGGGTTAAAGTTCCAGGACATATTTTCATCGGTCAAAGGGGAAGTAAATCCGAAAATGTTTCCGGATATGGAGCTGTCCATCCGCGTGCGCCGAAATAGGCTTGGGCTGTTTTTTCTCCAGGCTTTACCAAGGTACGGATGAAGTCTATCAAAGGCCATACACATTCGTTCAGATTGGTGGAGCAAGCAGGCCAGTAGTTCATCTGGATATTGATATTATTATGGTAATCTACATGCCATGGGCCATCTACCCCGTTGGCCCACATTCCTTGCAGGTTGGCCGGGAGATTGCCGGGGCGTGAACTGGCAATTAATAAGTATCGTCCGAACTGATAATAGATTTCTTCCAGCCGGTAGTCCGGATTTCCTTTGCGATAGCGTGCCAGACGTTGATGGGTGGGAAGATCTGTAACGGCAGGATATTGCAAGGTCATAGGAGCATGAGGGTTCAGTTGTAGTTTGACTCTGCCAAACAGTTGGGTATAGTCCGTTTTGTGTCGCTCGCATAATTCGTTGTAATTTTTGGCAGCGGCAGCGTCTAGCATGGCCAGGGTTGTTTGGTCCGGATCAGGACCGACATACGTCTTGGGGTCTTTGAAGTCTGGATTGAAGTTGAGTTTATAATCGGTATCTGCGGTCAGCAGAAAATGACTTCATCCGCATTTGCGGACAATGAATTTGCCATCAGTCGTGTTCAGGCTTCCTCCTTTGTTTATGGCTTGTATGCGGAGAGCAAATTTCATTTGGTTGTTTTTGAGGCGACCGGTATAGAGCAAACGATTGGGACCGTCTGTTTTGATATCACCTATGGCTTCAGGGTTGCTGCCATAGCTGAATATCAGGTTTTGCATGCCGGGACGGTCGGCTGTGAACTTCAGTACCATCACGCTGTCGGGGTAGGAAACGAAGTATTTACGCTCGTAGTTCACTTCATCTTTGCGAAAACTGACTATTGCCATGGCCGAGTCAAGAGACAGGATGCGTTTATAATCGGTCATACCGATTTCACTTAAACCGGTTTCGATGTAAGCTTCTCCCAATGTAGTAAAGGAGCCGAAGCGAAAAGGTGTTTCACGGCTTGGCTCATAATCGGCCAGTCCGTTGAAGTTTTTGCAGGTAAGTTCTTCTGCTTTTTTCTGGTTACCGTCTGTGAATGCTTGGCGGATTTCGGGTAACAGGTGTGCCGACTCTTTATTTACGTTCCAATAATAAGCTGCTCCCTTTTCTGTGTTCGGTCCTCCGCGCCATAGTGTCTTTTCGTTTAAAGTGATTCGTTCTGCTGCTATAGATCCCATAACATTGCCTCCCAAACTGCCGTTTCCTATGGGGAGTGAGTTGTTTTCCCATGCTTTGTCTGTTGCAGGAGAATACCAGGAAGCGCGTCCGTCCAAATTATTAGGGGTATCAAACCAGATGCTCAGTCCTTTGGTGTAATCTGTACTCTGTGCTTGTAAGGAAGCTGCGAATAAGCTTCCTAAAATGCATAGTTGAAGTTTCTTCATAAATTAATGATATTAGTTAAAGGTATTTCTACAAAAATACAATTAGATTTTTATTTGTGAGAAATGTAATGTTTGAAATTTAGGGTGATTTCCTGTTTTTATAGGTATATCAAGGTTGAAAGATAATTTTCATCGAACATTTCATTGGCGATATCCCACAGATGTTCTGCTGTCAGCATTTCTATCCGTTTGAATACTTCTTCCGAACCTTCAAATTTACCATAGTGCAAGAACGTTTTTCCCATATCCAATGCATTGTTCTCAAAATTGTCTCCGGCAACTCCTATTTGTCCGATGATCTGTTTTTTTGCTGCACTCAGTTGTGAGGAACTTAGTTTGCTGTCACGCAGTTTTTTCAATTCTTTATGAACTAGTCCGATGCAACGGTCTGCATCTTCCGGATCAGTTCCGAAATAGATGCAGAACACTCCTGTGTCTGTGTATGAAGTCAGATTGGCTTCTACGTTATAGACCAGCCCCCGGCGTTCGCGCAAGGAAACGTTCAGCCGGCTGTTCATACCGGGTCCTCCCAGCAGATTGTTCAGCAGGTAAAGTCCGGTTCGTTTTTCATTATATGCATTATATCCCCGGCTACCTATCATTACATGGGCTTGATGTGTTTCTTTATTCAGTGTCAATGTCTTAGGAATATAGAGAAAAGGTTCTGTCCGTTGGCGTTCGGTAATGGAAAAAGGGATGTCGCTGTCACTTTCTCTATGGTGCGTATCACTTTCTTAAAGTCTATATTGCCTTGAATGAAAAAGATCATATTGGTAGCTTTGTAAAAACGGGAAGTAAAATTCAAGGCGTGTTCACTTTTGAAACTACGCAATAAGTCCGGTTTGCCCAAAATATTCCTTCCCAAAGGATGATTGGGAAAAATCAATTCCTCAAAATCATCAAAAATCAGTTCTGACGGACTGTCTTCATAACTTTGTATTTCATCAATAATCACTTCCACTTCTTTGTCAATCTCATGTTGTGGGAAGGTGCTGTGAAATACAATATCTGCCAGCAGTTCTGCTGCCCGTGAGAAGTGTTCTACCAGAAAAGCACTGTATATCACTGTTTCTTCCTTATTCGTATATGCATTTAAATCTCCGCCTACATTTTCCATGCGGTTCAGGATGTGCCATGCATGTCTTTTTTGTGTTCCTTTAAAGATAAGGTGTTCCACGAAATGGGCCATTCCCTGTTCCTGTTCGTTTTCATCACGGGTTCCGGCATCGACGGCAAAGCCGCAATAGGCTACATTAGACTGATTGGGAGCGTGAATAATGCGCAGCCCGTTAGGCAAGGTGAAAGTATTGTATGACATTGTTTTTTGCTTCAAATAAGTTTCGGTTGGCAAAAATACAACAAAAGTTATTGCCGTTCTTCAAAAAATGCAGATATTTGTATTTACTAACAGAAAACAAGATGATGGATAAAATTGCTATTTTCTGTTCCGCATCCGAGAATATAGAGCCTGTGTTTTTTGAAAAAGCACGTGAGTTGGGCGTTTGGATGGGACAAAACAAGAAGACGTTAGTGTATGGAGGTGCTAATATCGGATTGATGGAATGTATTGCCAAGGCAGCCAAAGACAACGGCTCGATGATAATGGGAGTTATTCCGACCAAGCTGGAAGAACGTGGACGAGCCAGCGATTTGGTGGATGTGACTTTCCGTACAGATAATTTGAGTGACCGTAAAGATGTGATGTTGAATGAATCGGATGTAGTGATAGCTTTGCCGGGAGGAGTGGGTACACTGGATGAGGTTTTTCATGTAATGGCGGCCGCTACGCTGGACTATCATCGTAAAAAAGTAATTTTTTATAATATAAATGGCTTTTGGAATGGCATTATCGACTTTTTTGGCCGGATTGGAGAGGCAGCATTTTGCCCATCATCCGTTGAACAGTTATTTTGCTGTTGCCAATGACTTGAGAGAACTAACCGAACTACTTAAATAATATTCATGTAACCTATTATGATGACATCTATACACGAATTGTTGCAGAAAGAGGCTCAGGCTGTTTTGAATATTCCTATAACTGATGCTTATGAGAAAGCAGTGGAATTGATTGTTGAGCAAATACACCGTAAAAAAGGAAAGCTGGTGACTACCGGTATGGGTAAGGCCGGACAGATAGCTATGAATATAGCTACGACTTTTTGCTCTACAGGTATTCCGGCAGTGTTTTTACATCCCAGCGAAGCTCAACATGGGGATTTGGGGATTTTGCAGGAGAATGATTTGCTGCTTCTGATTTCTAATTCAGGAAAAACCCGTGAAATTGTGGAACTGACACAACTTGCACATAATTTGAACCCAAATTTGAAATATATTGTTATTACCGGAAATGCGGATAGTCCATTGGCCCGGGAGTCTGATATTTGTTTATGCACCGGGCATCCTGATGAAGTGTGTGCTTTGGGTATGACCCCCACAACTTCAACTACAGTTATGACCGTGATAGGTGATATTTTGGTAGTGGAAACCATGAAAAAGACCGGTTTTACCATCGAAGAGTATAGCAAACGCCATCATGGAGGGTACTTAGGTGAGCGTTCACGCGAGTTAAGTAAGTAAAATAAAATAGAACCGGAACGCAAAGGACACAAATAATACAAATAGCATTTTATTAAAGGATTTGTGTCATTTGTGTTCCGGTTTTATGTATATAAATCGTAAATATAAAAATGAGAAAAGTAATAGGTATAGGTGAAACCATTCTGGATATTCTTTTTAAAGATAGCCAACCTACGGCAGCTGTTCCCGGTGGCTCGGTTTTCAATGGAATTATTTCATTGGGGCGTTTGGGAGTCAATGTAACTTTTATCAGTGAAACGGGAAATGACAAAGTGGGTGATATCATTCTGAAGTTTATGCGAGAGAATGGAGTAAGCACAGATCATGTGAACGTGTTTCCTGAAGGAAAGTCACCTGTGTCTTTAGCTTTTCTGAATGAACAGAATGATGCTGAATATCTTTTTTATAAAGATTATCCACGGTTGAGGCTGGATGTGACAATGCCTGAAATACATCGGGATGACATTGTGATGATCGGCTCTTATTATGCTGTAACGCCTCAATTGCGTGATAAGGTGAAAGAACTGTTGGATAAAGCTCGTGAAAAAGGGGCTATCATTTATTATGACGTGAATTTCCGCAGTACTCACAAGAACGAGGCGATAAAGCTGCTTCCTGTTATTCTTGAGAATTTTGAATATGCTGATATCATTCGCGGCTCCGTTGAGGATTTTGAGAATATGTTTGGTTTGACAGATGCGGATAAGGTTTATAAAAGTAAGATTGAATTTTATTGTCCGCATTTTATTTGCACGCACGGTGGAAGAGGAATTCGCCTGTATACAAAGAATATAAAAAAGCATTATGAAGTGGATCCTTTGCAGACTGTCAGTACGGTGGGAGCCGGAGATAATTTTAACGCCGGAGTAGTTTTCGGATTGCTAAAATATCGTATCCGCCGGGATGATTTGGATGAACTGTCGGAAGATGACTGGGACCATGTGATTCGTTGTGGAAAGGATTTCAGTGCCGATGTTTGTATGAGTTTGAATAATTCGATTTCAAAAGAGTTTGCTGCCGGTTACAGATAAATCGGATAGCTCTCATTGTTTTAAACTCTTTTATTATGTATGAGAACCTTTAAATTAATAGCAGGTCTTTCCTTTTTGCTGCTGGTGGTTGCCTGTCAGGACAAAAAGCGGTCTTCGCAGATTGAGGTAGCGGAGAATGAATCGAAATATGTGGTTTTGGCATATGTCACCTCATGGGGAGAAAGTACGCCTGATCCGGCATGTTTGACTCATATTAATTATGCGTTCGGGCATGTTACAGATAATTTCAAAGGAATACGTATAGATAATGAACCACGTTTGCAAATGGTAGTGGGGCTGCGTGAAAAAAAACCGTCTTTGAAAGTTTTGCTGTCCGTAGGCGGGTGGGGAAGCAGTCGGTTTAGTGAGATGGCACAGACAGATAGTACACGTATGGCGTTTGCCGCAGATTGTAAACGGGTGATAGACCAGTTTGATTTGGACGGAATTGATATAGATTGGGAATATCCCGGTATAGGAACTGCCGGTGTATCTTTTTCGCCGGAAGATACTGATAACTTTTCTTTGTTGATGAAGGATATACGCCATGCTATCGGTAAAGACAAACTGCTGACCATTGCTACACAGGCAGGTGCCAAATATTACAACTTAAAGGCTGTCGAACCTTATGTGGATTATGTCAATATCATGACATACGATATGGAGGAATCTCCTAATCACCATTCGGCCTTGTACCGTTCGGAAATGACTGAGGAATGGTCTTGCGAGGATGCGGTTGCCGCCCATGTTGCCGCAGGTTTTCCTGTCGGACGCTTGGTATTGGGTATTCCGTTCTATGGGCATGGGACTAATGAAGCTCCGGAATTATTGGATTATCGTCATATTATCGCTTTGGATTCTTTACAGAGTTGTTGGGATAGTGCGGCACAAGTTCCTTATATGATAAATTCGCAAGGACATGTGGTCGTTAATTATGAGAATGCCCAGTCCATCGCATTCAAGTGCCAGTTCCTGCATCAGAAAGGGATGCTGGGGCTATGTACTGGGACTATGATAGCGATGATGAAAAGGGTACATTACGCCATGCTGTCTATCAAGGTGTAATGAATCCTTGATTCTTTCAGTTTATTTTTTCTTATCTGCATATTTTCTGTAAAGAGGATAAGCCGCTTGCAGTATTTTGTTTTTTAATAAAGGCGGATAGTCGGGATAAACCGATAAAAAAGCTTCTACTTCTTTGTAGGCCGCTTCGCTATCGTGATTCCTTAATAAAGCCCCGACCCAATTGCGAGGGAAAAAGATATCTCCGGTGCGTTGAACTTCTGTCAGTTTTTCCAATGCCGGACGGATATATTTCACCGCATAATCTTGTCTTGTAGGATGATTCAGATAGCTTAAGGTTGTAGCTGCCCAAGGCTCAATCCTTCTGTTTCCGCTTGCAATAAAGATCGGAATAAACTGTCCAATTTTAAAGTATCGGCAGTCATCGCACGTGATATGAAATCGAATTGGCGTAGACGGTCCGGATTGTGGATGCGTTGGCGTTGTGTCTGAAGTATTTCTTTTCCTTGCTCAGGTATGCGCAAGGCCAGTTCGTAGGCCAATGTAGTGTAATCTCTTTCATTTAATTGTTGGACTCTTTCGGTTTCCCATAAGGAATAGAGGCACTGAATCATAGTCGGACTTGCTGCTTCTGTAATCAGAAGGCGTAATAACTGGATGCGACAAGAAGGAATCGGATGAGAATGGCTGAGTTTATAAAGCTCATTTTCTATTTTATCACGTTCTGCCGAAGATATCTCTTGCAGAGGAGAGGACAGGTAATTGGTTAATGTTGAAGCTATCAACGGGTTCTTTTCACAATGTATTCCGTTGAGTAATGCATTCATCCATGCAGTATTCGGAATTCCTTTTGCTTGATAATTTTCATGCATCATCATTAAAACTGCCTGTCGGGTTGTTTCATTGTCTATTTCTTGCCAATGTTCCAGCAGCCAATGGAGACTGTTGTTGTCAGGAACAAACAAACCATATCCTCTCCCGTCCGTATTGGGCAGAATACGGGTGGGGGTAAAGGGTAACGTAATACGGCATAAGCTGTCTGTCAGACTGGCTTCTATCGTTGTGTCCCTTGTTCCGCAAAGGGTGATATTGAATTTTTGAGGCCAGTTTAATCCTCTTTGATATGGATCTTGCTGATGTATGGTCAACTGTTTGTCTGATATTTCGAATTTGATTATCGGCATTCCTTTTTGGTTTACCCATACATCGCTGAAAGCGGCTAGATCTTGCTCTGTTTTACTGTCTAGAATTTGTATCAAGTCATCCCAAGTAGCGTTGGCGTAAGCGTAAGTTTTTAAATATTCTTGAATCCCTTCCCGAAATGCTTCTTTTCCCATTGATTCCACCAGTTTTACCATCATGACAGGAGCTTTGTTATAAATGATCTGTCCATAAATTAATCCTGCATTTTGAAGGTTATCTAGCGGTTGCCGGATAGCAGTGGTTCCGGGTGTACGGTCTTCTGACAAGGATGCGGCTGTATAAGTCTTCATCCAATTCAGCTGGTGATTGACTTGCGGGAATAATGGTTCGGTAATCAGAGCTGCAAAATAATTGGCGAATACCTCTTTAGTCCAGACATCATCAAACCAGTTCATCGTTACTAAATCTCCGAACCACATGTGGGCGGTTTCGTGGGCGATTAATTGGGTTCGGCGAAGTTCTTCATCCGGAGTGGGATTTTCGCTTAGGAACATTTGCGTGTCATTATATAAGGTGGCGCCTGTGTGCTCCATACCTCCATATTGGAATCCCGGCAAGATAATAAAATCGTATTTGGCAAAAGGATAGGGAACATTGGTATATTCTTCCAGCCAGTTCAGCGAAGCGGTCACTTGTTTGAAGATGGTATCTAATTGAGCTACTTTTTTAGAATCTGTTTCGCGGTAATATGCTGAGATTTTCCGGTTACCTTCTATATATTCTTGATGTTCTAATTTACCGGTGACAAAGGAAAAAAGATAAGTGCTTAATGGTTCAGTTGGGGCAAAAGTTACTGTTTTGCAGTTGCCTTTTGTTTCTTCTTTAGTAATATAGGTATTGGAAACAGCTTTCCATTCTGTTGGTATATCCAGTCGTAAGGAAAATGTGGCTTTCAGATTCGGCTGTTCGAAACAAGGGAATAAGGTACGGGCACGGTCTGGCACTAATAGCGTATACAGAAATTCATCATTTCTGTTTAGCGACTGGTTTCCGGCAATAAATTTGATCGTGATATTATTTTTTCCTTCTACTATGTTTTTTTCAGGTAGGATGATGTGCTCGTTATGGAATTCATAACGGGCAGTTTGTCCATTGACGGATACCGATTTTATTTTTTCAGGCTTTTCTCTGAAGTCGAGAATAATTTCTTGCGGTGCATCCAGATTAAATTCAATGGTAATCTCTCCATTTACCGGTACTGATTTCTGTTCAGGAATGGAGAAATATAGCTTATACTTCAACTCCTTAATCTCCTGTTTGCGCAGTGTTGCCAGTTCTTGCGATACGCCCTCGTCGTAGAAACGAGGATTGCTTGTGGTCTGTTGGCAACTGCATAATAATAAGCTGCACATGAAAATAAGATATCCGATATATGTTTTCATCATCTAAAATTTATCTTGGTTATCTGCGGCAATTTTTCGGATGCCGCGCTGTGAAGCTATGAATGCACCTCCCAATACTCGTTTCCCCTCGTAAAAAACGGCTGATTGTCCGGGAGCGATGGCGGATGCTTCGGAAAGGAAACGGACCAATAGTTGTTTTTCATCTAATACGAGCACTTGACACGGAATAGGCTTGCTGCGATAGCGGATACGTACTGACAAGTCCTTGCATTGCAGTAAATCCTGCATTTCTGTGATATGATAGTCCTCTACCAACATATATTCTGCTTTAAGTTCCTCGGCATCTCCTAACATGACTGTATTCTTTTCTGCATTGATGCGTAGTACGTATGCTGGATGCCCCAAAGCGATTTCCAATCCTTTCCGTTGGCCTATTGTATAATAAGGAAAGCCTTTGTGCTGACCTATCTTGACTCCTTTGCTATTTACAAACCATCCCGGTCCTACTTGGGTGTCAATATCCGGGCATTGCGAACGCAGAAAGTTTCGGTAATCCCCTTCTATAAAGCAGATTTCCATACTTTCACCTCCACGGGCTTTCGCTTCGAATCCTTTTTGTCGGAGATATTCCCGTACCTCCTGCTTGGTATAAGTTCCCAGTGGAAAGAGAAAACGTTGAAGTATCTCCTGAGGAAGTTTCCATAGAAAATAGGATTGGTCTTTTGTTTGGTCATCTCCCGCTACTATATACAGTTTTCCCTTCCGTTCTTCCAGTCTGCAATAATGCCCGGTAGAGATATGGGCGCAATTCGTTTGGTCTGCCCATTCACAGAGAATTCGCTCTTTGAATAGCGGATTGCAAAGGACACAAGGATTGGGAGTTCTTCCTTGCATATACTCATCTATGAAGTGTTTTACAATAATCTGTTTGAACTCTTTCCTCACATCAGCTACATGGTGTTCTATTCCCAACCGTTCTGCCAAGGCCCTTGCTTCCAGTACATCATCAGGTTCATCTTGACCGGGGGTGGAAAAGCGGGAAGGGACATCCCACGTTCTCATGGTAACTCCTACCACTTCATATCCTTGTTCTTGCAGCATGATGCACGTGGCGGAGCTGTCTATTCCGCCACTCATTCCTACCAGGACTCTTTTATCTCTGTTATTCATTATATAAATAGTTCAGGTTCACGGCGTGCCACACATTTTTGGTGTAGCATGGGGGTGTAAGGAGTATCAAAAACTCGTGCACCATTAGGGCATTCTTTTACGCAAGCGCAGCACTTGATGCATTTGGTAATCTCTGTTTCTATTTTTCCTTCATCGCTTAAAGCAATGGCATGAGTAGGACATACTTCGATGCATTCGCCACAGGCGAAGCATTCTTCAGTGCAGACTGGAGAGGCAGGAGTAGAGGGGCCAACAAAGCGATAAGGTATGTTTCCTTTTAGGTAAAAATCGGATAATGTTTCATCCTTCTCCAGTTTTGTCAGACAGTCTTTTCCAAATTGTTCCGCAATCTGTAAATCGGTAACATCCGGACGGCCTTCTGCAATGGGCATATTAGGACGGCTGTAGCTGTGTTCACCAATAAAGGCACCGGCAGCCAGTGGGGTGAATCCCAATTGAATAGTTTCATCTCTCAATTCGACCAGTGCATCTTCGTAATCGCGGTTACCATATACAGCGACTAAGATAGCCGGAGCATTGTTGCCTTTTAATCTTCGTAGCCGTTGCAATGCTATTGGGGCTACCCTGCCTGCATACACAGGAACTGCAATGATCGTGATAGAATCTTTGATTTCTATCGGGCTACTATTCTCATCCGTAGTGAGATCTATTTCTATTCTTCTGCCCATACCTATACTTTCTCCGATGCACGGGCTATTTTCGCAGACGTATGTGTAGGCGAAAAAAATATGATGTGATTGCTTGTATATGTTTTCATAAACGCAAATATAGTGACTTTTGTCCAAAGGTAGCCAAATATATAGATAAGATGTGTAAAGGTGATAAAAATTGTCTTTATATGAATGTAAAAATGATTGTTAAATATCTTTTTTTCTATTTTAGTTAATAGAAGTGATACGGTAAGCTATATTAGTTAAAATATATTTAGTGGTGAACAAAAAAAAATCCCAATGTTTAGGGAATTTGAATAATTCTTAATTAGAAAATGAATGACATATTTATATTGGATTATTTTGTTCTTTTCTGGTTTGTTTTGTTGAATAAAGGGATAATTTACAAGTTCTGGATTCCGCTTTATAGAAAC
>OKWC01000077.1_pt1 | contig 17330 bp, 22 predicted proteins | sample 1606971 | NCBI WGS metagenome assembly OKWC01 (sample SAMN04414076, study PRJEB24778) | human gut metagenome | material: faecal | host: Homo sapiens
CAAAGAGATATTGAAAAAGCTGTCGGAAAAGTTTTCACTCACTCCGAGAGAAGCCGAGGTATTCGGGCTGCTGGTAAACACCGAGGACGGATTACAGACGATAGCAGACAATATGTACATATCAAGGCGAACTCTTGAGCGGTATGTATCCGCCATATACGGAAAAACGGGAACTAAATCCCGTATCGGTCTTGTTTCTCTTTACAACAACATATAAAATATCCTAATGCTCGTACCTTCCGCTCAGGCGGGAGGTATTTTTGCGTTTATATCGTAAAAACCGCCATTGTTATGCCGATTTTTACAAATGGCGGAAGTCCGCCAACCTGTTTTTGCAGATTGGCGGACTTCCCTTATATACAGCGGAGCGTTATTCAGATATAATTACAATAACAAACGGTGTATGAAACGACAGATGACAGCTTGCAATAGGACATATTCAGAAAGGGGAGCGGATTATGAATATGCGGCATTGTGCTTTGCCGGACAGAAAAACAACAAAGCGAACACTTCCGTATGATCGGCAGTATGTGATACTTGCAATTTACGAAGTGCTGGACAAAAACGGCGCCGAATATAAAAAAGAGGACGCATCGACCATATTATCGGAAATATCGGTGTACGGAAATTCAAGCCTTTTTTCCGTTTCGGTGAGCAGGCAGGAGGAAGGTACCGAATTATCCGTAACGATGGTCAGACAGTGCGAGGGATTGTCGGAATCCGGCGTGCAACGAGCTATAACAGCCGTAGCCGACAGCATATCGCAATATCTTGAAAACGAGCTTGTTTTAAGCAAAATCAAATCATAAATAATACAAGTGGAGGAATTGCCTATGAAAAGAATAGGAGAATATTTCGCAGGAGTATATAAAAATGCTTTTGCAAGGTGGATTTTCGGAATAATCGCATCGCTTGTCATTTTACCCGATCTGATAAAGACTGTTTTGCTTTGCATAAAGAAAGAATCGTTAGCGGCGGGTACGGTGTTTATTGCCGAAGTGTTATGCGTTGTATGTGCCTTCGTTTTCGCATTTTTTGCAGTTTGCTCAATCGGAAAAACGGCAAAGGAGGCTGTTGCAGTATGGCTTAAGGGCTGTATTCCCTGTATAGCGGCACTGTATGGCGGAAAACTCCTGACGGTGCTTTTTGTCAAGTGCTTCGGAACGGTCGGTGAATTTATAGGGATAGCCGCCGGCGGAATACTGCTCGGACTTTCGTTTTATCTGCTAAGCTGTGCTGTTAACGGCGGCATTAAAGGAAAAGTCGCAGAAAGTTACTTTTGACAGCGGTATGCATATTGCTTGCAATCGTTTTTGCGTATCTTTTGCCGTATATTTTCGGGCTGGGTGTTGAATCGGCATTCGCACAAAAACGGGTGTGGTGTATAAAGCTCATAGCCGAACTTGTCTATGCGGTGTTCTGCCAGGCGCTGATTGTTCCCGTACTTAAATTTGTGTGCCTCGGGAATCTGTCAAAGGCAGGAACGGACGAACAAATCACATCGGTACAAACGAAAAAATCAAGGCTTGGTTATATACCTACTGCTGTAGGTGCGGCAATACTTACAATCTGCGCCGTGATGACTTTTCCTGCAACGATTTCGTCTTCCGACAGGCTGAAGGCTGAATACTACAGCCGTACAAATACGGCGTGCTATAACCTGCTCGGAGGAAACATCATCACGGCAGTCAACGACTACAGGGAGATTCAGCGTGAGCTTGAGATATGGAAAGAAATAGCCGACGGCGGTTGGAATGATATTTCCGAGAGCGAGATAGCAACAAATCAGATGCTGGCTTATCTTGATACTTATGCCAACCACACCGATGACCGACTTGAAACTATGGAGAAGTATTATACGGCAGGCTATATAAAGGATACAGATTTCTGCTTTGATATGCTTACAGAATATAAAAATGCCGATGAACTGACGGCTGAGCAGAAAAATCGCCGTACAGAAATACTGACGAATTTAGCGGCAAACGGAATATATGTCGGAGGACTGCCGGATGTTGCGGAAAATGCCGCAGCTATGGCAGAAGTGATTGAAACGGCTTTCTCTTACCAAAACAGCTTTGAATATGCCGAGATGCTCGCTAAAATGCGGGTAGGTGTTACAAACGGCACGAACATTGCCGATTCTGTCGGTACAGGTATCACCTATCAGTTTGTAAGCCAAGCTGTCGAAAAGGCACTGGAGGCTCCTGAGGACTTCGTATGGAGCTACATAGCGGTTATGTTTTATAACAATCAGGAGCAGCATTCGCTTTACCTCACTGCTGACTATTCGGATGATAAGAGGATTCTTGCTGTAGTCGAAAACTTTGAAAAACAGTTTGAAAAGCAGCTCGGAAAAGACATAACCAAAGAGGAGCGGCTCGGTATCAAAAAGCTGGTTATGCAGACTTATCTTAGGGCATTGGCACTTGACAAGTGTGCGGATTACGGCTTGGAAGCACTCAAGGAATTCGACAATTTCTTTATTCGTGAAAATACTATGTATGCGCTTTTAAAAACGGGACGGTACGATGAATGTCTTAAGCTCGCAAACGAGGTGCAGGACGATACAAACCCCGTTCCCCTCTATTATGCGGCGGCGGCAACGCTTGAAAGCGGAGAATTTGATGCTTCCGCAGAGTATGTACTGGAGCTTGCAAAGCAGGTAAAGACGAGTGAATATCCTAAAAAAGCGGACGAATTACTGCATTCCTACTTTTCCTTGCTGGTGGTGGATACCGAAACCACAAAAGCAAAGTACAGCCTTCTCAGCGATGAACAGATAAACAAGCTTAACAGAGACGAGTTCCTGAAGAATTATCTGGAGGCTTATGTCAATGCCTGCTACCCGTCTTACGGCGGTCATTCTATCTATGATGACGCCTATACACAGGCGATGGAAACGGCGCTTGCCGCTGCTGATCGGGTAATCTCAGAGCGTGGCGAGCTGTGTTATCCTTATTATCTCAAGGGCGTGACGCATATGCAACAGAAAAAATACGATGAAAGCTGTGGCGGCTTACAAAAAAGCGATAGATTATAAGAACGATGATCCGATGATATGGTATGCGCTTTATGCCGCATACGAGGAACTGGAGGAGTGGGAAAATGCCTATACCGCCGCAGAGATTGCTATCGGTCTTAGTCCGTGGTTCAATTATTACAGTGATTATGAGGGTATAGGTATCCATCCGTATTCATATCGTGAGGGTGCGAAAGCAATGATAGAAAAGCAACATGAAGCATCGCAGAAAGGGGAAAATGAATAATGCCGATTATTATTTCAATTGTAATCTTTCTTATTCTGACAATGCAGACCTTCTTTCTGGGAGGTACTGTCTGGCTCGGAATTGTCGGAATGCTGCTGTCGGCGGCAGGAGTCGTATTGTCTTTCGTGCTTAAAAAGCGGAAGAAGTATCTTAGTAACGTATCGGCTCTTGCGGGAATTGTTATATCGGTTGTGTGCTGTTTATTTATTACATCAGACTCAGGCACGGGTACGCTGCGGCAAAAAGAGATACTTCTCGGGCAAATGGTCAGTGCCGAAACATCGGAGAACGTCGAAGAAAAATATGCTGATTATGTCGAAGCTTACGGCGAGGACGATTCTTCCGCACTCTGTCTTGCACAATACTATATGCGAGCGGAAGAAGCAGATAAGAGCAGGTCGATGCTTTTTAAGCTCAAGAATACAACAAGCATAGATTATTATTGCACAATGGCAGAATGGTACAACAAATTCGATAAGGGCAATTTCTCTTATGTAGTAAGCACACTGCTTGACGCAGTTGCCGAGCATCCGTACTGGGCAAAGGGACATCTGATGCTGGGACTTTCCTATTACGAAAACAATGACAATACATCAGCGATATACTATTTGAAAAAAGCACATCTTCTCGATATGTCTGACGGCTATTCGCTGTGCTACCTTGGTGTAATATCCTATGACAGAGGAAGCTATAAGGCAGCGGAGAAATATCTGTCGGACGCAAAGGCACTGGCAGGAAAAGACGGCTATCTGTTAAGTCTTGTCGAAACATATCAGGAATGTGTAGCAAGGGAGGTGTCATAATGAGAAAAAAGACCTTTTTGCTTATACTAAGCGGCATATTGCCGATTACCGCTTTGTCGTTTACCGCTTTTGCAAACGGAGGAGATACAGCAGGCAGACCGGTTACTCCGCCTTCTGCTACCGATGTTATCGGTCAGATCGGGTCTTCCGCAACCGAAGCGTATACAGCCTCGCTTAACTTCTGGAACGATTACGGCAACAATATATCAGACGGTTTTAATCTTGCAGGAGAGAGCTGGAATAGCGTAAAAAATACGCCCGGCTTTGAAACAAGCTACGGCGATGCGGTGAAGACAGGCGACGGAATCTTTTCTGCCGCAGGATTCGCCACAAATTTAATGGATTCGCTTTCTGCGGCAAATCAGCTTACTCATCCGCAGGATAATCCCTACGCATCACACCCGGCACTGTCAACAGCATACGATACGCTTACCGCATGGCAGGCTATGATGAACTGGGCGGATATGGCTGTGGGGGATAAGGACCCGACAGGAACGGTAAAGGGTATGAACTTACTGCTTGGCGAGGCGGTGAAGAATTGGTCGGATGTTGCAACGCAGACAGCCTTACTGGATTATGCCAATCACAGTACACTTATCGGAACGGTCGATATTACACTTCAAAATGTCAACGATTATTATACAGACCTGTTTCAGAATGTGTTTTATCCGTCAAGAGATGCCGAATGGTCGTTAGAGGACTGGTGGAAAAAGAGCTATTATGATAAGCTGAACTTCTATGCACAGATGGTAAGGGAGGGACGTGAAAAGGAGTTTGAGTGGCTGCGTGACGAACTGCTGAATACGGCTCCTAAGGCAGGCAGTACAATCCTGCCGAATCACGTTACGGCGAAAAAACCGAACATATATCTTTATCCCGAAACCGAAACAGAAATAACGGTCACATTCGGTAAACCGGGTTATCTTACCTTGTCGATTCCCGAATATAATGACGGATGGACGGTAACGGCATCGCCGGACGGCACGCTTACCGATAAGGATAAAAACAGCTACGGTTATCTGTTCTACGAAGCTCTTGTGAAAAGGAAAGCGTTTTCGACCGAAGAAGGCTTCATTATTCCTGCAAATAAACGTGCAGAAGCCTTCCGTGAAATACTGGCTTCTTACGGCTTTAATGAGCAGGAAACTGCAGACTTCATTGAATACTGGGCGGATTATCTTAAAGACGGCACGGATTATGTCATGTATCCGATGCTGACCGAAGGTGTTGATAATGCGATGCCGCTGACTTTCTCGGTAAAGCCTGACAGCATATACCGTATATGGTTCGGATTTGCCGAATACAGCGGTGATGAAATAATGCCGCCCGAAATTATGCCAATCGTTCGTAAAGGCTTTACGGTTGTTGAATGGGGAGGCGCTGTTCTTGATTGAGCCAATGCCGTGAATTAAATTGAGCCGTTGCACTTTATTTGTGCAACGGCTCGTTTTGGTGTCTGTATGCTTATTTGTCTTCTTTGCCGAAATTGGACGATAATGCGCTGAGAGGAAACGGCGGATTTGCAAGCGGCTTGCAGGCAAGCGATAACAGCAGATATTCGTTATCGTCTGCGGCAATCCTGTTTATTTTAAGCTCGCCGCATTTCTTACAGCGGTGTATCAGCGCCCATTCACCATCGGGACGGACATAAATGCTGATAGGCTCCATTATCCCTCCGCAATCGGCTGAGCGGTCGCCGGGTATGTTGTCAAGATGTATGCTTGATAAGCAGTGGGGGCAGTGATTACGGTTGTTTGTTCCGCAATCCCTGACCGTAATGAATTTTCCGCAGGCTTTGCAGTTAAAGCCCTCGTCCTGCGTTCCGTCATCGGTTACTACAGTGTGATATTCGGTTTCTTTGTGTATATTTTTTACCGGTTCGTCTGTGCGTCTGCGTCTGTTCATATTTCCGTCCTTTTCAGATTATTAAAAACGGCAGGTGTATTTCAACCTGCCGCAGTTAAATTAAATTATACGGGCATTACCTTGTTAGCTTTATCAGCGTGTTCAGCATCAATGCCAAGCTGTTTGTCCTTACGCTTTTCAAAGAACTTTTCAGCTACCTGACCGAACATAGCGTAGCTTAATACGTCCTCGTCCTGCTGTGACCACTTAGCACATTCAGCCTTCAGCTTTTCAAGCTCAGGCTCGATAAGGTCTGCGGGGCGCAGTCGATAGGCTGTTCGTCACCGAGAATCTTCTTTCTGAACTCGGGGTCGATGGGAGCAGGTGTCTTACCGTAGCTGCCCTTTACAAGACCCTTGAATTCCTTGTTACAGTCTTGTAACGCTCACCGAGAATTACATTGAATACAGCCTGTGTACCAACGATCTGTGATGTAGGTGTAACAAGGGGAGGGAAGCCTGCGTCTGCTCTTACACGGGGAACTTCCTTAAGAACCTCCTCGAACTTATCAGACTTGCCTGCCTGCTTAAGCTGAGAAAGGAGGTTTGAAAGCATACCGCCGGGAACCTGATATATAAGAGCGTTAGCGTCAACTGCAAGGAGCTTGGGGTCAAGCAGACCGCTGTCGATGTACTTCTTGCGGAGCGTCATAAAGTATTCTCTTATCTCTGTGAGGAGCTTTAAGTCAAGTCCTGTATCATACTCTGTACCCTTTAATGCGGCAACCATTGACTCTGTGGGAGCGTGCGATGTGCCGAGCGCTAAGGGTGACATCGCTGTGTCTATAACGTCACGCCCGATTCGATACCCTTTAACAGACACATTGAAGCAAGTCCTGATGTGTAGTGTGTGTGGAGCTGGATCGGGATATTTACAGCACTCTTGAGTGCCTTTACAAGTCTTTCTGTTTCATAAGGAGTAAGCAGAGCCGCCATATCCTTGATGCAGATAGAATCAGCGCCTGCTTCTTCTATTCTCTTTGCGTAGTCGATGTAATACTGTTCTGTGAATACCTCACCGAGTGTGTAAGAGATAGCTATCTGAGCGTGTGCGCCCTCCTTCTTTGCAGCCTTAACGGCTGTTTCGAGGTTTCTTATATCGTTGAGCGCATCGAAAATTCTGATTATATCAATACCGTTTGCTACAGACTTCTGAACGAAATATTCCAGTACATCGTCAGCATAGTGACGGTAACCGAGCATATTCTGTCCTCTGAAAAGCATCTGTAACTTTGTGTGAGGCATTTCACGTCTTAATATACGCAGTCTGTCCCAGGGGTCTTCGTTCAAGAAACGTAAGCATGCGTCAAATGTAGCACCGCCCCAGCATTCAACCGAATGATAGCCTACCTTGTCCATTGTGGAAAGGATAGGGAGCATTTCCTCTGTAGTCATTCTGGTTGCGATAAGCGACTGATGAGCGTCACGCAGTACGGTTTCGGTAATTCCTACTTTTGCCATAACCTTTATTATTCCTTTCAATCAAGAGTTACGCATTGATTGTTGCAATCAGTGTGCCTGTTTCAACAGACTGACCCTTTGTAACATTGATGCTTGCAATTGTACCGTCACAGCTTGCTACAACGTCGTTTTCCATCTTCATAGCTTCGAGAACTGCGATTACTGTACCGTTTGTAACCTTAGCGCCTACTGCGAGCTTAACGTCTACGATAGTACCGGGCATGGGAGCGCTGATCTTACGCCGCCATGTGCGCCTGCGGGAGCTGCGGGAGCTGCAGCCTTCTTGGGAGCGGGAGCTGCTGCGGGTGCAGCAACAGGTGCTGCACTGCCGTCTGTTTCTTCAACGGTTACATCATAAGCGGTACCGTTTACTGTGATATTGTATCTTTTCATAACAAAAATCCTTTCTTATGTCGATTAATATACGAAGTTAACGTGCTTTTTAGCAGGAGTAACAACTCTCTTTGAAGATGTTGCTTCAATTGCAGATGTCAGTGCAGACTTTGTATCCTCGGCTGTGATAACTCTGTCAACATAGCCGTTAGCCGCAGCTGTGAATGCGTCTGCTTCGTTGTCTGCATATTCCTGAGCCTGCTTTGCGTTGTCTTCCGAAACACCGTTTAAGAATACAACTGCCGCTTCGGGAGTTGTGGGAGCGATAACCGCACCTTCCCATGCGAATGTGAAGTCGCTTCCTGCCGCTGTGCTTGCGAGTGCAACATAAGCACTGCCGTAAGCCTTGCCTGTTACAACTGCAATCTTTGCTGTTGTAGCGGAAGCATAAGCCTGTGCGAGCTTTGCGCTGTCACGGATGCTTCCTGCAAGCTCAGCCGCACTTGACTTTTCAAAGCCTTCGCTGTCAACGAATGTAACAACGGGAATTGAATAAGCGTCACAAAGAGTAACAAAACGTGCAATCTTTGCACTGTCGTCGGCTGTCAGCTTTGCACCGTTGTTTGTAGCAACAAAGCCTGCCGTTCTCCAGTTAAGACTTCCTATTGCGGTAACCGCAGATGTACCGAACTGCTTGTAAAGCTCAATAACGCTTTCCTTGTCGGCTACCGAGCTGATAAGTTCGATGCCCTTGAGATCAGCCGATACAGCCGCATCGTTTTCCATATAATAATCGTTTCCTGCTGTTTCAAGATTGTTCGCAGGGAGAACGGATAATAACTGCTTAGCCTTAGCTATAGCTTCTTCGCTGTCCTTTGCAAGAATAGCCGCTACACCTGACTTTGCGGCATTCTCGGCTGTACCTGCACCTGCCGTCTTATCATCGGCTGTAAAAGGTGCTGTCATGAACAGCTCTGACTTTTCAGTCATAATGACCACATCAGCCATACAAGCTATCATAGCGGCTGTGCCTGCGCAAAGGCCGTCTACTACAGCTATCTGGGGAACAGCACCCGAAAGTGCCGCACTCATCTTGGCTATCTCGCCGTATGCACCGAGTGTCTTCATACCTTCCTTGATATCTCCGCCCTTTGAGTCAAAGATACCGATAACAGGAGCACCGTTTTTAAGTGCCAGCTCGTAAACCTTCTTGATTTTGAGAGCTGCCGCAGTGTTTACCGCACCTGCATTAACGCTTGTGTCCTGAGCGTACGCATATACGACTGCTCCGTCAACATAGCCGTAACCGCTTACAACGCCTGTCTTTTCACCGTTTGCTCCGACAATTTGCCAAGCTCGACAAAGCTGTCCTCGTCAAACAGAGAGATGAGCTTGTTTTGCAGCTTCGCTTGCGGCTGTCTGCTCCATTTCAGCAATTGTTTTCTTCATTGCCAGAATTCCTCCGTTCTCGCTTTTCTGTGAAGCGGTAAGCTGCTGAAAATAAGAGCCGACCGCTGTTTATAATTATGCCTTTGGGCACATCATATTCAAGTATAATTATAACTCATTTTGCTTTAATAACAAGCGAAATTCGCTATTTTTTGCAACTTTTATGAGATGTGAAAAAATTATCAATGTCAGAGATGTGATTATCGTTGTTTTGCACAAAACCACGTTTTTAAAAGTTCATTCCACACCGTTTCGGATTGCATATTTACGGTACACTTATTTATATAGTGATTAAAAGCGTAGTTGATAGCGGTTCTCATAAGCCCGTCAACAAGCATTATGTACTGTGTTTCAAGCTTTTCGACAAACAGTGTTTCGCCGTCTGTCGTGCAGACGACCGAGCCTACAGGCGTATCGCCGTCCTTTGCCTCGAACACCAGCTTGTCGGTAATAATGTTGTTTTTAAGTATCGTAATCATTTTTTACCCGTTCTCTTGGTCGATTTATCGCTTGAAACCAGTGCTTTCAGTCCTTTTAACTCTTCTGCGGTAAGGTCTGCCCATTCGCCCGGCTTCAGCATACCAAGCTTTATATTTCCGACAGCGTTTCTTTTAAGACGCACTATCTGTAATTTTACAGCCTCGCACATTTTTTCTTATCTGTCTGTTCTTGCCCTCGGCAATCGTAAATTCAAGAACAGTCCTGTTTTCTTCTTCGGCAAGTACCGCAACGGTGCAGGGAAGTGTAACGCCCGTGTCGATCTTAACACCGGAAGCAAGCGTTGTCAGCTTGTCATCTGTTACCTCGCCCCTTACGGTTACACGGTAGCGCTTCTTTATATGACGTGACGGGTGCATTACGGCATTTGCAAGCGCACCATCGTTTGTGAGTATCAGAAGTCCTCGGAATCCTTGTCAAGTCTGCCTACGGGATAAACACGGCTCGTCAATGTCGTCGAGAAGGTCGGTAACTATCTTTCTGCCGTGCGTATCCGCCATAGTGGTCACATAGCCTCTCGGCTTATACAGCTTTATGTATCTCAGCTGAGTGCCGGATGAAGCTATCTTTTCGCCGTTTACCGTTACAATATCGTTTTTGGGATCGGCCTTGTCACCGAGAGAAACCGGTCTGCCGTTTACCTTTACACAGCCCTGTTCGATATATTCCTCGGCTTTTCTGCGTGAGCAGTAGCCGCTGTCTGCTATTATCTTCTGTAATCTCACTTTTTCCATTGTTCCGTAGTCCTTTCAAATTCCGTATCCATACAGTATCAGCGTGTCAGCAGTCCTGCAATGAATTTATATATCACGGTAAAAAAATCCGTTTTACGTTCTTTTTGTACACAGCTTTCAGCCGTTTGGAGCGGCGCTGTTGCTATTGTATTTCCGTTTAGCAGGTAATGTATTTCGCCGACCTTTTCGCCTGCGGCAAGTCCTGCATAAATGAATTTCGGCATATATATTTCTGCGGTTATTTTGTCTTTCTGTTCGTTACACAGCGGCAGTTTTACGGTACCGCATTCAACACCGACCGTTTCCTTTTCTGAGCCGACAACGGATAAGGAAAGAGCGGATGAGTCGTACTTCATTTCACAAAGCGTCACTTTTTCGAAGCCGTAATCCAGCATTTTGCGTGGTCGCTCCAGTCGTTCGGCGCATTAAGCGTTACCGCTATAAGCCTTACGCCGTCACGTTCGGCACAGCTTACAAGAGTTCTTCTCGCACTGTCGGTAAACCCTGTCTTAACTCCGATACAGCCGTCATAGCTTGTGAGCAGTTTGTTAGAGTTAACGAGTATGCGGTCGCTTTTGGGATTGCCAAAAGAAACCTTTGCTTTTGGCGATCCGCATATTTTTGCAAAGTCCTTATTGTTCATCGCCTCCCGTGTAAGCAAGGCAAGATCATAGGCACAGGAATACTGACCGTCTGCATCAAGTCCCGACGGGGTGACAAAGTTCGTGTCGGTCATACCGATTTCTTCGGCTCTTTTATTCATCAGCACGGCAAAAGCCGATTTGCTGCCGGATATATTTACCGCCGCCGCATTTGCCGCATCATTTCCCGAAGGCAAAAGCATACCGTAGCATAAGGCCCTGCGTGTTACAATATCGCCTTCCCGAAGTCCCATTGAGGTTCCTTCGACCTTTATGGCGGTTGGGTCTACCTCGAATTCCTTGTCGGGTTCTCCTGCCTCAAGGGTCAGCAGAGCAGTCATTATCTTGGTCGTGCTTGCTATCTGTCTGTGTTCTTTTTCGTTTTTAGAAAAAAGCACAGTTCCCGTATCCGCCTCAATAAGAATAGCACTGACAGCCGATACTCCGATTCCGCTTTTATCGGTATTTTCAAGATAACACAGCTTTTCTGCGCTCTCGGCATAAACTGTCACAGTCGCAGTAACGGCAAAAATCACGGCAGCTGCGACAGATAGAATCTTTCTTTGCATAACGTTGTCCTTTCCGCATAGTTTGGTATATCTTATGCGAAAAGGACAGATGTTATTGCTTATTCTTCTGTTTTTTCTTCAGATTCTTCTTCGCCATCCTTTGAGAAGATAGCCTTGATCTTGGAAATAAGGTCGGGTACGCCGCTGATTATACCGTCAATAGCACTGTTGCCTGTTGCACCAAGCTCAAGCATTTTAACGTCGCCGTCACGCTGTACTACGATAAAAGCCTGCGGATTTATCGTGATGCCTGCACCGCTTCCGCCTGCAAATACTTCCTTGGGAGCTTTTGTGGGCAGGTCTGAACCGCCTGCGACAAAGCCGAAGCTGACTTTCGAAACGGGAATGATTATTGTTCCGTCGGGAGAGGTGATAGGGTCGCCTATTATAGTGTTAACGTCAACAAGCTCTCTTATCTTCTCCATAGAAGTTCCCATAAGTCCGTTGATTGGATGCTGTTCTGCCATTTTGATTTCCTTTCCGAAAGCTTACGCTTTCTCTGCTTTTGGCTTTGTATTGCTTTCAGCCGTTGCAGTTTTATTTACATTCTTTGAATTTATCTTCAAATATAATTTTGCTGTTCTGAATAAAAGCCACAAGACACAGCCTATGGCTGTTCCGAGCCTCAGTTTCACTTTGCACGAAAGCTCGTACTCCGTTTTGCCCGATGTAAAGTCTGCGGTAATATCTATCTTTTTCACATTCAGCTTAACGGTATTGTAAAGCACCGCTAAAGCTGTGTGTACAAGCCAGTTTATTTTTCCGTAGTTCATCGCCGCCTGCGCCGCATCTTCTCCGCTTGCTGTTATAAACAGATAAAAGTTACTTACACGGATATGGCTTATAAGCCTCTTTATCGGTTTTGAAGCCGATAAGATGAGCTGTTTTACAAATTCGATCGTTTCGCTGATGTCGCCGCTCAGACCGAGCTTTGATAAAAGGCTGTTGTTGCCGTTGTTATCTGCTTTTTTTCCGACTTTATGCGTTTTCTTGCTTTCTTTGGATATATCGCTGCTGCCGTTTGCTTTATCGGCAGTGTTTTCGGCATTCTGCACCAGTTTTTCGTTATCCGCAGAAATGTTATCGCTTTTATCGTCCGGCGATTTCTTTTGTTTTTCCTTGCTTTTCTTTTGCTTTTTATGTTTTTCATCTTCGGGAGAAACAGAGAATATTGTTATGCCTGCGTATCTGATTTTTATTCTCGTTTCATCGTTCAGATGTACGTTGACTGTTACCGACAGCATGAGAGCAAGTACGATGATGAGCAATATATCTATGAAAATAAGCCAGCCCATAAGCCCTCCGTTTCGGTTTGGTGTGCGGACGGTACTCCGATAAGAGTATCCGCAGGAGTAATCGGATTATTCCTCAAAGCTGTCATCCGGAATAAAATCGCCGTCTTGCTGTAATGTGCCGATCTCATTCAGGTTTAACTGTCCGTCTTCATCGGGAAGGCTTGGCAGCTGTGCCAGACTTTCAAGCTGAAACAGCGAAGGAAGTTGTCCGTTGTCTTGTATGTAATAGGTCTGCCGGGCAGTTCAAGTCTGCCTGCCTCATACAGCAGTTCACGTTCTACCAGCGTGTTTATAACACCGGAGCTGTCAGTGCCTCTGACCTGCTCGACAAACGCTTTAGTGACGGGCTGATTATAAGCTACTACAGCCAGTACCTCAAGTGCCGCAGGGGAAAGCCTTGCCTGACGCTTGTTTTCCATTGCACGCTTTATATAAGGTGCATATTCTTCTCTTGTCGAAAGCTGATACGAGTTTTCAAGCCTTAGCACCCTTATTGCGCTGTCGGATACGTTGTATTTTCTTTCAAGCCTGTCAATCAGCTTTACCACCGTTTCCGGCTCGATGCCGCTTGCTTCGCTCAGCCGGTCAAGCGAAATCGGTTCACCCGATGCGAACAGCAGAGCTTCTATTATACAGATTGATTCATTGTAATTCAATTATCCGCCGCCTCGCTTTCATCCGGTTCTCCGAAAGAGAATTCTTCTTCTATTTTATCCTTAGGCACAAAGTGAAGATATTTGTTGTCATCGGTAAACTTTATACGGCTGTTCTTCGACAGCTCTAAAAGTGCCAGAAACACAGCCACGCAGTCCGATCTGGACTGACCCTTATATAACGAATTTACTTCAACCTTATGACCGTCATTTATACGCTTCAACACATATACTATCTTTGTGAATACGCTGACAAAACTCTTTGCGATGGCAGGCTTTACATGAGGCACGGCTTTTCGTACCGCATCCTTGTAGTTTAAGTTCGACATTGCCAGAAAAAGCTCGTCCGGCTCGTGTATGCCGAGATATGCCTTGTTTTCTTCCACCTGTACGGGCGGACGCACGAACACATCATCGCCTACCCAGCTTTGCTGCAGCTGCAATGCTATCTGCTTGCACATAGCGTATTCTATCAGTACGCCCTGAAGCTCTTTCTTCATTTCTTCCGCTTCGTGCTTTGGCAGAAGTGCGGCTGACTTTATGTAGATAAGCCTTGCCGCCATTTCGAGAAATTCTCCCGCTATTTCTATATCGGCCTGCTTCATACGGTCAAGATACAGCATAAACTGTTCGAGCAGAAGAGAGATCTCTATATCGTAAATATTCAGCTTATGCTTTGCGATAAGGCTCAGCATAAGATCGAGCGGTCCTTCATAGACCTCCAGCTTGAATTTCAGTTCCTGCATTTCTTATACTCCGAGAGGTACAAGAGGAACGTAAGAGGTCGTGAAATCAAGAAAGCTCATAACCGCATTGTCAAGGAAGTTCAGCGGTGCATCAAGCACACCTGTCCAGCAGATAGCGAGTACGGCGATCATTATATACTGTTCGTACTGCATCAGCTTGAAATATGTTCTTTCCTTTAAGAATACGAGCATTATTCTTGGAACCGTCCAAGGGGCGGTATGGGGAGCAGGTTGAACACTGCAAGCGAAACGTTGATGCTTGCCGCCATATCAAAAGCGTAGTAAACATATGCTACAACATCGGGATTTGAAGCACCGAAGAAGAACCATACAAGCTTTCCGATAAGTACGAAAATGTATGAGAGTATAACATTGGATAAAGGTCCTGCCGCCGCAGTCAGTGCCATGAACGTTCTTGCGGAAACCTTTCTTGCTCTGACGGGGTTTACGGGTGCGGGCTTGCCCCAGCCTAGTCCGACAGTAAGCATACCTATAGTACCCCAGAGATCCCAGTGCCTTATCGGGTTCAGCGTGATTCTTCCCGAATAAAGTCCTGTATCATCGCCCAAAAGATATGCCGCAAAGCAGTGTGCGCATTCATGTATCGGTATGGCAATAAGCAGAATTACCGCATAAGCGAATACAGTGATGATAATGCTCCGCTGATCGCCAAGACTGTTCATTATATTAAGTAACATAGATTTTCCTTTCACATTTGAAAATTACCACTATTAAGGCAGTATATTCATATTCTATTATACACTATTACCGCCGTATTTGCAACTGTTTTTTGCTTTATGTCTTATTTTCGGCTGTCATACGGCGGTTATGCGGTAAATTATTATAGGGGATAAAAATAAACCGCTCATTAAGAGCGGTCGGGAATTACTTCTTATCTTTCTTTACATTGATTTCGGGAATAGCCACATTGTCGTAATTTACCGGCTCCTCGTCTGTTTCCTCGGTATCGCTTTGTTTTTGCTCTATTGCGTATACTTCGGGAAAAGCGAGATTGTCATAAAGAACATTGTAGTTTTCCTCCGAATGTCCTGCTTTACCATTCATTTTTTCTTTTTTCTTTTTCTGCTTGTCTTTATCTTTACCGAACATATAAATCCCTCCAAAAGTAAACTACTGTAGGTTTACAGCATATTTATAAAGAACGTGATGGTGATACTGTTGAGAAAATCCGCAAACAGACTGCCTATAAGCGGAACAAGTAGATACGCCTTTACAGACGGCGCATACCTTTGACATATAGCCTGCATATTAGCCATTGCATTTGGTGTTGCACCCATACCAAAGCCGCACATACCTGCTGTCAGCACTGCCGAGTCATAATCTCTGCCCATAATTCTGTATACGACAAAATAGGAATACAGGAACATCAGCAGTACCTGTCCGCCGAGCATAATTATAAGCGGTAATGCAAGGTCGGCAAGCTGCCAGAGCTTCAGTGTTATCATTGCTATTCCGAGAAATAACGACAGGCATATACCGCCGAGGTCGTTTATTTCGCCCATATGAATGGTGATTTTGCCCGTGTATTCGCCGATATTACGCATAAGAGCGGCAAACAATCATCGCACCGATGTATATCGGGAACGTCATTCCCGTCATAGTGAGCAGGTAGGAGATTACCGTGCCTGCGCCGACAGCGAGTACAAGCTGATATACGGCAGGAGCATACATAGAGAAGTGACGCTCGTGCTTCTTGCCCTCTTCGACAAGCAGGCTGTCATCTTCGGGTACGACTGTCTTTAATAGGTTGTGCTTTACTATAAGCCGTCTGCCGATAGGTCCTCCGATAAGGCTTCCTGCGACAAGTCCGAATGTAGCCGCCGCAGTACATAGCGTGGTAGCTCCCGATACTCCGAGATCCTCAAGAACAGGACCGAACGCACCTGCCGTACCGTGACCGCCGACCATTGGTATAGAACCGGTACACATACCGATAAGAGGATCAAGTCCGAGCAGATTTGAAAGTCCGAGTGCGGTGAAGTTCTGTCCGATTATCAGCAGTATGACCAGTATCAGAAATACTATCATCGACTTTCCGCCGCTTTTGAGGACTTTAAGGTTTGCCTGGAAGCCTACAGATGTGAAGAACAGTACCATACAGACTTCTTTCAGCGTATCGTCAAAGCTGACGTCTGCAAGACCCGTGCCGTGCAGGATGCAGGTGAGTATTGCAAACAGCAGACCGCCTATAACGGGTGCGGGAATGCAGAATTTTTCAAGGAAATGTATCTTTTTGCGCAGAAATGCGCCAAGCATCAGGACAAGCACAGCTATTGCTACTGTCTGATACATATCAAGTGCTATGCTCATCTTGTTACTCCGTTTCTACGTTTATTCCGTTTTCGCCGTAATACTCGGCGGCACCCGGATGAAACGGGATATTGATGCCGTTGACAGCTGATTTTCTGTCGGTTAAGATATTTACGGGAAGTGCGTTTTGTATGGTTTGTGAGTTATCGAAAATCGCCTTAGTTATCGCTTTCACTGTGTCCTTAGGGCAAGAATTTCCTGCAAGCAGTACAGCGGTAACACCTATAGTCTTGACGTCTTCTGTCTGACCGTTGTAAGTGCCTGCCGGTATCGTGCAGGCAGAGTAGAGCCGTAGGAGCTTACAAGGTCGTTTAATTCTATCACTGTCAAGCGAAACAAGACGTGCAATGCCCTTGTCGCAGAGTGATTTTACAGTAGGATTAGGTGCGCCGATAGTGCAGAAAAATGCGTCTATAGTGCCGTTTTCAAGTTGACTTGCGGCATCCTTGTAATCAAGGTTTACCGTCTTTATCATATCCTCGGCAATGCCGTATGAAGTCAATATCTGCCTTGCGTTATGCGCAGTACCTGATTCTTCTTCACCGATGCTTACAGTCTTTCCTTTTAAGATCCGAAACGCTTTTTATATCACTGTCACTGCGTACTGCGATCTGACAGCTTTCTGTGAACAGTCCTGCTACTGCGCC
>OKWC01000078.1_pt1 | contig 17252 bp, 20 predicted proteins | sample 1606971 | NCBI WGS metagenome assembly OKWC01 (sample SAMN04414076, study PRJEB24778) | human gut metagenome | material: faecal | host: Homo sapiens
TCATAATTGTTTTTTTATTGATTGCATTTACTACAAATGTGCTCAGTATTTTTCTTAATGTTGGACATGTTGATCTGAATAATTTTGATGCTAAGGGAACTCCAATCTATCAAGAAATACGTTCTATGTATGATGATTTTGTGGATGACCAAAAAGAAAAAATCAAGGACCTCAAGCAGCAAATTCATGATGACAACATGGTTTACACAACAGAGCTTGTATATAATCCGGCGACAAAAAAATATGAGGAAAAGGAGCGTGAATACTGCAGAGCGGAAATAACTACGGACTACAGGTATTTGCAGACGGCCTATGTAATGGCATATCTGTCAATTAAAAACAGTAAAGACTACATAAATAATAAAACCAAAATAGCAGTAGATGAAGATGAACTTTTTGATTTTTGGAATCAAGTAAGTACGATTGTAGTAGATGCAAACGAAGAGGATGAAAATGCTCCAACATATCACATCTATAATAAGCTGCTATCGTTTGATGAAATAGTAACTACGCTCTTTGTCTCGGACAATGACCGTGAAAATTACAAACAGTCTGTTTATTTGATAAGCCAGTATATAGGAAATGAATCTTTTGGAGAAGCTGTCGGGATAGATGGCGAGAGAATGGCAATACCTCTTTATTACCAATATGCATCTCCCTGGGGAAACAAAAAATATGGATCTGGAAATATAGCGAAGAACGGTTGTGGTCCCACCTGTATAGCGATGGTATTTTCTTATTTGCGCAATGAAAATATATATCCAAATGACATCGTCGATTTTACAAAGGATAAATATTACATCAATGGATCCGGAAGCAGCTGGAGCATATTTGCAGCTTGTGCCAGCCAATGGAACATAGGATGCAGATATATTGGTTTGTCTGCCGGAAACATAGCAAACGAACTGTCAGCAGGACATCCTGTTATCCTGTCCATGGGGCCTGGTACATTTACAAAAAGCGGTCATTTTATAGTACTTACCGGGATCAATGAGGATGGAACGGTAACAGTTAATGATCCTAATGATAATTCGAAAAAAAAATCATGTAAATAAGCAGTTCGACCTGCAACAAATTTTAAAAGAATCAAAGGGAGGTTGGAGTTTTGGCTAGAAAGATAGCAATACCGGAAGAAATCGAGAATAAGTGTCGTCAGTACTGTAAAGACAGAAAATTTAAAGAAGGAACATTTTTGCGATTGCTGATCCTGAATAAAGTTCCGTCTTTACACGATGCAGCGACATTAAACAAAATCGTGGAGCGGACACATATCGGGACTGATTCTAATATGAAATGTACATATCGTAACCTTTTTTTCTCAGAGGAAACCATGAAGGAAATCGATAAATATAGTGCATTTTTTAAGCTTGGAAGAAAAAAATGTAACTTTCTATACTATCTCATTGAGGATGACCTAAAGAAAATACTGGAGGAATCGTAATGAGCAATCAGATCGGATATGTTCTGGTCATTGCATCGGCAAATTATAAACAACCTATATTTTCAGTTTTGAGACAAGAAGACATTGCATATCAGGATCCACTTTCGGAAAATGAAAATTTTCTGGAGTACATCAAAAAAATAATGCCAGAATCAGTGATTATGATGCTGTGATCATTGATTTGGGTGCGGTCAGTGATTCGGATGCAGACATTATGACGGCACTGGAAACGATACGGTTTGTGGATGATCACATCAGGCTGATTATTCTGTCTGGAGCACGGCCATCGGGATATGCTATCTTGCATCAATGCTTTTTAAATGGAATCTACAACCTGATTGAAAGCACCAGTGATTATATAGATCTAAAAAATGATATCCGGAAATGTATAACAGATGATGGAATGTCCTATAAGGATGCCAGTGTATATAGAAGTGAACAGAAAAAGCAAATCAAGGAAGTCGAGTCTGTAAGAAGACAAAAAATAAAAATAAGGGCAACCCAGCACAGAGCCGGAGCAACCCACTGTGCCATAATGACTGCATATACGCTGCGGAAATCGGGATACCTTGTAGCATTAGCAGATCTGTCTGAATCCAGAGACTATCAGAGTATTATGCGAAGCTATGACAGGGATGATTCCCAGGGATTTTTCACACTATTTGACATAGATATTTACCTGTCTATGGATACATTAGTGGAGCAGGATTATCAATTTATAGTATACGACTGCGGAGTACATGTAAATGATATCGATGCTGACAAGAATATCATTATTACGGGTAGTAAACCATGGGAACTAATTCCATTGCAGAGGACATTGCAGGCGATTAAGGACATCGATGCGTACCTATTTCTCTTTAATTATACTGATCCGGAATTAGAAGAGGATGTTAAGAACATGATGAAGGATGTTGGGGTCAATGATGATAAAGTATTTTTTTTGGAGATGCAGAGCTATCTGAAAGAATCCAATGTTATGAGGAAAATAATCAATGTATCTGACTCTGAAAAAAAACCGAAGAAAAAAGACCTGGATATTTGGAAAAGGGAGATAAGGAATTTGTGAGATGCTGAAAATAATTGCGAAAAGGCAAATCCAATTATCAAAAGCAAATAATAAGGGTTAGGAAGGTGCAGAATGGGAAAAGTACTGGTCATTGCAGAAAAACCGGATGCCGGAAGAAATATGGCAAAAGTATTGAAATGTGACAACTGTAAGGACGGATATATTGAAAATGAAAAATACATCGTCACATGGGCAGTTGGACATCTTATTGGGTTAAAAATGCCGGAGGAGCATAATTCTACGCTGAAGGAATGGAAGATGTCAACATTACCGTTGATCTTTGATATTGATGACAGCCTGAAAGTTTTACCAGATACAAAAAAACAGTTTGAAATTGTAAAAAAGCTGATACATCGGCCGGATGTCGATTATCTGATTAATGCCGGTGATGCAGGGCGTGAAGGATATCTTATACAGTCCTGGATCTACAGATATGCCGGAAACAGGAAGCCTGTCAAAATTTTATGGGCAAATTCCCTGACAGATGAGGCATTAAGACATGCTTTTGCAAATTTGAAGGAAGAAGAATATTTATTTTAAAATCTTCTTCAGGAGGCAGAGGCCAGAGCAGAAGCAGATTACCTGCTTGGAATGAATTACAGCAGGTCCTGACGTTGACGAAGAGCAGAGATATTACATTAAGCTACGGAAGATGCCAGACACCACTACTGTATCTCATAGTGAAAAGGGACCAGGAGATAGAACAGTTTGTTCCGGAAAATTTTTATCAGCTGAAAATAGAATATGCCGCCGGATTTCCGGAGCTGTGTAAGCGAGGATGGAAAGGTCTTTAATATATCTGATCCAAAGGAGGCGGAACACTACTGCCAGCAGTGCAGTGGAAAAAAATGCACAGGTAGTATCTTTTGAGCGAGAAGACAAGAAAAAGAAAGCTCCATATTGTTTCCCTGGCAGATCTTCAAAGGAAATGGGAAAAAATATAAATACTCACCGGATCATACACTGGAAATTTTACAGGTTTTATATGAAAAATATAAAATTGTGTCTTATCCGAGAACTGACAGCAGCTATCTGACATTGGATCTCTACAATGAAATAACGGAGCATATAAAAAGCTGTAATTTTGGAAAGTTTGCTGCTGCAATAGAAAAAATAGATCTTACATCCATACGAGCAGACAAAAGTTATTTTAATGATGCCAAAGTAACAGACCACCATGCATTAATACCAACAATTAATGACACTACAAAGGACAAATATGATTCTTTATCCGTGGATGAAAAAACGTATTTGATGCGATTGTGTATAGATTCCTGGCTATTTTTTATCCGCCGTATGAATACGGAAGCACTACGCTGGTTACACGAATTGATGATCTTTACTTTCGCAGCCGTGGAATATCAGTAAAAGCGTTAGGATATAAGGAAATCCTTCAGGAAAAAGATACTGCTGATGCAGAAAATTCAATCATCCCGTTGCTGCATACTGGAGAAACGGCAGAGGTAAAAAATGTGGAATGTGTCAGTAAGAAAACAAGTCCTCCACCTAAATATACCGTAGACAGTATTATCACATTAATGCAGAAGTATGGAATCGGCACATCGGCCACAATGGCAGAGATCGTTAAAAAAATTGCAGAATCCAAAGAGACAAAGCATAGTCCTGGAAAATGGAGTTTACAGCAGCACTGCATTTGGCCGCAAATTTATCAGCGTAGTTCCAGATGAGCTGAAGTCACCGGAACTTACAAAAAATATTGAGGAAAAGCTTTCGCAAATCGGGGAAGGATCTTTGACCAAGGAAGATTTCCTAAACGACATTATTCAGGATATCAGGAGCTATATAGATACTGTAAAGGGAGAGGCGGATGATTTGGAAAAAGAAATAGGAATCTGCCCGGTATGTAATACTCCAGTGTTGGAGAAAAGATTTGAATATGCCTGTGCAACACCGGAGTGCTTCAAGGTTGGAAAACATATCAAGGGAAAGACAATAATTCCAAGCATGGTAAAAGATCTTCTCCAACATGGACAGACCGGCTGGATCAAGGGATTTCAGGGTAAAAAAGGAGCATATACAGCAAAAATTTTATTTAAAAATGGAAAAATAGAGTTTGAATTTCCAGAGCAGAGGCATCGATAGAAATGAATTTATATAGAGAATATAAAGAAAAACAGATGCAGGAGCAGTATCAAAAGTATGATAAAGAATACTTTGCCAAGGACACAGTAACAATCTACGAACAAACACGAACGCAAGATTTTATTATCCGTATTTTTAAAATATGTGTGTTTGCCATACTGCTTCTGGGACTTATGGGATCTTTGGTTTGGCTGTTTTCTACAATTTAACCACAAGGAGAAAAACATGTTTGGAAAAAGAAAAGAAAACCATGAAGTACGGCAGGATGTAGTAACAGAAAAAGAAAATTTGTCAAAAGATGATATCTTTAAAAAATTAGTTGAAGAATATGCATCATCCCGCATGGATTTAATTATCCGCCTGCGCCAGAAAAGGATTACGGATGCGGAATTTATGGCATATGTGGATGAATCTCTGAAAAAAATAGACGCAGATACAGAGGCAAGAGATCAGGCAAGATTGATGTTTTATCAATACGTATTCCGATACTTTCGGTTGACCTCATTGATTGAGGACCCGGAGATATCGGATATCCATTGCATTGCCTACAACAAAATCCGCATAAAAAAGAAAGGCAAACGTCAAGAGGCGGATGTGCGATTTGCGTCTAATCAGGAATACCGGGAATTTATTGACCGTGTAGCGACGCAAAATGGCGTTAATATCTCAAATCTTAATGCTATTCAGAGGTTTGCCGACGATGAAACGGATGATAATTATATATTGCGATTTACGTTAATTACGCCAATCGTTACCACTTACGGTAATCCATATCTTATTATCCGTAAGTTTCCTAAAAATTTCCCTGAGATTTCGGATCTTGTCCGGGAAAAATTCATGTCACAGCAATTAGCGGATACTTTAGTGGAAAGATTCCGGACGGGATCGACATTGATCTGTGGCGGTAACTCAGATGGTAAATCGACCTTATTGAATGCCTTAAAGGAAACATTACCGGAAGATATGGCGGTTATGGTAGCACAGCAGGCAGATGAGCTTACGACCAAGCATCATCCGGATATGATCTTTTTACATTCTCTGTCGGAATCAGCGGAATCAGCAGTTAAATATGACCTGGAACAGCTGAGCATAGCATCACTGACCATGGACGTGGATTTTTCATCATCGGGGAAGTAAAGGGGACAGAAGCTATGTACCTGATCAATGCAGCATACACCGGGCAGATCAGCGCTGCCACAGTCCATTCCCTATCTGCACAGGCAGCACCGGAGAAAATCGTGGATTATGCATTACAGGCATCCGGGAACAAATACAATCGCGTAGAACTGTTAAAGATGATTGCTGACTGCTATCACACGGTCATTAATGTCAAAGATTATAAAGTGTACGAGGTCATGGAAATAGACGGATGGGATGATGTTACGCAATCCATTAAATATAAATCTCTGTACCATTTATAAACTAATGAAGAACAGAAGGGAATGAAATGATGATCATTTTGAAAATTATTATAGCAATCTGCCTTTTTTACCGATTTTCTTCTTTTTTTGGTATCTGCAGAGAACAAAAATTATTGAAAAAAGTCTGACAGCTGCCAGAGGATCCATTAAAGAGACCACGGCCAGACGTCAGGTCGAAGCACACGCAAATCTGCTGATCCGGGATAAAAAAAATAAGACCAGACTTGAAAAGATTATCGAAAATCCTGAAAAACTGTACACTTATAGCCGGATTGGGAAAATAGTCAGAGGGTTGTCTTTTGAAGCATGGGCAGTACTTGTAGTATTGACAACCGCTGGAGCGTATCTGGGAACGTTGATTGTCACGAAGAATACTATGACCGGTTTATTGGCAGCTGTGGGATATTTCTTAATCATCAAAATCGCAGAAATGATTCTTGCAAAAAGAAATTTTAAGACTATAGATAAATCTCTTTTGGAATTTTTAAATCAGTTAGGAAACTTTTCGGCGATTCAGGGTGAAATTACGAACGTCCTACATCAAACAGCACAGTATACTCCGCCGATATTGGCAGAAGCCTTGGAAGGATGCTACATCGAAGCACAGACCACAGGTAATGTTTCTGCAGCATTGATGGGGCTGGCAGACCAATTTGAGCACGAAAAATTTAAAGAAATAATTATTAACCTCGAAGTGTGTTCGCGCTATACGGCTAATCTGAAGGTCATAGTAGACAGCCTCCGCCGGAACCTGATGGACGCAAAAAGAGCCAGCCAGGAACGCAGAGCTATAGCAGACAGTGCCATCATCGAAATGGTGATTCTGTCAGTAATGCTGTTAATTGTCCTTTTAGTGGTAGACACCATGGTAAAGGCATCTATCTGGGATATATTGTTCCATAGTTTGGTAGGATATATCGCTCTGGGCGTGGCGGGCATCTGCTATCTCATATTTGGTCTGGCAATTATGAAAGAAAGGTAAAAAGTTATGACACCATTAGAAATTAGTTTAAAGATATTACCGGCGCTTATAGCTATATTATCGTTTTTGCTGGTGATCTATGTGGGTAAGACCTATCACCCCATGGCAGCACTACATAGGACATACATCCGCATTGATGGAATCTTGCACGAAAAAAAAGTTTTCTTTGATTACGAAGAAACTCGTAGATTCCTAATGTCTCATGGTGCAGCAGATCATTTCGGATCGTGGATCGATCCGGTGAAATACCTGGCTATTCGTATTTGTCTGGCGGCCATCGGATTCACGGTTGGAATATATGTAAATGCCTTTTTGGGACTTGTTGGCATGGTGATTGGGTTCTTTTTGCTGCCATTATTATTGTTGTATATGAACAACAAAGATAATGACGCAATGACCCCACAGATTCAGACGCTGTACAGTCTTTTACAGGTACAGATTCACGCAGGGGTGCCTATGATTGATGCCTTGTCAGAGAGTTATCAGTCCTTTCCGGCGGGACGTTTAAGAAATGCGCTGAGTGAGTTTTCTACTACCATTTATTTTAACGGTTCATTTGATAAATCGTTGGAAGAACTTAACAAAAAAATTTGACAATGGATTTATCGATTCGCTCTGCATTATTTTGTTACAAGCCCGGGAATCTGGACAGGCGATGGAACTACTGCGGGATATATCCCAGCAGATCACGGATATGCAGGCAAGTCTGCAACTTAAAAAGAAAGAAAAACTCAACCGAATAACTACATTTTGTCTGATGGGCATTATGGGCGCAATGATCGGTGTAGCCCTGTATGCTGCTATCACACAGATGTATGCGTCGGTCGGGTCTTTCTGATACATGTAACTACAAATATCTTAAAAAATAGGAGGAACGAAAATGAAGATGAAATGGCAAAAATGCAGCTGAAAGCAATGGAACTGGCCCAGAAGGTATTTTATCACAAGAGCCGTGGAATCGATGGAATCTTGGTTACGGTGGGCCTGTGCATTATCGCACTGTTATTATGCGTAGTCATGAAGGATAGTCTGACAAGTTTTATTCAGGCAATCGTAACCGCCATGCAGAATAAGGCAATCGGTATTTTGGGATGATGAAAAAGAGAAAAGGAAGCGTAGTAGACATATTGCCCTCAATGATCATGGTGATTGCTGCGGTGATTCTGATTACAGTCTTTTTTGGCTTATATCAGATACTCAGCCTAAATGAAGATGTAAAGCAGATATCCCGTAAATACATGCTTACCATGGAGACTATGGGATATCTGGATGCAGCAAGCCGGACAAGCCTTATGCAAGATTTATCAGATCTACAGGTCACAGATATTGACCTGACAGGATCCACCATGACGGATGCAGGTTATGGCAACGCGGTATATCTACAGATAACCTGTAAGCTGCCGATAGAACAGCTTAATATGGACGGAAATGATATGCTGCGGTTCTTTTTTTGAGGACGGAACTATACCGATCAGAGTACGCAGAATGTCTACGGCCAAAAATTAATCATGATAAGATGGATAACCAAAAAACGACAAGGGGAGTTGGCGACTTTTACGATGGTATACGTCCTGCTGTTCCTCGTAGCAACGGTAGCATTTGCCTTACAGATACGGGAATACATATCACTTAAAACTCATACGGAAGATACCCTTGCAGCGTCAAATCTTGCATCTGCCGTGATCGATATCCAGGAATATGGCATTAATCATAACCTGGTTATAAAGGATCCTGAGCAGGCGTATAGCATCTACCAGGAAGCTTTAAAGATAAATATGGGTCTTAACGACCAATGGGAAGACCCTACAGGACTGATATCAAGCCCGGTTCTGGTAGAGCAGTATATCGTATACAACGTGCGGGGATCAGAGGTAGAAGTGACCTCATTTGGAGAGGGGCTTAACTATTCGGCAACCGAGACGCTAGGGAGTGCAACGTCACCCAATGGACAAGTCATTGAATCTACCAGTGTATACAGCCGGATCAGCTATCAGGTCGATGGCTATTTTGGTGTCACCGTCCCAGCTGAAAAAGATAAGTTGGTAGACATTGTAAAAAATAATTAAAGGATGGACAGAATGAAAAAGGAAAAGAAAGAAAAAAGAAGTATCTTGCCGGGAGTGATTATCGTATCGCTGCTGGTGGCAGCTGTAGTATATGCGGTTTTACTTAACGCTGAAAAAACGGCATTGTCCGACTATGAAAAAGGGTCGGTTTATGTAACCACAAAGCCGGTACCCAAAGGCACTTTGATCACGGCAGACTATATCACTCAAAAAGAGGTAGATAAATCTTTGATCCCGTCCGGCGCAGTAAGTAATCCAGAAGATCTAACGGATTTGATCAGCGTATATGCAGTAGATCAGGGATCCATTATTACCACTGGGATGTTTACTGCTGTTAATGACATCACAAAGGATATGACGCAGCCGGTAGTGGCCGGATTCAAGGCCGATGATCTGTATCAGGTGGTGGGAGGCGTCCTGCGATCCGGAGACCGAATCAACATCTATCAGGTAAATGAAAATGCCAATAAAGGGGATACCTCACAGTCCTTGGCAAATACAGATGATAATTGGACAGACGCATCTTCAGATACGGCAGCATCCCTTGTATGGGGAAATGTGTTTGTCCAGGAAGTATTTGACTCTGCCGGTGCGGTGATCAGTACATCTGACTCTACGACTCCGGCACAAAGAGTAAATATCTACATGGATAACGATAATGTAGCAGCTTTTTATGCTGCACTGGCACAGGGATCTCTGCGTGTTGTAAAAATCTGCGAATAGATAGTCAGTGGGTGTGACAAAGAAATCGGGTCTGATGACCGGCAGGTTCGAGCCCTGCCCCCACTTTACAGCGATATTTGCTGTGATGATCTTTGACAACTGCATATGGAAATCGGACGAAAAACTGGAAGATGGACTGTAAGATTTTGACGAGAATTGTCATGTAATATATAGAGGTCTTTGTACTTCTTTGTTTTATCGGCATTTTTGTCCAAAATATCGAAACAGAAAATTCCGTAAAATGTATACAGATATTCTGCAAAATGATAATAATAATCATATCAAAAAGATAAAACAAAAGAATTGAGTCCGTACTATTGGACATAAAAAGAAGACTATATTTATTACAATAAACATAGAAAAAGGCTGAAAGGTCTGGGAGGACGAAGAATGAAAAAAAAGATTATTTGTGCTATATTAGTGACGGCACTGGCAGTCACATCTTTTACAGGATGTGGGAAGGCACAGGATAAGGATACTGCAGAAGTGATAATGGCTGAGACGGAAACAAGGGATCCTGATATCACTGCAGAGGCACAGGCGGCTGTGGACACTTTATTGCCGACGGAGACGGGGAAGCCGGTAGTGACTGAGACGGCAACACCGACTCCTAAGCCCGTAGCGACAAAGGAGCCGGAGACCACAGCAACGCCGAAAGCAGCAGCAACTGCGAAACCTAAGGCAACGGCAACTGCGAAACCTAAGGCAACGGCAACTCCGAAGCCGGCAACAACCGCGGGATCAGGAACGACAGTTGCAGCCAATACTACCAGCACCGGTAAGACTGGTACACCCGCAGCAACAGCAAAGCCGGTACCAACCACGGCACCGACAGCAGCGCCCGCAGCTTCCACACCGGCACCAGTACCCACTCCGGCCCCTTGTAATCATAATTATGTCAAGGAATATTGGCCGTCTGCACCTACTTGTAACGGCGGTGGAGATTGGACTATGGTCTGCTCTATCTGTGGGGATGTAGGAGCAACAGGAACGGATCCGGCATTACCACACACTCCAGAAACTAGAGTAGAAGTTGATGCAACATACTGTGATGAACACGGTGTCAGAGTTACTTATTGTACGAGTTGTGGAAACGAATTGGGACGAGAAGGATTTGACGGTACGGAGCATGAGTGGGTTACAGGTACTAGCGATCCTATATGGGACTGGGATAAACAGGATTTTGTGACAGAAGAAGTGACTTATTGTAGCCGATGTCATGCACAGCGTTAATGGGAAAGGAGACGAGAAAAATGGAGAATACAAAGGATCAGTATATTGGGGCCGAAATACATTCGGCACGGTCAGTGAATCCAGATGGGGAGACGGTAACACTGGACGGAGATACGGTGGTATGGACAGGGGAGGAAGATGTCCTGACACCGGAGGAACTGGAAGAGTTCCATCGAGATGCAATCAAACTGATGGAAGAAAGCGAACAGCAGAAAGAGGTTGCCATTCAGGGATAAGGGTGCAATTATATATAAAAGGAACAACCGCCCCACAAGGTGGGTTGAACCAAAATAAGTTGAGTAGCAAAGACCACCCTTCTACTGGCCAAAGTTTTGGGGTGGTTTTGCTGTGTAAAATTACTTGAAATGATCCGAGAGTGATGGTATAGTAAAGATAAAGGGAAAGCCAAAGAGGCGGCTACCCCAAATAGCAAAATAACTGTTTAGTACTAAAAACAGCCGTCACTATTGCAGTAGTGGCGGCTATTTCTTTTTGTTATCCTTAAAGATCTGATAGCACAGACCAATAAGAGCAACGATAAACATACAAAATTGGAATAAATCCGCATATGTAACATTCATCTTATCGCCCTCCTTTCATAACGCTGGAGGGTGAACCCTCCGGAGAGGGGCAGCCGCCTTGGCTCTTTGACTTTCCCAGAACTATATCATACCATATATTTGCGTTGTTATAAAGGTTTTGCTATGTGAAACTACTTGAAAAAGTGTAGTGAAAATGCTATAGTAGCTATGAGAAGCTAGTATGTATTTAAAGATGTACAAAGCAAAACCCCAGTAGGTGCAACTACTGGGGTTTTTGCTCAATTTACGGTAGAGCATCCGTTTTGGGCTGGTGCTGTCTATACATCCCTATCCAACCACTTGCAGATATAGTAAGAAACGATACCTGCCAATACAGAGATAAAGAATGCTAATATGTATTCATAGATCAAGGTGTACACCTCCTTCCTGCTGGAAAGAGTCGACAGCGTGATTATCATATCATATAAATTAAATATCGACAATATTCGTCCGAGTAGAGCAGTATGCTCCACTCGGATTTTTTATTCTCCGGTTTCCATATGCAGTTGAAATTGATAAATGAAAAAGCAATCTGGTGATATGTCAAGCTAATTTTTGAAATAATTTTGATATGTATTTCAGAAAAAAGGGTAACTTTAATAGACCTATGATTTAAGCAAAACATAAGTTCGACTAGTTAGAATCTTTAATTGATGTATCCAGCGATACGCCGGAGTACAGTTGTTTCTGGCCAGCAATCCATAAACCAAACGAACGAATTTACGTGAAGTCAGCGCGAGTGCTCTTTTGTGTTGATGTTTCGGAACTTCATTGTACTTCTTCCGATAGTACGCTCCGTACTCAACGTTGTGTTTTCTCATACTGTTGGCGGCTTCGCCAAGATAGTATCGCAGATAACGATTACCGGCTTTTATCATGGGAGTATCTTCTCCGTCGAAATCACCGGACTGGTTGGATTTCCATGTGAGACCGGCATACTTGGCAAGAGCATCAGATGAATGAAAAGCGGTTATATCGCCTATTTCAGCAATTATGCCACCAGCAAAGACAGGACCGATGCCATCAATAGATTGAAGAATAATAAAGGCATTTGGGTTCAAACCTTTGATTTCCTTTTCGATAGCATTGTCAATGACTTTGATTTCTCTTTTAAAGGTTTCAATGCAGTTGAAAGAACTGGCAATAGACACATTTAAAGGCTCATAAAGAGCTTTATCCAGACGATAAGAATCTCTGGCAGCTTTCTTTAATAAATCTGCGGTCTTGCTTATATCCTTAATGCGGTTGCGGCTTTTTTCAGCAAGGAATGCAATCAGATCTTCTTCGGAAGAAGCTAAAATTTCTTCCGGGGAAAGGTATTCCATTAATACACTGGAAGATGTAGCGCCATATATATCGCAGAAAGGCTGGTCATCTCCTTCAAGCATCTGCAATTCGCTGAATTTCAGATAAAGATTGGAGATAAGATAAGTTTTCTCCCTGGTCATGCATTCAACAAGGTGAAGACGATGCCGTGTGAGACGTTTCAAAGCAAGAAACTGGCTGCCGCGCCAAGGCTCGGATTCAATGTTTCCGGCTCTTGCATAGTCTGCAATAACAAAGGCATCAATAGGATCAGATTTACCAAGTCCTATATAGCTTTTCTTGTAGTTTGCAGTACATTTAGGGTTCAGGACAAAAACATAAGGCTTAAACCGCATCAATTCTTCGCAAGAAGAAAGATAATTAGCGATATGGATGCTGTAAACAGAAGTTGATTCTAAAGCAGCAACAACCATAGTTAAGTCGGGGTGTTGATTTAAACACTCAAGTATCTTCAAAGCTAATTCCTCAGCCCCGGGCTGATTGTTAGCAAAAGAAGTAGTTATGTATTTTAATTTTGAAAAAATCCAAAGCACAAACATAGTTGGATTTTGAGCTGACGTCAATACCGACGTAAAGCGTAGATAAAGGGTTAATCTTTAACATGATATCACCCGCCTTTCCGATTAAGTATTCTTGGAATCTGAAGTAAAAGGTTTATCCTGGGAATCATATGCTGACCGAAACCTCGCGTAATAAGCATACACTCTGGCAGCTCTTTTGCTGGTGCTGTACGCCAGAGGATGAAACATCTGTGTAAGCGGAATATGACATATGAATCAGGCTGCAAGCTTTCTAAGCAGGCACCGAGATCGGGCTGAAAGGAGGCAAAGCAGAGCCTCTAGACATCAGACTCTGCTGATATCATACCACAGAATAACTTATGTAACTAATAACCAAAGTAGATGAGATGGAAAGGGATTATCCCAGGTGTCTCAGATCATCTATAAATCTATAGAAAGAATAAGTGCATAACCATCGTTTCTACTGGCTATACACTTATTATACGAGGAGGATACAGATGATAAGAAAAAAGCGCTATTTAGCTGCAAAGATGGGATTGCTGGCGCTGGGATTGATGCTGCTGTTTCCGGGACAGGCAGAAGCAGCTGATAAGAAGACGATTTATAACAGCCCTTACGTATCGTTCAGCCCAGACGGAAAGGCATTTACAACCTGTGCCGGGGACCAGAATTATACATGGTATGCGGAGGATGACAGTACCACTGTATATACCGGCATAAAATCATCTTTGCGGAGTTTACGAACCGGGGAGCATTATTACAAAGTAGCCAGATGGGGAGAAGTACCCGTTGGATCGTGGAAGGTTGTACATCGTCCGGGACAGTGTATTCATGATGGTTATACCAGTGATGAAAAATTGGCATGGGTATTCAATTCGGTACACAAAAAAATGTATGCAGTATTATTATTCTGGCTGGAAGGCATTCTGTGCCGATTGTGGGGAGCCTTTGGAAGACTCAAATATATATATGAGCAGGGAGCAGCCTCATCCATACAGTACTTAGATCTTGGAAGCGAAAAAAATCCTGTTTTTTATTATTACCTTTGTCCTTTTTGCCGGAACTTAGAGCAGGGAGTGGGATTATCTGCGCACTGGTGTAAAAAGATTTCTTGGAACCAGTATAGAATATTTTATGACCCGAACATAAAAAAATATAATGGTTATATGGATTATAGTTATCACATGTACAACAACGAAACAATATATGAAGGTGAGACAGTAACTCCTGTTACACATTTGACGGAGAATAATTATACCAGAGTTGGATATGTATTTACTGGATGGAATACCAAGCAAGATGGATCAGGAGTCTCTTTTACCGATAAGGAAGAGATATACAATCTTAGTAGTTCAGATTGGAATGATCAAAGTACATGGACAGATACGGATAGAGGAACTATTACTTTATACGCACAGTGGAGAAAAAGTGAAAGTACCCTTGTAATCGATGCTAATGGGGGAAGATATAACGGAGTAGATAAATATTCGCTGACAGAACCCTATTCTTCTAAGTATTTACTGCAAAAAAATCTAATAGTGTCACCAAATGGTTATACCGTTGCTTTTGAGACCAATGGTGGAACAAATGTAGATACCATCACGGGAACCATGCATTTCGTAGAATGGATGCAGATACAGCCATTTAATGGATTTGTGACTAACGATACTTATATGTTTATGGCGCCAGATAGAAACATAGATACGTTGAAGGCTGTGTATCAGTCGGATCCGATCACATTACCGGTTACGACCAAGGATGGCTGGTCATTCGGCGGATGGTATTATGATCCGGATTTTAGCCTGCCTGCTGGCGGAGCCGGAGATCAAATTATACCATCCAAAGATATGACGCTGTATGCGCAATGGGTAGATCTTAGGCTACAGGCGGTAGATAACTACGAGGTAAACGACGGAAAAGGTGCGGTAGATTTATCCTGGTCACAGTCTGATCAGAATAATAAGACCTATCTTGTATACCAAAAAAAAAGAGGATGGAGCGTGGATCAGGGTCAACAGTGCAAATGACATCAGCAGCACGACAGTCATTGATCAGACATATACGTTTGACGGACAAGCAAAGCAATATACTGTACCGTATACAGGTCTCTATTCTATAAATGCTATGGGAGCACAGGGGCAAAGCTATGGTTCCTATACCGGAGGCTATGGTGGTAGTGTTACCGGAACATTTTGGCTGCGAAAAGGTGAGATCTTAACATACGTAGTTGGTGGTCAAAATGGCTACAATGGTGGCGGTAACGCATCTTCTTTTGGTAATGGTGGGGGCATGACTTCTGTTGTGTCCAATCAAAAAGGAACTCTTCTGATTGCTGGTGGAGGCGGCGGAGCATTTTCACATGGCAACGGAAATGCTGGTGGAAGCGCGGCCAGTGTAATTGATGGCAATGCAGGGCAAGCAGGTATGGCTGGTGGGGGAGCCGGTTATCAAGGAGGTACAGCAGGGGAAAGACTTGTACATCATCATACCTCAGCTTGCGATACGTCAAGATCTATTATTGGATCCTTTAGGAATAATAATTACTCCTATGAGGATGATGACGATGATCGGTATTATGTCAAGCAAAGAATTGCCAATGTATCGGCAGATGGCTTCAAGTATTTACATTTTAGTGGTTTGATAAATCAGCAGAGAGGCCATAGAATTAGTGCTGGTTCTGGAACGTTAAAGGTTTATAACCAGAACGGTTTGATTTTTCAGAAAAGTATTTATGATATTGAGTCATTTATTAGGACAGAATATCAAAGAGCTATAGCGGGAAATTACGGCGGTGAGAATAATTATTCCAGTTATTCTCATGCTAACTATGATTTTGATGATAACGATCAAGCTGTATATGAAGACACAGATTATGTGTGGCTACATTATAACGGAGATGGTTCTGTAACAAGTGGAGAAAGATGGTGCTGATGATGACTATATTCCTAATCCATCGGCAAATGCAACATCGTATTTTATACCAAGTGCAACTCGGGGTGGTTCGAGTTGGTTTTATGGAATTAACTGGTACTTTAAATATGGCATACCAATCCTGCAGGAAGCACAAATATACGAATAGAATTTGAAAGCGAGCACGAGACAGAAAGTTATCTTTCAGTGAGCGTTCAGGAAGCTGTTTTAACGGGGAGAATAGGATGTGGAATGACAGAAGGACAGGTTATTTCATCGAACCGGCATATGGTGGCAGTAATTATATCAATTCTTCATATGCACTGATGTATGAAATGAATAGCGGAGAGCGTAGCGGATCCGGGATTGGTGAGTTGCACTCCAAGGCCATTGGCTATCAGGAAAGCCTGGATCTTGCCGGGGTTACGGCGACCGACTTTGCAGCCCCGGACAAGATATCGGATCAGGTTACAAAAGAGCCATTGGATGGAAAATCGATTCGCGTCACATGGCAGGTGCCAAGCGATAATGGTACGGATTATTACCATAAAGTGGAATCTTACCTAACGGGAAGCACATCAATGCTATGCGGATCTAATGTTACGAAAAACACGCTGGTTAGTGGCGTGATGGGATATTACTATCTCGTAGACCAAAATGGGGATACGGTTGTTACCGGCAATGCAAATTATGTACAGGATCCGCATGTAAATGTGGTAACAGCAGCATACAATCAGTATTTGCATATTGCAGCGGTCGATGTTGCAGGAAATATCAGTGAGACAACGCATATCCTTATTGACGCCAAAGATGTACTATGGAAAATTTACACAAAGCAGCTGATCCATCGATGAACTCTGTAGATAATGTATATCC